>Ga0308157_10002432_pt1 | contig 30541 bp, 23 predicted proteins | sample PhyBR1_FD_201035 | JGI IMG/M metagenome (GOLD analysis project Ga0308157, IMG submission 201035) | Phyllosphere microbial communities from UC Gill Tract Community Farm, Albany, California, United States - DLSLB.R1 | ecosystem: Host-associated > Plants > Phyllosphere > Unclassified | place: USA...
AAGACCGAGCTGCCATTTGAGCTGCTGTCGTTTGCGCTGGAGCCGTCGGACCGCGCCGTGCTGCACAAGCGCATCGCGCGCCGTTTCGACATCATGCTCGAAGAAGGCCCGAACGGTAACCTGATCACCGAAGTGGAAGCGCTGCGCCGGCGCGGCGACCTGCATCTGGGCCTGCCATCGATCCGCTGCGTCGGTTATCGCCAGGCGTGGGAATACCTGGATGGCACCATTGACTATCCGGCCCTGCGCGAAACCGGCATCATCGCCACGCGCCAACTAGCCAAGCGGCAGTTGACGTGGCTGCGCTCGATGCCGGAGCGCGTGGTGATCGACTGCCTGGGTGCCGATCCCGCCCCCATCATGCTGGCGCAGATCGCCGAACGCCTCGGTTAAGTCTTCGGCGGCTCGCCGCTCATGTAGACAAGTTCCCACAAGTGGCCGTCAAGATCCTGATAGCCGTGGCCGTACATAAAGCCATGGTCCTGCGGTTCCTTGTAAGCGCTGCCACCGGCCTCGATGGCCTTGTTGACCAGCGCCGTCACCGCCTCACGCGATTCCACCTGCAAGCACAGCAGCACCTCGGTTGAAGTGCGCGCGTCGCTGACCGGTTTCGGCGTAAACTCCTTGAAGCGGGCTTCGGTCAGCAGCATGACGAAAATATTCTCGGCCACGATCATGCAGGTGGCGCTATCGTCGGTGTAATGTTGGTTGAAGCTGTAGCCCAGGTGGGTGAAGAACTTGATCGACTGCTGCAAGTCCCGCACCGGCAGGTTCACAAAAATGTTGGTAGCCATGTTGTCCCCGTTTGAAATACCAATATGCCAACGTTCCGACGCCGATCACGCGATAGTCGTCACTTTTTTCAAAAAAATTGGGGGCCTTCCTTGACAGTTAAGGCCCCATCCCCGATAATGCTTCGCGTTGCAGGTGATATAGCTCAGTTGGTTAGAGCACAGCATTCATAATGCTGGGGTCGGTGGTTCAAGTCCACCTATCACCACCAAGAATTCGATAAGCCGTTGATCCGAAAGGTTCAGCGGCTTTTTCATTTCCGCTCTACTCGCATGGTGTTGCACAAGGGTGCCACACATGACAGGTAAATTCCTAATAAAATCGCGCCACGGAACCATCTATTATTTTCGGCGGCGAGTTCCTGACGCCGTCCAACACATCATTGGTCGGCGTATGATTGTCCAGTCACTGGCGACGAGTGATCGCCGCGTCGCGGTCGTTCGAGGTCGGTTGCTTGCAACTTAGACCGACTCAATTTTCCAACGCATATCAATAGCAACAAAATCAAAACGACACCGACGACGGCTTCACGTTCAATTACGAAATGAAGCTCGACTTCAACGAGCTCGGGTTGCCGTCGTCACTTTACGTAAAGGCCGAGCTGGAAGAACGGAAGCGGTCAATTCTGCGATTAGAGCCACGCTATCTGGTATCTGATTTTTGACGGTCGTCCAGACCCTGATGGCGTGATACGGAAGTCAATGAAAAAGGTGTCTAGTTGGCCGCACGCGCGGATACAGTTCCTCTTTGGTGCGGCATGGCTTCGTTGAGTTCTTGCTCAGTCAGCAGCAGGCAGGGTTCCAGCGCACATTTCAAAAAGAATGGAAGCCCCGCGAAGTAAAGTCCGCACTCGGCCAGATCATCAAGTGGAGCCACTATCTCAGCGGACGGGGCGGCAGGGAACTAGGCGCAATTGCCGAACATCGAGGATGTAATACCAAGCGCCTCGCCTACTTTCACTCGATGCGACACCCTCAAGAGTGTCCTGGGTGATGCCGAGGTCTCCAGTGAAATATCGGAAGCCCTGTCTGATCGCAGGTATGGTGGCGCTGACGCCGAGCGATATGAGAAATTGAAGCAGAATCACCGACGACTGGCCGTCGAGGGCATCTAACGCGGCCTAGACGCACCCGCAGCTTTGCTCGACAAAGCGATGTCTTGAGACTCAGAAAAGTGAGCCAACTTTCTGGCGTGTGCACGCGGAACCGAGGGCGTATCAAAGGCTTACCCCAAAGTCCCCCCCGCTTATGATTCGCGTAGGCGCTTGATCAAGATGTCAAGCGGCTCGTCAAAAATTCCTGTGTTCAACTGCGAAAGCAGGCTCAAGTTAATAATAACCTGTTAGTACCCAGGATTCAACTGTTTCCGTACAAGCAGCTTTTCTAAGTTCAAATTCTCTGACCAGTTAGCGAAGTGTAATGATTTGCTGAAAAAGTTCACCAGTTCATTCCTGTCTTGCGCGGTGGGAGTCATCCCATAAGCATGTTTCGCATAGTCCTCTAGGATTTGATTTTTGAAATCCTCATCAACATATGGACACGCAAGAGCGTCAACGAGCAAAAGCGTAAGCTCGCTATCAAATGCAATACGATTATCAGATTCCGAAAAGCGCTTTGCTATCGAGACCTGAAGCTTTGAATGTATGGCTGCGTAATTCGGATGTGACTTGATAAAATAAAAAATCGAAATAAAGTCGAAATACGTCAGCGATGCTTCTTTTACTTTTTTCTCCAAATCAAAATACTTTGATAAATCATCTGATTTTATTTCTTCACCGGGGCATATAGCACGAAAAGCAATCAATAGATTATGTACTTCGATACTACCCAGATCTTTTTCGCTCCGCGAATTTAAAACAGTGAAAACAGAGACTTTCATCCTAGCGTGAATATTCTCCATCAAGCGAGGGTCCAGATCGCCAAATTTTTGGACTATCAACATGAACTGAGAAACGAGATAGGTGGTTCTTACACGAAAATCCATCGAATAGAGAAAGAATACAATTTCTATCGTAGCCGTAAGAACTCGTTGCAGCTCATCGAGCGAAACACTATCACCGCCAAACCTCTCGATTTTCTTGTGTAATCGATAGCATGATTTGTTTATAGCAGAAAGAGCGTAGCCACTTATGACGCTAAAAACTTCGTCGCTTCGCTTCAAGGCAATTTTTACGTCTCTAATTGTCTGAGTTGCAGAGAGGAATGGAGTTTTAAGTTTCTTTGGCAAGGTTGTTTTTAAAGAAACTTCTCCATTATTTAATTTGTCTGGTTCAGAAACTACCGAGCGGCGAAGTTCGGCTAGCCACCGGAGCACGCTATTGTTTAAGATTATCTGAACATCACTTTTTGCAATGGTCTGCGAGGTAGCAAACGGCACAACCATTTCTTTAGTTTTTGATTCGTTAAGATAGAGTTTATATTTTTCAAGCTCCCATTCTACAATCTTATGGATCGAAGCTTCAATTTCCTTGTCCCTGCTAAAAACAAAATAGTCGTCCAAGTATCGCCTAATTGAATAATCAGAATTTTTTATCTGCGTTTCCAAAAGACTTTTCTCAATGTTTAGATCAATTTGTTGCAATATTACTTCGGCAAAAATCCTTGATATTTCTGGACCGACAACAATGCCATTGGTTTCATTGTAGTTTGCCACCATCATAAGCCTATCAAAGTCAGAGTCGAAGCTTGGGCCTTGATTATCCTTGGCGAATTCTTTACCTTTAACCGCCCAAGATATAGTATGGGTGTAAATGCTCGCGAAACATCGTTTGACATCAAACCGCTTTAAAAATGGAAAGCGTCGCTCCAGATCGAGAAATTCAGTTGAATCTACAAACTTGTATAGTTGGTTGAATTTTGAATAATAGAAATATGAACTCGCATATTTTGTTTCGACACCATCTTCGTCTGGGGCCGCGTCAACCTCGTCACTGATTAGTTCCGACGTTTCATCAAACTCGTGCGTGTAGAAATACGATGCCACCCTGATAGGATGACGCAAGCTATAGGCGCTCCTCCGACAGAGCGATAGGATCAGGTTTGAATAAGAATGATAGAACTGGGGAAAGGATAACTGATGTGCCGGATGAATTATGGCAAGTTTTCTTTCCTTGTCCACACCCTGACGAATGTGGTAGTCGTAAGGAATCGAGTATTTAAATTTTTCAGGTAAAAATATCCTGCGAACCAACTTTGGAATAGCGGTACTGCCTTCGTTTGCGTTATTGGAAAAAGAATATAACAATCGATTGGAAAAGATTATAGGAGTTTCGTAAGGTAACACTTCGGTGAGGAGAACCCTATTAATGTCTCGCTGCCGGATGCGGATTTTCTCTTTCATTACCAGCACTTCCTTATTTTCTTCAGCATCGCAGGCTTTACAGACCTAGACCGCTTATTTTTGAAGCCGGAAAAGAATGACAGCTTCGCCATCGCCGATTTTTCTGCGGCGGAAAGAGATTGCGCTTGTTTTATTCCATACGAATTATTGGTCGCATAAATCTGCGCTCGCAGGAAGTCATCAATCTTTCGAAATGATTGGGGGTCGGAAACTAGCGGGTAATTAAAGTGTATACCGGACATTAATTTACCGCGACGTCCTGGCATTTTTATCCGATGGTTCTCGGTCAAGAATTTGATGCGACTATGTAACAACTCGTAGTCTTGCAATCCTCTATGATCCAAAAATGCTTTTACCATTCGAGTCTTTAACCGTTTGACCTTGCTATCAGCCATTTCAACTGCGACCTTGACTCGCTTTGTGGAATCCTTTGGTGGAACATTTCCAGTTATCAACTTGTAACCTAAATAATTTATATTTATATTGGTTACAACAACGCATTTGCATTTTTCTTTGCAACAACACTGCGGTTGGCCGCAGGTGCATTCTGGCGAACATTGGCATCCAATATAGTATGAGTGGCATTTATCCAAGTTCAATCGCATTTTCCCAGGGAGAAGTTTCTGAATATCGGTCGTGATATTTGGTTTAAGCTCCGATGAAAAAATAATCATGTCATCAACATATCTAGCATAGTAGTAAATGCCGTCCATTGCCGCTATGCTTTTGTCGAGATGCTGAAGATATATTTCCGATAGAGTAGAGCTAAATGCCAACCCTCTTGGAAGTCCAAATCGCATGTATTTCGCGAAATTCTCAAACAGAATTGAAACTAGATTTAGTGAGGTCGACGAAAGCAAGTTATCATCTCGAAGCCGCGATAACAAAAAGCGTCGGTCAATACTTTCGTAAAATTTCGATATATCGAGCTTATATACATATTTTGGGCAGTTTTCCTCTAGCAGTATTTTAGCTTGATGAACAATAGCATTCCGGTCTGATTGTCTAGCAGAGTATAAATTTCGAACGATCTTGTTGATCTTTCGCAGCACCAGAGTATCGCCAAGTCGAATAGGTTGATACGCTTGAAAAGAGCCGATCCGTAAGGTTTTGAGCGAGTCAAACTTAAACGTGTTGTCCGCGATTTTTGCCTCAATAGATGAAAGGTAGTGATCGCGTAAATGTTTCTCTTTAAGGACTCCGAATTTTCTATTGTCGGACCAGCTAATCATTGACCTAAGGCTGCGGACGGAAAATTCAGGGGTTAGCATTACGATCCTTCTGGGGACGGTTCGAGGCCAGTTTTAAGGTTTTGGGGAGGTTCGAGAATTTTGTGCCAGCTTATCACAACTTGCAGTTCTGCCAAGATTAATTGTAGTATTGACTCAACGATTTACTTAAGTATTAAAATGTCGATGCTGTCAATTTTGAAGTCTGCGCCCGCTCAATCTGTGCGCCTGATTTTCACATTCGTAGCCCAGTTGGTGAATGGAGTTCCTTCGCGGAAGTCGTTTTTTTCCTAGGACTTCATTTTTTTTAGGGGGCAGGACTGCGCCAAGATCAGAACAGCTCGATCACTTCGTTGGCGTCAACTAACGCGCTAGCTCGGCCTTATCTCCGGTTTTCCGTATTTGCTCGATCTCCGCTTGGGGCAGCTCCGTCACAACGAGTTCAGGCAGCTCGTCCGATGCGGCGTGACGATGCTCTATGCGAAGGCTGCGCCGGGTGATGTCTGAGGTGTTTTTGATGGCTGTCGAGTATGCCGCTGCCGCACGCATTATTAGCGCTGCTTCTTCTAATTCACCACCAGAATTCAGGAAGCCGTAAATCATGATAAATGATTTACGGCTTTTTCCGTTTCAGCGCACGAAAGATCACAATCAATGTCGGGCTCCGGTATCGGTTTGATATGGCTCGTCGGTTTTTTTCCACAAAATCGTATAGAAAATTTGCATCCGCCTATACGAAGTGGGCATACCAGCCCTGCGAAATAATCACCATTTTGATTGTTTCCACTTTATCCACATGACTAAAAAGACCCTTTTCATAGACAAGCTGCGCAATTTCCTGCTCTGACGCAGCGCAATAAATCAATTTTTGATCAGCTTGCTCGCAAAACCCGAAGTGATTAGTCTTGTTTGTGACAGGTCATCAGACAACCTGCACTCCCAGAACGAATCACTGAGGACACTATGAAAAAGAAAATACTGGAGACCTTGGTTCCGCTCGCCTTAGCGGCCATGTATGCACCTGCGGCCCTGGCCCAGGAAACCCCTGCGGCGCCAGCCGCCAACAGCAGCGAACCGCCAGCCCCGGCAGCAGCCAACGATCCGAACACCACCACCGTGGTCGTCACCGGCTTCCGCTCCAGCCTGCAAAAAGCGCTGAACCTGAAACAGCAAGCGATCGGCGTGCGCGATTCGATCGTCGCCGAAGACATCGGCAAGTTCCCCGAAGCGAACATCGCCGAATCGTTGCAACGCGTGCCAGGCGTGATCCTGAACCGCGACGAAGCCTCCGGCGAAGGCCAGCGCATCTCGGTGCGCGGTCTGCCGACCGAATACGTGGTTACCACGCTTAACGGCGCACCAGTCAACACCACCTCCACCTCGACCATCGGCTCGGCCGCGCGCGGCTTCAACTACGATGTCTTCGCCTCCGAACTGTTTGGCCGCGTCGACTTCTACAAATCGCCGCTGGCCGAACTGACCGAAGGCGGCCTCGGTGGCATAGTCGACCTGCAAACCCCACGTCCGTTCGACAATCCGAAGCGCACCATCCGCTATGGCCTGACCGGTACCTACAACACTGCCTCCAAAAACACCGACCCGAACGGCTTCGTGCTGTACTCGAACACCTGGGACAACCTCGGCTTCCTGATCGGCGCCTCGCACTCGGGCAGCGTCAACACCCGTTCCGGCTTTGAATCGACCGGCGGCTACAACAGCTCCGCCAACGGCAGCGCCAGCCCGGTCAAGGGCAACTTCGGTTTCGCGCTGGACTTCGACAGCCCGCGCGCCAATCTGGGCAGCTACACGCGCGACCAGGTGGCCAAGGCCTACCTGCCGCGTATCTACCGCTTCTACGGTTCGGAAAACGAGCGCAAGCGTGACGGCCTGGTATCGTCGTTGCAGTGGAAAACGCCGACGCTGAACGTCAGCTTCGACACCATGTATTCGAAGCTGAAGAACACCCGCACGGAACAGCTGTTCGGCATTTTGATCCGCAGCACCGCCACCACCAACCGCAACGCGGCGGTCGGCGCCTCCGGCAACAACGGCCTGATCCCGCTGAACGTGAAGATCGACCCGGCCACCAATCTGCTGACCGGTACCTTCGGCAACACCACCTACAACGCCGGCGCCGGCTACAACGAGGACGAAACCAAATTCGGCTACGGCGCGCTGAACGCCAGCTGGAAAGCCAGCCCGAAACTGACGCTGAGCGGCCAGGCCAGCCTGAATCAAAGCACCGCCACCAGCGCCGGTGGCCAGCTGTCCGGCTACATCTATGGCGCCGACTCGACCATCGACTATGGTGACGACCACGTCTACCCATCGATCTCGTCGCCGACCAGCTACACCGATCCAAATAGCTGGAGCGGCTTCACCATCAGCAGCGCCAAGACCAAGGAAACCGACAAGGGCAAGCAGGCACGCGTCGCCGCAGATTACGACTACGACCTGTGGGGCGGCTGGACCGGCCACCTGAAGACCGGCCTGACCTTTGTCTCCACCGTCAAGGGTGTCGACAAGCGCAATGGCACCTCGCTGGCCACCGCCAAGCTGAATAGCATCGGCACGGCGGGCCTGCGCAATGCCATGACCTCGCAGCTGCCGATCGATAATCTGGACTTCGGCGCTGGCTGGCCGCACAGCTGGGCCACCTGGAACAGCAGCTACTTCTACTCGCAGTTCGATCCGGAAGTGTATAACCCGGCTTCGACCTTCCAGCCAAATCAAAGCTTCGAAGCGCAGGAAGACGTGAAGACCGCCTACGTGCAGTCCGACTTCAAGGGCGAGGTCGCAGGCCGCGAGCTGCGCATCAACGCCGGCGTGCGTTACTCGAAGACCGACACCAAGATCGACAACTTCAAGCAGCAAGGCGCCAGCCTGGCTTACGCCCCGAATCATGAGCAAGGCTCGTACCACAACGTGCTGCCGGCTCTGAGCGCGGCGCTGGATGTCACCGACAACCTGATGTGGCGCGCCTCGTGGGGCAAAACCATCACCCGCGCCTCGCTGTCCATCATCGCGGCGCAGACGGTGATCCCGAACCAGTTCGACACCAGCGCCACGTCGGGCAATCCTAACCTGCGTCCGCAGCAATCGAAGAACCTGGACACCAGCCTGGAATGGTACTTCCAGCCAGGCAGCCTGCTGTCGGCCGGCATCTTCCACAAGACGCTGACCGATGCCACCGTGGCCAATACCCGCGTGGTGACCTTCGGTTCGCTCGGCCTGCCGGATACCGCCCTCGGCCCACTGTTCCAGGACGCCAGCGGCCGCGTCGATCCTAACCTGCCAATGACGCTGCGCACCTATACCAACGCCGGCGAGCAAAAGCTGAAAGGCTACGAGCTGTCCTACCAGCAGGCCTTTACCTTCCTGCCGGCGCCATTCAACGGCATGGGCGGGCTGGCCAGCTACACCCACATCGATCCGTTCAACAGCGCGAAGTGGATCACCAATGCGGGCAAGGAGATCGAGGTCAACTCGGTGCCGAAGTACGCCTACAGCGGCACGGTCTACTACGAGCAAGGCAAGTGGGCGGCGCGTATGTCGTACAACTACAAGGGCAAGTCGCTGCACGGCGATAACCCGCGCAACAATGGCGATGATTTGATCCGCTGGCGCGCGGGCCGCGGCTACCTTGACGCCAACATCAGCTACAAGTTCAACGACAACCTGGAGTTCCGCATCGACGCGCTCAACTTGAGCAACACGCTGGCCTACGACTACTTCGAGGACGCCACCGGCCAGTACGGCAGCGGCAAGAAGACACGCATGGACTATGCGAAGTATGATGGCCGCACGATCAAATTCGGCATCCGGGGGAAACTGTAAACCATGATGAAACGACTCTACGCCGTCACGCTGGTGGCGGCTAGCCTGGCCGGCTGCGCTTCGGCGCCGCCGGCAGTCGACACCTCCGAACAGGAGGTTGTCGGCATTATCAACAAGGTCAACAACTACTGGCAGCAGCGCGAGAAGCCGCAGCAGTGGGCGTTCTGGGATATCGCCGCCTACCACACCGGCAATATGGAGGCCTACCAGATCACCAGGAATCCGGCATGGCGCAAGTATTCGGAAGACTGGGCCGTCCACAATCAGTGGCAAGGCGCCAAGTCCACCAACAAGGCAGTGTGGAAGTACCAGTACGGCGAGACCGACGAACACGTGCTGTTCGGCGACTGGCAGATCTGCTTCCAGACCTACGCCGACCTGTACAAGCTCGATCCCGATCCGAAGAAAATCGCCCGTGCCCGCGAGGTGATGGAATACCAGATGAGCACACCGAACAAGGATTACTGGTGGTGGTCGGATGGCCTGTACATGGTGATGCCGGTGATGACCAAGATGTACAACCTCACCGGCAATCGCCAGTATCTCGACAAGCTCAATGCGTACTTCGAATACGCCAACAGCATCATGTACGACAGCGATGAACAGCTGTACTACCGCGATGCCCGCTACGTCTACCCGAAACACAAGAGCGCCAACGGCAAGAAGGACTTCTGGTCGCGCGGCGACGGCTGGGTATTCGCCGGCCTGGCCAAAGTGTTGCAAGACCTGCCCAAGGACGACCCGCACCGCAACGCCTACATCGCCAAGTACCAGGGCATGGCGCAGGCGCTGAAGAAAGCCCAGACCAGCGACGGCTACTGGACCCGCAGCCTGCTCGATGCCGAACACGCGCCAGGCCCGGAAACCAGCGGCACCGCCTTCTTCGTCTACGGCTACCTGTGGGGCATCAACAACGGCCTGCTGGAGCGCGACGAGTATCTGCCAGTGGTGCGCAAAGGCTGGCATTATCTGAGCAAGATCGCGCTGCAACCGGACGGCAAGATCGGCTACGTGCAACCTATCGGCGAACGCGCGATTCCTGGCCAGGTGGTGGACCAGAATTCGACCACGCCATTTGGCGTCGGCGCCTACCTGCTGGCGTCCGCCGAGATGGTGCGCCTGCTGCGTCAATAACAACGGAGACTGAATGGAACGACGACACTTTATTCATAGCCTCGCCGCCACCGCCGCCGCTGGCGGCATGGCGGCGAGCCAGGGCGCCGCTGCTGCGGTAGCCGCCAAACCTGCGGCAGCTGACACCAGCGGCGGCGCAGCGCGCGCGCAACTCGCCGCACTGGCGCAGAAAATGTCCGACCCGGTGCTGACCAATATGGCCGCCGGCACACTGAAGAAAAACTTCAACCTCGAAGTCAGCCCGACGTGGGATGGCCGCGACAAAGGCGTGACCTACCTCGAATGCTTCGGCCGCCTGATCGCCGGCATCGCTCCCTGGCTCGCGCTGCCGGACGATGGCACGCCGGAAGGCCGCACGCGCAAACGTCTGCACCAGTTGGCCCTGCAAAGCTACACCAACTCGGTCGACCCGGCCAATCCCGATTACCTGTCGTGGAAAGTACCCGGCCAAACGCTGGTCGATTCCGCCTATTTCACCAACGCCCTGATGCGCGCACCGCAAGCGTTGTGGGACCCACTGGACGCCAGGACCAAACAGCGCATCATCGGCGAAATCAAAGCCCTGCGCCGCATCGAACCACCGTACATCAACTGGATGCTGTTCGCCGCCATGAACGAAGCCTGGCTGATGTCGATCGGCGAGGAATTCGACCCGCTGCGCATGAACGTCGCCATCCGCAAAATCAACGAATGGTATGTCGGAGACGGCTGGATCAAGGACGGCGAAGCCTTCCACTTCGATTACTACAATGCCTTCGTCATGCATCCGATGATGGTCGAAATCCTCGACGTGCTGGATGCAAAAAAAGGCGCGTTCTGGAACGGCAAGCCGGAAGAACTGCGCGCGCAAGCCATCAAGCGCATGCAGCGCTACAGCGAACACCTGGAGCGCTTCATCGCCACCGATGGCAGCTTCCCGCCGATCGGCCGCTCACTCACCTACCGCACCGCCGCCTTTCAGCCGCTGGCCTTGCTGGCGCTGCGCAAGCAACTGCCGAAAAGTCTGCCTGAAGGCCAGATCCGCGCCGCGCTGCAAGCGGTGCACAACATTGTCTGGTCGGCGCCATCCAACTTCACCAAGGACGGCTACCTGACCATCGGCTTTGTCGGCCACCAGCCGGAGCTGGGCGACTGGTACTCCAACAACGGCAGCATGTACATCGCCTCCGCCAGCCTGCTGCCACTGGGCCTGCCGGCCAGCGACAGCTACTGGACCGCGCCGGCGCAGGACTGGACGCAGAAGAAAGCCTTCTCCGGCGCCCGCTTCCCTAAAGACTATCCAGTGAATTACTAATGACGATCAAATCCGAATCCCGCCGCCGCGTACTGCGCGGCGCAGGTGCGGCGGCGGCAGCGGGCACCATCGGCAGCATGCTGCTGCCGCTGTCGGCGCAAGCCGCCACCCGCTTCAGCATCTCCGACACCGACTTCCTGCTGGACGGCCAGCGCCTGCAAATCCGCTGCGGCGAAATGCACTTCGCCCGCGTGCCGCGCGAATACTGGCAACACCGCCTGAAAGCCATCAAGGCCATGGGCCTGAATACCGTCTGCGCCTACCTGTTCTGGAACTACCACGAGTGGCGCGAAGGCCGTTTCGACTGGCAAGGCCAGCGCGATGCGGCGGAATTCTGCAAGCTCGCGCAGCAGGAAGGCCTGTGGGTCATCCTGCGTCCCGGTCCTTACGCCTGCGCCGAGTGGGAAATGGGCGGCCTGCCGTGGTGGCTGCTGAAGAAACCGGGCGACGCTTTCCTGCGCACGCGCGATCCCAACTTCGTGCAACCGGCGCGCCGCTACATGAAGGAAGTCGGCCGCGTGCTTGGACCGCAGCAGATCACCCACGGCGGCCCGATCCTGATGGTGCAGGTCGAGAACGAATACGGCTTCTTCGGCGAAGACCTGGACTACATGCGCGACATGAAGGCCATGCTGCAGGACGCAGGTTTCGACGTGCCGCTGTTCCAGTGCAATCCAACCAACGCAGTGGTCAAATCGCACATCGACGGCCTGTTCGACGTGGTGAACTTCGGCAGCGATCCGCTGACCGGCTTCAAGGCATTGGACCAGGTACAAAAAGGCCCGCGCATGTGCGGCGAATACTACTCCGGCTGGTTCGACACCTGGGGCGCGCCACACCGCCGTGGCTCGGCCAACGGCGCCGTCGCCGACATCCAGACCATGCTGAAGATGAACGGCTCCTTCAGCCTGTACATGGCGCACGGCGGCACCAGCTTCGGCCTGTGGGGCGGCTGCGACCGTCCCTTCCGCCCCGACACCAGCAGCTACGACTACGACGCACCAATCAGCGAAGCCGGTTGGACCGGCGAGAAATTCCAGGCCTACCGCGAAGGCATCAAGCCCTTCCTGCACGCCGGTGAAACGCTGCCGGCCGCGCCGGCACCGAATCCGGTCATCGCCATCAAGCCATTTGCGCTGAAGGAGTCCTGCACCGTGGCCGCAGCGCTGCCGGCGAACGTAATACGCGCCGTGTCGCCACAGCCGATCGAGCAGTACGACATCAGCCGTGGCATCGTCTCCTATCGTGTGACGCTGCCTGCCGGTCCGGCCGGCACGCTGGAAGCGGCCAAGGTACGCGACCTGGCCTGGGTCAGCATCGACGGCAAGCAAGTTGGCACCTTCGACACGCGCCATCGCCGCTTCAGCATCGACCTGCCAGCGCGCAGCAAGCCGGCCACGCTGGAGATCCTGCTGTACACCATCGCCCGCGTCAACTTCGGTGTCGAAATCCATGACCGCAAAGGCCTGCATGGGCCGGTGCGTTTCAACGGCCAGCCGCTGGAGAACTGGGAAATCCGTGCCATCGACTTTGACGCCGACGCCGTGCTGCCACCGCTGACATGGAAAACCGGCCGCGCACAAGGCGCCGCCTTCTGGCGTGGCAGCTTTGACGTCACGCAGAACGGCGACACCTTCCTCGACATGAGTGGCTGGGGCCAGGGCATCGTCTGGGTCAACGGCCGCTGCCTGGGACGCTACTGGAGCATCGGCCCGACGCAGACCATGTACCTGCCCGGCCCATGGATCAAACCAGGCCGCAACGAAGTCGTGGTGCTGGACCTGACCGGCCCGCGCAGCGCGCGCATTGAAGGCCTGAAGACGCCTATCCTCGACAAGCTGCGTCCAGAGCTGGATCTGCCGTGCCCACCGAGCAAGGTGAAGCCGGCGCTGGATGGCGTCAAGCCGGCCTATGAAGGCGAGTTCGCCCAAGGATCCGCCGTGCAGGACGTGAAGTTCGCGCAGCCAATCAAAGGCCGCCAGTTCTGCCTTGAATCGCTGGACGCCTTCGACGGCAAGCAGTACGCCGCCGTGGCCGAACTGGCGCTGCTGGGTACTGACGGCAAGCCGCTCAACCAGTCCAACTGGACCATCGCCTGGGTCAGCAGCGAGGAATTCACCAAGGAGGACGGCGGCGCGCTCAACGCCATCAACGGCCAGGCCTCGGACTTCTGGCACACGGCCTACAGCGGCAAGGCCGCCATGGCGCCGGGCGCGAAGCATCCGCACCGCCTGATCATCGACCTTGGCAAGGACGATGTGGTGGCCGGCCTCCGCTACACGCCACGCCAGGGACCGGAAGGCGTCACCGGCCGCATCAAGCACTTCCGCGCGTACGTCGGGAATCAACTAGTGAAGGAAAACTGACGCTTTAGACGGCGGCGAGGCTGCGTTCAGATTGAGGAGATCAACCTGGCTCCGCAAGCAGCCTTGTCGCCATCGTAAGCTACGGCTTTGCCGTGGTGATGTCTGTCGCTGGAGGCGACCTGTATCGGGAAGTTTCCTTTGCATTGAGGACACATCGTTAAGTCGCCTTCCACGGCGACCGCTTTCCCTAGCGCCTTGAGGGATGGTTGGCCAGAAATTACCTTGCCTCCGTGAGTAGTCTGGTCGCCTAACCGAATGACGCCGAATCCCTTGTTGTTTCTCATGACACTTCTCCTCTGTGCTAATCGGTGTAGGGCGTTGCTGATCCACGGAACATCCGACGATAGCGCCAATGCCCAGACGCCTCCACAAATTGTCTGCGAAATCCGGCAACGGAATCATGTACAAATTTATCGAAAAATGCTGCCAGCGCAGGAGAAATCTTGGGCTGCGCCTCGATACGCGCTCTCAGTGCAGGCGCTTCCAGCTCAAGATGCAGCAAGTTCGCTTGGCTCTCGGCTCGGGCAAAAGAAAATGTTGTGCGTGCGGATATTCGTCCATAGGCTGGCGAACTTTTAATGTGCTCATCGGACAGACAGAAGTAGGTGTTGGCCTCCAGTAAAAGCCTGCGATCTTCACCATTCGCTTTCCGGACCTGCTCTGTGTTTTGATACGTATGCCTTATCTGCCAGCGCCACGCAAGGTAGGAAAGTGCCCAGTCCGCTAACAGTCTCGGCGTGTCTTTCGATTCATTGAGAAACTGATCAAAGGCATTTTGCAATGCTTCATCGATTGCAAAGAGATTCTTATTGTCTTTCCGTAAAAGCTGTTTTGACAAGGGGACGCCAGCCTTCACCGCACAATCAAACATATGATTGAGCGGTATCTGTGAAAGCTTGAGAGAATCACTACCTGAAACGCCCAGCTCCCCCAAAGCATATCCGCCACCGACATCACTGTGTGAACCGGGGTAGGCAATTTCCAAGCAGTTTGAAGGAAGCACATGATCGATCAGTACCGTATCAAGCGGAAAACTCTTGCGCAACTCGTGCATCGCGACGAAGTGAACACAGTTCTCAACACCCGGCAGGATGCGCATGGTTTCAGGAGTGGCCCATTCCGAATGACCGCTTGTTACTCGTCTGTTTGATATTGCGTCCAGCATACCCACTGATGCGACAGTATCCATGATGCCCAGGTAGCGAAACCGAACAGGGATTCCGGCCAGCGCGGACTTACTCAGCAAATCATTCATCCAGTGGCAAAAGACCCTGGCTTCCGTTGCCCCGCGCGAGAACCCGAATACGTCCAAAAAGCATGTGCATATCTTGGGAACACGCGCAGTCTTCATTCTTTCCCGCATGTCTTGCAAACATACACCCAAGAATCTTGCGCGCCTGTTTCCATCGGTATCGTCAACCAAATTACTCAGCAGCCCTAATTGTTGAGCTATTTTCTTTTCGGCACGCGATGGAGTCGCATTACAAAGAGCCCTGATCCGCGCCTCACCAAACATCAGTGTGTTGAACAGGGTCCGGTGGAGGGCATCAATAACCTTCAAAATCGCAAAAATAATTCGTCCATCACCCTCCATTTGCAAATGCAGCACCATTGATGGTGTCGGCATCCTCGCCAATTGATGAAAATTTCATCCCTAAGCCGGGAATGTATATCCGGTAATCTCCAAATGAATCGAAGGACGGATATGCATAATGAAGTCGGGCGACATTGGACAGGGCTGATGGCCCACCAGGAGGATTCAGTCGATTACCCGTGCCATCAAAAAAAATTCCTATCTGGACTGTCATTTCGCAAGTGGAAGCTTGGGGAAGTGGCGACGGCCTGGGTGGTTTGACACTTTCGACAGGCGCGGTTCTGGCGCTACGAAATGGTCTGCCGGACTCTTTCACTTCCATGGATTGCCCTCCTCTTTCTCCTTTTTGCGCAACTCGGCTTGAGAGAACATTTCACCGATCGGCCAACCCGCAGTAGCCGTTGGGCCGCCGTCTCCTACTCCGAAAGGTACAGGGTGCAGCGGACTGGAAACTGAATACACGCTGGATACCACCCGTACTCTGCCGCGTGGAAAGAAGTGCACAATTAAGTCATATGGTTCGTCATATTTTTCTACCGGCACCTTGGCTATATACAACCTTGCATCAATAACGCTTTCATAATTTCCCTTTGCGATCTCAGCATCGTTCGCTTGGGTCCAATCTTCGACTCCCCATCTGATTTCAACAGTGAGCCCAGGTCGCCACTTCACTGGAAGCATTGCGCAGCAAAGTATCGAACCACCACCGCCATCTCTCCCAACAGTGTCGCCCCCGTATTTATCGACATAGAACTCCGAAATCATGTAACCACGGCCAAGATGCTGCACACCTGTGATCGACACTGGACAAAAATCATCGTTGCGGGATCGGGATGAAATCTCTGCGTATCCAAACCACAGCGCGGCAACGAATACGGACGCGAATACGGATAGCATCAAATGTTTTTTCATGACTCAGAGATCCGTCAATGTGTACTTGCCACTATAGGAAGCTACCTGTATTGGGAAAGATCCCTTGCATTGCGGCAGACGGACATGTCGCCAGTTGCCGCAATAGGTGCACCCAAGACCTTGAAATCTTTGCTGGCAGAGATCACTTTTCCGCCATGCAATGCACATGCAAAAGCACCTCCACTCCTCGTGTCGGAATCTTCACCTATTGATGGAAAGCTTGTACCCAAGCCAGGAACATATATGCGGTGACTACCGAGCGACTGGAGGGCCGGGTATGTATAGTGAAGTCGTGCGATATTGGAGACGGCTGATGGCCCGCTAAGAGGAGCGAGTCGATTACCCGTGCCATCAAAAAAAATACCTATCTGGACTGTCATTTCGCAAGAGGAAGCTTGAGGAAGCGGTGACGGCTTGGGAGGTTTTACATTGTCGACAGGTGGGATTCTGGCGATAGGAAATTTCCTGCCGAGATCTTTCACTTCCATGGGTTCCTCTCCTCAGACTTCCTTTTTTCCAACTCGGCTTGAGAAAACATTTCACCTATAGGCCATCCGGCAGTAGCCATCGGGCCGCCTTCCCTTGGGCCGTAAGGGACCGGGTGCAGCGGACTAGAAACCGAGTACACACTGGACACCGCGCGTACTCTGCCACGGGGAAAGAAGTGGACAATTAAATCATAGGGTTCGTCATACTTTTCCACCGGCACCTTTGCTATATACAACTTTGCATCAATAACGCTTTCATAATTTCCCTTTGCGATCTCAGCATCGTTCGCGTGGGTCCAATCTTCGACTCCCCATCTGATTTCGACAATTAGCCCAGGTCGCCACTTTGCAGGGAGCATGGCGCAGCAGACTATCGAACCACCGCCGCCTTGTCTCCCGACGCTATCTCCTCCATACTTATTCACATAGAACCTCGAAATCATATAGCCAGGTCCGAGATGCTGTACACCAGTGAGCGCAACTGGAACGAGTTCATCGTTGGGTGATATGGATGAAAACTTTGCGTATCCAAACCAAATCGCGGTGCCGAATACTGCGGAGAGTATCGATAGGATCAAATATTTTTTCATGGTTCAGCACTCCCTCAAATAGGTGGTTGCCATGCGGTGCAGATCTTTGCGGCGAAAAACCGGATCTGTCTGCGCCAGCACTTTATCTAGCGCTGCGTGGTGTAGCAGCCGGCCATCGGTATCAAAAACGTCACGGACAAATAGCAGTAGTTCCGTGTCTTCTTCGCCCCCTGCAGAGATCCACATTTGACGGGCTCGCTTTGCATATTCAAACGCTTTCGGTGTTGAATATTCTGCGTGGTTTCCCGGTCGCATCTTGCGCAGATTTGCTAGAAGTTGATCTGTCTCCATCGCGCTTCTTAACGCGGCGATTTGAGCGTCACTGAATACCAGCGGAGGTCTAAGTACGACTTCAGTTTTGAATACCGGGAGCGACGCTAGCAATCCATCGCGGCCATGAATTCTCCAGCCTTTGAACGGCGCCACAAGCGCAGACCACTGCTCCGCTGTCAGCACAGCAGACAGTACAGGTAGCACCGCACAGTCAGCAAAGCGCAGCGTAAGTTCTATGCCATCGGGCGCGTTTATATAGACAAACTCCCGAAGATGATTCTGTAGCTCAATCAACGTCAACGCTGTTTCGATGAACGAAATGCCTAGTTGAGGATGCTGCGCGTTGACGAGCCGCATGACGGCATCCAGCGCATTACAGAGGATGGCGCGTTCGACATCAATCAAGATCGGACTGACAGAAATCGCCTCTCGGCCGTACAACGCCACAACCCAGCCAGGCTTGCGGCGCTTCTTCAGCCACGGCTTATTCAATGGATTTCCGATCAGCGTGGTGTCGATAAGAATATAGGTCGAGGCCATGGTTAAGCTCCAGATTTAACCAGCGCACTGTGCGCGTCAGCAGCGATCAACAAGCATGGAACACATATTTTGTGCGGAACCTTATCCCCGGCAAATGAGGCCTGACGACTTTGGCCAGGAAACGTCTGATGATCGGCTGCGTACATTTCATGCTTCCCGGAGGTATAGCCCCTGATGCCACCAGCACTTAGCTCCAGTTCGGTGCCACCGCCATTCAGACGCACTCCCTTCTTCGCTTTGAGTGTGATCCAGTCGGTATTGCTGATAATCTCAATCACTTTACGGGCCAAAATCTGTAGCTGATCGTCCTGCGCCTGCAGATCCACTTTGCCACTCGCTGCGGTGACCTTGATGCCGCCTTCGTTGGCAAAAAGACTCATCGCTTGTGCAGAACGCACTGCCGTGGTCTCGCCGGATGTCAGTGAAGTGGCGGCTGCGCTGACAATATCGATGCTCGTGGCGGCACCTACTGCGATACTCCGGGCGCTGGTACAAATCACACCTGCGGGGCCGCTAAGTCCGACAATCGGCGCGCCGGCATCTTCAAGTGTTTTTAGCCTGTCGATCAAGTCGGGAAAGTCTTTGCCAGGCGCTTTCTCGCCGGCATGCTGCCCAGCTTGTTCGCCTAGCTGCGCGATCAGCTTCTGCAGTCCTTCCGCAATACGGATAAGTTCAGAGCGCTCAAGGTGCTTTCCTTTTTCCGCTTCGGCTGACTCGGCGGTTATCAGAACGCCTTGCGCACCGCGCACTGCCACACTCATGTCGCTACGCAGCTCCGCACCAGCGCCACGCTGCGTGCCTTGACCATCTGACCGTGGTTGAGATAACCAGCCTAGATTCAACTGGCTGGCGCCGTGATCACTCGCCAACTGGGCACTAATCTCGCCATTCGTATCATCAAACCGAAGTTGACTGGAGCGTCCGCCCTTAATTTCGCGGCTCTTGCTGCCAGAAAGGTAGCGATTTCCTGGCAGGCCTCCCCCACTGCTTAGGGCTGCGGGTAAGGCGGTCTGGTTGTAAAGCTGACCGATGATCACTGGCTTATCAGGATCTCCATCGAGGAAAGCAACCATCACCTCCGTGCCCACGCGTGGCAGGCCGATAGTGCCGCACTGTTGGAACTGACCAGGGCCGTTACCGGCCCAGTTGGACATGACTCGCACCCAGGCAGAATCAGTCTGGGTGTCCGAAGCGCCGCTGCCGGCGGCTTGCTCGTGATCGGCCATGCGGGTGCCTGGGAAGCGGATTTTTACGCGGCCTAGTTGATCGCAATGCACTTCTTCGCCTTCAGGACCGACAACCACTGCGCTTTGCATTTGCGCCTGTGGCACGTCGCAGCGCGGATCGAAGGCGGGGACAATGGTCACGCCGCGCCGCACGGCGGTGAACTGGATGTGCATGCGCAGCGGCCCGCTGGCCACCTTGTCCGCCACATCGCGCAGCATCTGCAGTTCGGTGACGCCTTGCATCCAGCGGCTGCGGGCGAACAGACGCTCCACGCGCGCAGCCAGCGCGTTGGGAAGGTTGTTTTGCGCCAGCACCTGCAACTCGGTCACGATGAAGTCGCGCTCCTCCGGTGGATGCGCGTCGACTTCCGGGTGCTCGGCCAGCGTGAAGTATTCGCCAGCGCACAGGTCGCGTACACTGCCTTCTCCGTGGAAGCATTTCGATTCATAGTCGTGACGGCTCATGCGCAGTTGGCCGAGGCGGAACAGGTCTTCATTGTCATTGCCGGCGTGCGGCGGCAGGATCAGGTAGTCGTCCAGGCTGGCGGCCAGTTCGTTGCCGCTCACACCCTGGTCGATGCCGCTGCTGGCATCCACCAGCATCAAGTCCCGGCCCTGTGGGTTCATGTAGTCCCAACTGTGACGCGTGACCGTGCCGGGTTGCAGGCTGCGCACCGCACTCCAGGAGGTGATGCTGTCGCGTTCTTCGGTAGCACTGTCGCGGTGGTAGCGGATGGTGCCGGCGGCATTCTGCTCCAGGCAGTCGGCATTGTTAAACAGCACCAGCGTGTGGCTATCGCCATCGGCGCGAATGGTCCAGCCGATGCCGCGCCGCTTCAGCAGGCGGCGGATGAACGCGGCGTCCGATTCATTGTGCTGCATGGTGAACTCGCGCTTGGGGTAGCTGCGCTGGCAGAAGGCATCGTTGGTCTCGTGTTTGAAGCACGTTCCGAGGATTGGGCTTTTCTGCCGCCACTCGTTGAGGATGCGCTGGACGATTTCGACTTCGTCCATGTTGCGGAACACGCGTGTGTTGCTACGTTTTTCCAGAATGGCCAGCGCGTCGCGCAGCACTAGTTGATAGCTGGCCAGGCCGCCGTCGCTATCGCCGGAGCTGGCTTCGGTGATGATGCCGCACACACTGCGCAAGCCGCCACGATCGGTGACGAATTCCAGCACGCCTGGCACGGCGATCAGCTGCTTGAGCGGCATCCGCGAGTTGGAGGAAACGCACAACACGAGGTATTCGATGCCGCCGCAAATGGTCTCTGAACCATACACGCGCTGCGGCAGCAGCATGTCGTCATTGACGCCGCCAGGCAGATCGAGGCGCAGCCGCAACGGCCGATTGTCCGTGATCAGTTCCTTGTCCAACGCCATAAAGTCGAACAAGTCGTTGTCATTTTCCATGGTGTCTCCGCTTAGCCGCGCAGTCTCCTATGGTGTCACGATGGGAAAAGCAGATTTTGATGTCGAGCAAGCAGTCCACCGACGAAGCGCATGCACCGGCGATGGTGGAGGCGCTCTACCGCGCCAGGCAATTGGGCCGCAACCGCGTGGAACTGGCGGACGCTGAATCCATTTCCTCAATCGCTGGCGCGGTGTGAGGCCAGCTGGCGGTACTGGCTGGGCGTCAGGCCGGTGGTGGCCTTGAACTGGCGGGTGAAGGCGGAGTGGTCGCCATAGCCGCAGGCTTGCGCGATCTCCGCCACGCTGGCGCCGCCGTTCAGCATGCGCGAGGCGGCGTCCACGCGTGTCTGGATAATCATCTGGCGCGGCGTCAGGTGGAAGATGCGCAGGAAGTAGCGTTCGATCTGCGCCACCGACATATTCGCGATGCGCGCCAGCTCCGGCAGCTGCAAGGGCTGGCCGTACTGTTCATGGATCACATTCACCGCTGCCGCCACCTTGCGGTAGGCCGGGTTCTTCTTGTCCGCCATCGCCAGGTCGCGCGAGATGCCGGTCAGGCCGACGATGCGGCCGTGCGGGTCGCGCAGCGCGTGCTTGCGTGTCAGGCACCAGCCAGGATCGCGGTTCGGATACAGGTGCAGTTCCAGCTGGTCCTCGATGGCCGCTTCGCCGGCCAGCACCTGCAAGTCCTGCGCCATATAGGTGTGGCCGAAGGGGTGGGCAAACACCTCCGCCGGGGTCTTGCCGATCAGCGCGGATTTGTGCCGCTGGCCGCAACGCTGCACCAGCGTCTGATTGACCACCACATAGCGCCCCTCGACATCCTTGACGAAGAACACCACGTCCGGCAAGGCATCGAACAGCCCTTCCGCAAAGAAGGGATCGGCAATATTTGCGCCCATGCCACGGCGCGCGGCGAGATTGTTGTCGGATTCAGTATGCATGAACTTTATTGTGCGTTATTGTGCAGATTTCGTCACTCATTGTGCGCAGCCGGTGCAAGACAGTTTGCGGCGCCGCGCCTAAGATTTATAGCATGAAAACCATCTCCATCATCGATTCCCATACCGGCGGCGAACCTACCCGACTGGTCACCGAAGGCGGTCCTGACCTCGGCGCCGGCCCGCTCAGCGAACGCGTTGCACGGCTGCGCGCCGCCCATGACAACTTCCGCTCGGCGGTGGTCTGCGAGCCGCGCGGCTCGGATGTACTGGTGGGCGCCCTGCTGTGCGAGCCGCATGCGCCGGACTGCGTGGCAGGTGTGATCTTCTTTAACAACGTTGGCTATCTCGGCATGTGCGGCCACGGCACCATCGGCCTGGTGGCCTCGCTGGCCTTCATGGGCCGCATCGGGCCGGGCCGCCACCGCATCGATACGCCGGTTGGCGTGGTGGAAGCGGAACTGCACGCCGATGGCAGCGTCACCGTCGACAACGTCGCCTCCTGGCGCAGCCGCGCCGCCGTCACCGTCGAGGTGCCGGGCATCGGCCCAGTCACCGGCGACATCGCTTACGGCGGCAACTGGTTCTTCCTGGTGGCCGGCCACGGCCTGGCGCTGGGCGTGGGCAATGTCGAAGCACTGACCAGCTACACCGTGGCGGTGGCGCAGGCATTGGCCGACCAGGGCATCACCGGCGACGATGGCGCGGTGATCGACCACATCGAACTGTTTGCCGATTCGCGCACCGGCGCCGACAGCCAGAGCTTCGTGCTGTGCCCCGGCAAAGCCTACGACCGCTCGCCATGCGGCACCGGCACCAGCGCCAAGCTGGCCTGCCTGGCGGCCGACGGCAAGCTGGCAGAAGGTGCGATCTGGAAGCAGGAAAGCGTCATCGGCAGCGTGTTCGACGGCTCCTACCGCGTGCGCGACGGCCAGCTGCTGCCTAGCATCCGCGGCAAGGCCTGGGTCAATGCGCAGGCGCAGCTGATCCTCGATCCGACCGATCCCTTCGTCTGGGGCATCCGGTGAATAATGCCGAAGTGATCGTCATCGGCGCCGGCATCGTCGGCGCCGCGTGCGCGGACGCGCTGAGCGAGCGCGGGCTGCGGGTAGCGGTCATCGAGCAGGACATCGCCGGCGGCGGCGCCACAGCAGCCGGCATGGGCCACCTGGTGGTCATGGACGACAACGCGGCGGAACTGGCGCTGTCGGCCTACTCGGTGGCGCTGTGGAAGGACCTGGTGGGCGAGCGCCCGCAACGTCACGAATACAGCGGCTGCGGCACCATCTGGGTCGCCGCCGATGAAGAGGAAATGGATGCGGCGCTGGCCAAGGCGCACACGCTGTCCGGCCACGGCCTGCTGTGCGAAGTGCTGACGCCGGCCGCGCTGTACGCGCGTGAACCGCAGCTGCGCGCCGGCCTGGCCGGCGGCCTGCTGGTCAAGGGCGATGGCCTGGTGTATCCGCCGAAGACCACGCGCATCCTGCTGGACCGCGCCATGCGCCGTGGCACCATCACCAAGCGCGCCACCGTCGCCGCCATCGAGGATCATGGCGTGCTGCTGAGTGATGGCACGCGCCATCAGGCGCAGCACATCGTGCTGGCGGCCGGCGCGCGCTCCAGCGCACTGCTGCCCGAACTGCCGGTGCAGCCGAAAAAAGGACACCTGGCCATCACCGACCGCTATCCCGGTTTCGTCAAGCACCAGCTGGTGGAACTGGGCTACATCAAGAGTGCGCACGCTTCCAGCGGCGACTCGGTGGCCTTCAATTTGCAGCCCCGTCCTACCGGACAAATCCTGATCGGCTCCTCCCGCCAGTTCGACACGATCGATCCGGCGGTGGAGCCGGCCATGCTGCAACGCATGCTGCGCCATGCCGCCAGCTTCACGCCGCGACTGGCGGAGCTGAACGTGCTGCGCACCTGGACCGGCTTCCGCGCCGCCACGCCGGACGGCCTGCCGCTGATCGGCCCTTGCGCCGCGCGGCGCGGCCTGTGGCTGGCCACCGGCCACGAGGGCCTGGGCATCACCACCTCTTTGGCGACGGCGCAACTGCTGGCCGGCCAGATCCAGAATGAAAAAACGCGCATCCCGTTTGCGCCGTACTTACCGGGGCGCTTCCATGCCTGACCAGATCACCATCAGCATCAACGCCCGCAGCATCAGCGTGGCGCCCGGCGTCACCGTGGCCGCAGCTGTCGCCATGGCGGGCAATATCATCACCCGCCGTTCGGTCGGCGGCGCTGCACGTGCACCACTGTGCGGCATGGGCATCTGCCAGGAATGCCGCGTCACCATTGACGGCATGCCGCACCAGCTGTCATGCCAGACCTTGTGCGCCGACGGCATGCACATCGTCACCGCCAGCGAGGTCATGGCATGAAGCACTTTGATGTAATCGTCGTGGGCGCCGGCCCGGCCGGCCTGGCTGCCGCGCATGCAGCGGCGTCGCATGGCGCGCGGGTGGGCATTGTCGACGACAATCCTTATCCTGGCGGCCAGATCTGGCGCGGCGCGCCCGACACGCAAACCGACGCACGCGCACCGCAATTGCTGGGCGAACTGCGCGGCTTCGACAACGTCGAGTTCCTGCCGCAGACGCGCGTGATGTACGCGCCGCAACCGCAACAGCTGCTGGTGCAAACGCCTGGCACCTCGGACACGCTGCAATACCAGCAGCTGATTATCGCTACCGGCGCGCGCGAACGCCTGCTGCCCTTCCCCGGCTGGACGCTGCCCGGCGTCACCGGCGCGGGCGGCCTGCAAGCGCTGTCCAAGGGCGGCTATCCGCTGCAAGGCAAGCGGGTGGTGGTGGCCGGCAGCGGCCCGCTGCTGCTGGCGGCTGCCGCCACGCTGAAGGGCAAGGGTGCGCACATCGTCGCCATCATCGAGCAGGCGGCGACACCGGCGCTGCTGCGCTTCGGCCTGGGGCTGCTGGCAACGCCGTCGAAGATCGTTCAGGCGCTGCGCCTGAACGCGCAGCTGCGCGGCGTGCCTTACTGGCGCAACAGCTACGTGCATTCGGCGCACGGCGACGGCACGCTGCAATCGGTGCAGGTGCAGCGCGGCTTCGAACATGAACTCGACATTCTGCAATGCGACTACCTGGCCTGTGGCTACGGATTGCTGCCCAATGTCGAACTGGCGCAGGCGCTGGGCTGCGCCACCGTCGTGCGCGATGCGCAAACTGTGGTGCAGGTCGACGAGTGGCAGCAGACGACGGTGCCCGGCGTGTATTGTGCTGGTGAAGGCACCGGCGTGGGCGGCGTCGACCTGGCGCTGGCCGAGGGACGGATTGCCGGCCTGGCGGCCAGCGGTCATCAGGAACAAGCGCGCAGCGTGTTTGCCGCGCGTGCGCGCTGGCGCAAGTTCGCCGATCTGCTGGCACGCTCTTTTGTGCTGCGTTCAGAACTGCGCACGCTGGCCGGCGATGAAACCATCGTCTGCCGCTGTGAAGATGTCTGCCATGGCGACCTGCGCACACAAACCTCGTGGCGCAGCGCCAAGCTACAGACGCGCTGCGGCATGGGTCCGTGCCAGGGCCGCATCTGCGGCGGCGCCACCGAAGTGCTTTACGGCTGGCGTCCCGACGCGGTGCGTCTGCCGATCTCGCCAACCCGCATCTCCAGCATCATCGACTAAATGCGCTTGATGGTGGAGCCGCGCAGGATCAGCTGCGGCTCGATCATGGTGGTGGCCGGCGGCTCCTTGCCGTCCAGCGTGGCGATCAGCTTTTCCATCGCGGCGGAGCCCATGCGTTCACTTTGCAGGTCCACTGTGGTCAGCGCCGGCGAGGTGTACAGGCCGTACTGGATGTTGTCGAAGCCGGCCACCGACATCTCTTCCGGCAGCTTGAAGCCCAGCATCTGCGCAGCTTTCATGAAGCCCAGCGCGATCAGGTCGTTATAGCAGATCAGCGCATCCGGATGCGCGGCGCCCAGCATGATCGAGGAGCACATGCGCTCCCCTTCCGCCGCCGTCGGCGCACCGCCTTCGTGGACGATCAGTTCCAGCCCGTGCGCGGTCATGCATTCGCGGATGCCGCCCAGCCGTTCCTCGTCGCGGCGCGAGCGCGGGAAGCTGAGGTAGGCGATGCGCTGGTGGCCCAGCGAGATCAGGTGGCGCGTCAGCATGTAAGCGCCGCGATGGTCGTCGCTGATTACCCACGGTATCGGCAACCGGTCCAGCCGGCCGAAGAACACCAGCGGCTTGCCCAGCTCCGTCATCCAGTCCATTTCATCTTCCAGCATGCGCGAGAAAACGATCATGCCGTCGACGCGGCGGCTCAAGGCTTCCAGCAACTGGCGCTCGCGGCCCGGATTCTCTTCGGTGTCGACCAGCAGCAGCGTGTAGCCATGCGCCTGCGCCACGCGGTTGGCGCCCTTGACGATGCTGGTGAAGTGCGGATTGCTGACGTCCAGCACCGACAGGCCGATGCTCTTGGTGCGGCCGGTGATCATCGAGGCCGCCAGCGGATTGGATCGGTAGCCCAGCTTGGCAATCACTTCCGTGATGGTCGCCTCCACCGCCGGCGAGAAGCGCTGCGCGCCATTGACGAACTTGGAGACGGTCGCCGTCGAGACGCCGGCGGCGGCAGCGACGTCACGGATGGTTGCTACGTTTTTTTTCATTTTCAGACTGTCGGGAAGCGTGGCAGCGGCTGCGCCAAAGAGACAATCTTAGCATGACGGCATGCTGGCTTATCCGGAGTCAGTCGGCGTCGAAGCGGAAGCTGGTCCGCGAACGGAATACCTGACCCGGATACAACGCCGTGGTCGGGAAGCTGGCGTGGTTCGGGCTGTCCGGCAAATGCTGGGTTTCAAACGCAAATGCGCCATGGCGCTGGTAGCCGACGCCCTCGCTGCCGATCTCCGTGCCGTTGAAGCCATTCACGGTGTACAGCTGCACCGACGGCTCGCTGGTGCTGACCGTCATGCGGCGCCCGCCGCCGGTCACCACCGCCACCTGCGCATACTCGCCCACCGGCTTGGAAAACACCAGGCTATGGTCATAGCCGCCAGGGACCGACGGCAGCCGCGCATGCACGCTGGCGGCCTTGCGGAAGTCGAACGGCGTGCCTTTCACATCTAGCAGCGCGCCGGACGGAATGCGCATGGCGTCGGTGTCCAGATAGCGGTCGGCGGCGATCTGGAACTGATGCCCTTCCAGCGTGTTGGCGGCGGCGCCGGCCAGGTTGAGGTACAGGTGATTGGTCAGGTTGTGCACCGTCGGCGCACTGCTGGTGGCCTGGTACTCGATGCGGAATTCGTCACTGTCGCGCAACAGGCGATAGGTGACGCTGATGTCCATCGCACCGGGGAAGTTCTGGTCGCCGTCCGGGCTATGCAGCCGGTAGATGGAGCCGAGCGAGCCGCCATCGCTGAAGTCCTCGCGCTGCCAGACGCGCTTGTCGTACGGCGCCGGGTCGCCATGGATGGCCATGCCCTTGCTGTTGGCGACCAGTTGCACGGTCTTGCCCTCCAGCGTGTAGCGGGCGTTGGCGATACGCCCGGCGTAGCGGCCGATGATGGCGCCGTAGCGGCCGCGCGTGCGTTCAAACGAGGCCAGGTCCGGCAGGCTGAGGATAACATTGCGGCGCTGGCCTTGGGCGTCGGCCACATCGGCCTGCACCAGCGTGGCGCCGTAGTCGATATACGCCAGCTTCATGCCACGGGCGTTTTCCAGCACCACCTTCTCGACCTTCTGGCCGGCTTGCGTCACGCCATACGCCTCCACCTGGATGCCTGGGGCAGCCAGCGCGGAAGCAGAGGCCGCGAGCAGCGCGGCCAGTGGCGCCAGGCGCATCACAGGTCGGTGATTTCCATATGGCGCGGCACCAGCGCCTTCATCACTACCCACGCCGCCAGATAGGCCAGCGCACAGATCGCGAACATGATCATGTAGCCGGTGTGGATGTCGTTGATCGTTTTATAGTAGTCGAACACCCAGCCACCCAGCTTGGTCAGCGCAACGCCGCCGATGCCGCCGGCCATGCCGCCGATGCCGACCACCGAGGCCACCGACTTTTGCGGGAACATGTCGGACACGGTGGTGAAGATATTCGCCGACCAGGCCTGGTGCGCCGAGGCGCCGACACCGATCAGCAGCACTGGTATCCAGTAGCTGATCGCGCCCAGCGGCTGCGCCAGCAACACCACCAGCGGAATGAAGGCGATCAGCAGCATGGCTTTCATACGGCCGTCATACGGCGCATAACCGCGCGCCATGAAATAGCTTGGGAACCAGCCGCCGCCGATCGAGCCGATCATCGTCATGCTGTACAACACGGCCAGCGGCAGCACGATGGCTTCGCCCTTCATGCCGTACTGCGCCGACAGATAGGTTGGCAGCCAGAACAGGAAGAACCACCAGACGCCGTCGGTCATGAACTTGCCGAAGGCGAAGGCCCAGGTCTGGCGATATTTCAGCAGCTGGAACCAGGATACTTTCTTGGCGGCGGCAATCGACGCCTCTTCGCTCTTTTCCACCGGCGCCACGGAGTCGCTGCGGATGTAAGCCAGTTCTTCAGCCGACAGGCGCTTCTGCTGTTCCGGCTTGTCGTACAGCCACAGCCAGAATGCCATCCAGATAAAGCCGATCATGCCGATCATGATGAAGGCAGCCTGCCAGCCCCAGATGGCGGCCAGCAGCGGCACGGTGATCGGCGCCAGGATGGCGCCGACGTTGGCGCCGGAGTTGAAGATGCCGGTGGCGAAAGCGCGTTCCTTTTTCGGGAAGTATTCGGCAGTGGCTTTGATCGCGGCCGGGAAGTTGCCGGCCTCGCCCACCGCCAGCACCGCGCGCGAAATCATGAAGCCGATAATCGACGGCACCGCCGCCACGCCGAAGATGGCGAGGAAGGACACCGCCACTTCGCCCATCGGTACCGAAAAGGCGTGCAGCAGCGCGCCCAGCGACCAGATGGTGATCGCCACCACATAGGCGGTCTTGGTGCCGATCTTGTCGACCACGCGGCCGGCAAACAGCATCGAAATGGCGTAGACAAACTGGAAGGCGGCGGCGATGTTGGCGTAATCGGTATTCGTCCAACCAAATTCCGTCGATAAGGCGGGGGCCAGCAGACTCAATACCTGGCGGTCCAGGTAGTTGACGGTGGTAGCAAAAAACAACAGGGCGCAGATGGTCCAGCGGTACTTACCGACGGACTGGGCCACCGCTTGCGCATTGACAGGCTCGCTCAGGTTCATGGCATCACTTATATTGTGTTTATGGTGATGATCTCTCGGTCTCCACGAGATCATTCTCTTAGTCGTATGTCATCGTACAACCATAAAACGGTTGAGGCAAGCAGAAAGATGCGCCGGCCTTCAACTGTTGTATGACGACTTACCTGGTCTTAACCATGAGCAAGGCGACCAGGCTGATGACGGCTGCCGCCGACAGATAGTAGCCAACGTACTGCAAGCCGTAGTGCGTGGCCAGCCACGTGGCAGCGTATGGCGCCAGCGACGCGCCGAGGATGCCGGCCAGGTTGAAGGTCAGCGAGGCGCCGGTGTAGCGCACCTCGGCCGGGAACAGTTCCGACAGCATCGTGCCCAGCGGCCCGTAGGTCAGTCCCATCAGGCCCAGGCCCAGCGACAGGAACACCGTCACCTGCACGCTGCTGCCGGAACCGAACATTGGTCCCAGCGCCAGGCCGAACACCGCGATCGCGGCCGACACCCAGATCAGCGTCGAGCGGCGCCCCTTGCTGTCGGCCCAGACAGCGGAGAACGGTATCGTCAGCGCGAAGAACAGCACGGCAAACAGCTGCAGGATCAGGAAGTTCTGGCGTGAGAACTTCAGCGCCGTGGTGCCCCAGCTCAGCGCGAACACCGTCATCAGGTAGAACAGCACAAAGGTGGCCAGCGCGATCAGCGTGCCCAGCACCAGCACGCGGCGATGGTCGCGCCACACCGACAGCACCGGTACCTTGACGCGTTCGTTCTTGTCCAGCACCTTCTGGAAATCCGGCGTCTCATGGATTTTCAGGCGGATGTACAGGCCGACGATCACCAGCAGCGAACTGGCCAGGAAGGGAATACGCCAGCCGTAGCTGAAGAACTCGGCGTCGCTCAGGGTTTCGCTGAGCAGCAGGAAGATGCCGCCCGACAGGAAGAAGCCGATCGGCGCGCCCAGCTGCGGGAACATGCCGTACCAGGCGCGCTTGCCCGGTGGCGCGTTCTCGGTGGCCAGCAGCACCGCGCCGCCCCACTCGCCGCCCAGGCCCAGGCCCTGGCCGAAGCGGCACAGCGCCAGCAGCGCCGGCGCCAGCGTGCCGATCGACGCATAGGTCGGCAGCAGGCCGATCACGATGGTCGAGATGCCCATGGTCAGCAGCGCCGCCACCAGCGTCGCCTTGCGGCCGACGCGGTCGCCGAAGTGGCCGAACACCGCAGAACCGACCGGCCGCGCAAAGAAGGCGATGGCAAAGGTGGCCAGGGATTGCAAGGTGGCGGCAGCGGGATCGCTGGCCGGGAAGAATAGCTTGGGGAACACCAGCACCGCAGCGGTGGCATAGATGTAGAAATCGAAGAACTCGATCGTGGTGCCGATCAGACTGGCAAACAACACG
>Ga0308157_10002433_pt1 | contig 30518 bp, 27 predicted proteins | sample PhyBR1_FD_201035 | JGI IMG/M metagenome (GOLD analysis project Ga0308157, IMG submission 201035) | Phyllosphere microbial communities from UC Gill Tract Community Farm, Albany, California, United States - DLSLB.R1 | ecosystem: Host-associated > Plants > Phyllosphere > Unclassified | place: USA...
CAAAGTTAGGACTGTGGCACAACCAGGTTGAGAACGCGGGTATTGCTTCATTCGAGAGTGTCGCAAGATCCATTGCAGCACATCATCAATACATTCTCCACTACTTCGACAATAGAAGCACCAATGCATCCGCAGAGTCCTTCAATGCAAAACTCAAAGCTTTCAGGAGCGTCTTCCGTGGCGTAAGGGATACAACATTCTTCCTGTATAGAGTGATGAAATTGTATGCTTAAAAATGATTACCCCCCAAACTTTCGGTATGATCCAATTCTTCTTGTACTAAAAAAGAGAAAACTGATTATTAACGATAATTACGAAACACGAAAGTAAAACGGTTAATTTTTAAATTATAAGTTTAAACGCAAACTCAACTAACTCTATATCCTTTTTATTTAACACGAAAAATACCACAAAAAGTTTATATAGCTAAAATAATCAACAATGTCCAATATGAAAAAGTTTACTGATTCAGAATTGCTGGTATTGCTAAAAGAGAATAACTCCCGGGCATTTACGGAAATTTATCATCGTTATTGGGAAAAACTATTTACTGTTGCCGGCAATAAATTACACCCCCCCTTTCCTGCTCAGGAACTGGTTCAGGATTTTTTTTTAGATATATGGAAACGAAGAGCTAACCTAACCCTCTCAGATCAGATTGATCGATATCTGGCTACTGCATTAAAGCATAAAATCATCAATATCCGTCATAAGAAAACCATAGAACAGCGCTATCTTGTTTACGCAAAGCAAAAAGATTTCCAATCTTATTATTCGATGGAGAGCTATTTACAATTTGAGGAACTCAAAGAAAGACTGAAGAAACTTGTAAAAAAACTTCCTGAGAATAGTTGAAAAAATAATTCCACAGAGGAAGAAAGATGTCATGGATTATATCAAGCTAAATTTCTTCCGGCTAGGCTATTTATGGGATAAATTTATGCCTGAATTGGAGGAATATATCAAGCTATATCCGACTTCGGTAAGTGATGTAAAAAAATAGAATATGCTACGAGCGTTGCACGGTTCAGTAACAATAGAGAATTCATCAATAAGGTTCTGAATTGGGCAGATGCTGCTTTAAAAACAGTAATGATCCTTAGGATCTATTCTTCTATTCGGTTCTTCAATATAAATCCGGAAATCCAGAGGAAGCCATCAAACAGATGGAAAAACCTTAGAAGAAGTCCCTGAAGATAAAAATGCCACTTTCACAACTACCCTCAACAATATGAAAACAGGTAATAAGTTACAACTTGATCAGGTGGATTTTAAATTATTTTGATTAGAAGATCAGGTACAATTCCATGTTAAAGAAATGAAAAGTAACAGAAAACAGACAGCAGACACGAAAAAGTATTCCTAATGTACGGTTGATGGGGGCATCAACTAGCTCTGCTGTCTGTTTTCTGATAATTAAATGGTAAATATACTTCCAGCTAAATAAGATTTAGGACTTTTTATGCACACTAATTTCCCATATCACACCCAATTAATATAGGTGTATCATTGGGCAAGATACGGGTGAGATACGAGTGAGATATGGGTAAGCTCCGAGTGAGTTTCTTTTGGCAATTTAGGACATTTCGTGCATAAGAGTTTTGGGTAGTATTTATGTAATTAGTAAATACTAATACTATATTTGTACTAATGGAAAAGTAATGCAGCTTTCCTTATACAAATCAGAAGATGGGAACAGAAAGTAAAAGACAACAACGATTTGCCGGGGTTATACAACAAGATCTTGCGGAAATGTTTCAGCGGGAGGGTAATTCTTGGGCTCCTGGTGCTTTTATTACGGTTACCAGGGTACGTGTAACACCTGACTTAGCAATCGCCAGGGTTTACCTGAGTTTCTTGAATACCAAGACTGCTAAAGCCGACCTCGAAAATATCAAATCGAAGACAAACGAAATCCGTTATAAACTAGGAACGCGCATTAAAAATCAAGCTCGAATTGTACCCCAATTAGATTTTTTCCTGGACGATACCAATGAATATGTAGAGCACATGGACAAAATTTTTGATGCAATAAGCAAAGAGCCAAGACAACCGGACGAAGATTAAATTATATCATAATGCCCTACCTACTGGATGAGAAGGAATTGGTGTTCCCACATCCCTCTCTTGCGGATGAAGATGGGTTATTAGCGGTTGGAGGTGATCTGCAGATTGACAGATTGATGCTGGCTTACGAAAACGGTATCTTCCCATGGTATAACGAAGAAAGTCCAATCCTTTGGTACGCTCCATTAGAAAGATTTGTTTTATTTCCTAAGAAATTAAAGGTATCAAAAAGTCTAAGGCAAATTCTTAAATCTAATAGATTCAAGATCACGCTGGATGAATCCTTTGAACAAGTGATCCTAAACTGTGCGAATATGCCTAGGAAAGATCAGGACGGAACATGGATTGTAGCTGATATGCAAAATGCCTATACACAACTTCATCAAGCCGGATACGCACATAGTATTGAGGTTTGGATGGAAGGCGAATTAATAGGTGGATTGTATGGTGTGCAGGTAGGTAAAGTGTTTTGTGGGGAGAGTATGTTTTCCAAAGTTTCCAATGCTTCCAAGGTTGCTCTGGTTTATCTGGCAACAAATTTCGATTTTTCATTAATAGATTGCCAGATACCATCGGAACATCTCCGTAAAATGGGAGCACAAATAATAACGCAAAAAGACTATTTAACAATATTACAGACGCAAGATGCAATTCCTTATGACTTTCAAAGAACACTTTAATATTCCTGATGATGTCATTTATCTGAATTCTCCGGGAAACGGGCTCCTCCCAAAGGAAACTAAAGCATGGAGAAGTCAATGGGATCAAGATTTTTTTGACACTAATAGCTTATTACGAGACAGTCAACCGGCATTTATCGATCAAGTAAAACATACAGTATCGGATTTTTTCGGTTCAAAAAAAGAAAACACCTTCCTTACACCTAATTTTTCTTTTGGCTATGCAACATTGATTGATCTGTTACCAAAAGATTATAATTATTTAGTTTTAGAAGACGAGTACCCTTCACTGCAATATCCTATTGTAAACCGACAGCTAAAGCAATATAGTGTAGCTGTTTCGGCAAAGGTAGAAGAGGGTCTATTAAAAGCCATCAAGAAGCATAAGCCGGATGTATTGGTTTTGAGTCTGGTACAGTATATCTCCGGATTAAAAATAGATCTTAATTTTATCAAGAAGGTAAAATCTTTATATCCGAAATTACTGATTATTGCTGATGGCACTCAATTCCTAGGTACATCAGTATTCGATTTTCAGGCATCAGGATTAGATGGATTAGGAGCCAGCGGATATAAATGGTTATTGTCTGGCTTTGGCAATGGCTTCATGCTGATAAGCGATACACTGAAGGAAAGACTGGAAAGATCATTATCCAAAGTACCAATGCCTACGGTTGCTATGTGGAAAGACAAAAGTATCTTAGACACGTTTTTTGAACCGGGACATCAGGATAATTTGAGCCATGGAACTTTACAACAAAGTTTGCAGTTTTTAAAAAAAATGGGCATGGAAAACATTGAGCAACACATCAATACATTAACAAATGAGGCTTATGAGCTTCTTTTGGAAAGAGATTTAATTTTACCCTATATTGCCGAGCGAGAAGTCAGGTCTTCTCTGATTAATGTACAGATTGATCCGGCACTATACCCCAATTTAATGAACAGTGGTATAAAATGTTTTCCGCGGGGAACGGGAATTCGAATTGGAATTCACTTGTATAATGACCGCCAGGATATACATAATTTTGTTAATATTTTAGAAAGTATACGATGAACTATAAGATAGGAGATTTAGTACGTTTTGTGGATGAACCTATTGAAGGTCATATCACCTCGTTTTTAGAAAATGGATTGGTAGGTGTCACAGATGACACCGGCTTTGAAATCCCAGTACTGCAAGACAAAATCACCCTGGTGCATGGAAACATGAGAATGGAAGAAGATGATGAACCTGTAGCTGTAAACCAAACCGGTAAATTTATCGATAAAGGGATTTTCCTGGCTTTGACGGGGGAGCAAAAAGAAGGATTAGTGAAGTTTTACATTGTGAATGAGACCTCTTTTGAGTTATTGGTTAGTGTATCAGAATCAAATGGGAATAAGCGTTCGGGTATTTTTGCTAATATAGTTCCTGCTCGAGAATACAACCAAATCTATACTGGCAACTTCTCTTCCATCAACAAATGGCCAACTTTAGAATTTCAGATTCTACGGACATCCCGAAGACAACATCAAGAGGTAGCTCCGATAGAAAAAAGCATCAAAGTAAAACCGCTGGATTTAATCAATTCAAAAGAACACTCTGAGGTTTTACCCGAAAAAGCCTGGTTATATGAATTGGATAAAATCGAAGAGAATATTGGTTTAGACAAATTGAAACAACATTTTATTTCGCACCGACCGCGGTAGTTTTTCGTACGGAAGCTAATATTAACAGTCCTCCTGCTAATAAAACGGCCCAACCCCATTTGAGATTAAGCGTTTTTGAAAGTAATCCGTCAATAAGTTTTAATCCGAAGAAATTATTGATTTGGAAAAATACTAAGACAAAGGAGAGCACGACCCATGCACACAGCAGCAATGCTGTGATTCGGAATGCATTGAGTCTGCGCATGAAGAATAGTAGCACTGATAATCCCAATAAACCATTTGTAATCATATATAAAGCACTATCTACCTGATAGAGGTTCCAGTTTGCTTTTAATGGAACTTTCAGAAAAGGGCAGAAAATTGCGGAAAAGAATACGATGCAAAAACCAATTATGGCCAATGGTTTGTTTAGGGTTTTCATTATTTGAATTATTTTATCAAATATGAGAAATAGTAAGGAATAAGAAAAGGGGTATAAATGGGTTTTGCTTGTACTATTGAATGATTTTAAAGGAAAAGGCTAGTTTTAAACTGTAATTAATGTCATTTATTGTTTATCAGATTTATGATTGTAATCACATTTATTTTTCAAATCATTATACAATTAACTATTATTCAGCTTTTTAACATTATTTTAACACTATTTATAATCGTTCTAAATTCGTTCTATTGACAGATTTTTGACAATACCAATGCCGTTTTAGTCTACATTTGCAGAACAAAATTATTGGAGAAATAATTAGGCTTTGAAGAATTTAAAAGTTATAGCGTTCACCCATAAACACGTCGATCTAAAAGATTTGGGGAATTTGGTAATATGCAATGAGGAGTTGGATAGCCGCCTTATCAACCTTAAAAACAATTTAGACATCCCGGAGATATTCTACATAGGTACTTGTAACCGTGTTGAGTTTGTGTTTTATGGTTCGCATGAATTAAACGATGATTTTGTAGTTCAATTTTTAGACAGTATGAATTTCTGTGTTCCTGCAGAGCGTATGCAATGTTATTTGGGACAGGTTAACAGATACTCAGGTCTTGACGCTTTAACACACCTTTTCCGCACTTCTTGCTCAATGGAGAGTTTAGTTGTAGGTGAGAAAGAAATTCTGGCACAAATACGTCGTGCCTACGACCGTTGTAAAGCTGCTGGTTTTACAGGTGATTTCTTAAGGCTGATGATGGACCGCTTGGTCAAGACCGCAAAAGAAGTTTATACGTTTACCAATATTTCACGCAACCCTATTTCGGTAGTGTCCCTTGCTTACCGTAAGCTACGCGAAGTTAAATTACAGGAGAACCCTAGAATTCTGGTTATCGGATCAGGGGAAACCAACCAAAACTTAGCTAAATACCTTAAAAAACATAAGTATAGTAATTTCACCATTTTCAACAGAACGGTTGAGAACGCTCGGGCTCTGGCAGAAGAGTTGCAAGCACCGGTTTATCCGTTGAGTGAATTAAAAAACTATAAAAAAGGATTTGATGTGATGATTACCTGTACAGGTGCTCCTGAAGCGATTATTCATGAAGACTTATACAAGTCCCTATTGAATGGCGAGGATGACAAAAAGGTAATTGTAGATTTAGCAATTCCTAATGACATCGATGCCGGGGTAATAGCAAAATACCCTATCCAATACATCGAGGTAAGTAGTTTACAGCAAGTTGCCGAAAAGAACATCCAGGAACGATATGCTGAATTGGAAAATGCTGAAAAAATCATTGAGCAAAACATCAAAGAATTCCTTCCACTCTTGAAACAGCGTCGCGTAGAAGTAGCTATGAAAGAGGTTCCTGAGAAGATTAAGGAAATCAAAGCGATGGCATTGTCTGAAGTTTTTGCCAATGAAGTAGAACAGTTAGATCCTCAGGCACGTGAAGTGCTTAACAAGGTCATTAACTATATGGAGAAAAAATACATTAAAGTTCCTATGGTTATGGCAAAAGAGATCTTGGTAAAATCTGCCGAATCAGAAAGCAATTAATATTAAATTTTCTTAAAATATTCAGTATTCTGACACAAAACAGTCAGAATTAAGAGGCTATTTCCTTAAATTTGCCTGCGAAATATTTACTTGTAAATCTTTGAACGTGAACAGAAAACTAATCATCGGTACCCGAGGCAGTGAATTAGCGCTTTGGCAAGCTAACTTTGTAAAAGACCGATTAGCCGAAATATCAATAGAAGCTGAAATTAAAATTATTAAGACGCAAGGTGATATTATCCAACATCTGCGATTAGATAAACTTGAGGGGAAAGGCTTTTTCACAAAGGAATTAGAAGAAGAGTTATTGACCTCAAAAATAGATTTAGCTGTCCACTCACATAAGGATCTTCCTACTGTAAATCCGCCGGGCTTAATCATTGCGGCAGTCTCTGAACGTGAAGACCCTTCCGAATTATTAATTATCCACAAAGATTGCGTAGATATCACAAAACGTCTTTCTTTAAAACATAATGCGACAGTTGGTACTTCCTCCAACAGAAGAAAAGCGCAATTACTTTCTTTACGTCCTGAATTAGAATTCACAGATTTAAGGGGCAATATTCAAACAAGAGTACAGAAATTACGTGATGAGAAATACGATGCGATTGTATTAGCGAAGGCCGGCATCACGCGTGTTAACATGGATCTCTCGGACTTCCATCTGGAAGAAATCCCCCCTGTTGAAATTATTCCAGCTCCCGCACAAGGAGTTTTAGCCATACAGATTCGTGAAACGGATCAGGAATTATTCGATTTATTACAAAAAATACATGATAAGGAGGTTGCGGAAGCCATTTCTGTTGAACGCAAAGTATTAAATTTATTTGATGCAGGATGTCATGCACCACTAGGAAGCTATTGTCGTAAAAAAGACGGAGTTTTCCAGTCTTGGACCTCAATTGCTGATACCAATGAGGATTTCCCTGACCGAGTATTTTTTGAGTCGGAAACGACCGAAGGATTGGCTGAAAAGATTTTTTCGAAATACCAAAAAGATAGAAAGCTACCTTCTTCTGTGTTTATTACACGCGATTTATCGGAGAACTCTTACTTAGGCCGATATTTAAAGAAACATGAAATAAATATAGATGCAAGATCATTAATCCGCATCTTTCCCACTATCAATAAATTAGATTCTTTTATCTTAAAACGAGCAGATTGGATTTTCTTCAACTCTAAGAATGCGATTGAGCACTTCTTTAAATTAGACCCTTGGATACTGAAGAAAACAAAGATTGCGGTTTTGGGAAGAGGATCTGAAGACACCTTACGCAAATTTAATCGTGTAGCAGATTTCTCAGGAGATAATTTAGGAATAGACACTGAAGGCATTGCTAAGGAGTTTGCCAAACTAGTAGATGGACAGACAGTATTAATACCTCGTGCGGAGAGTTCTATGATGACGATTCAGAAGTCTCTGACAGAAAACACGAAGGTTATTGATATGCCTATCTATGAAACCGTAATTGAGGAAGAGGTGGATAAAACAAATGCGGAGGTGATGATCTTTACAAGCCCCAGCAATGTGGAAGCTTATTTCCGGGAGAACTTAGCTGATCCGGATCAGAAGATCATTTGTATCGGATATTCAACAGCTAAAGCTATTGAAGCGTTAGGGTTGAAATATACATTGCCTTATACACCGGATGAAATTGGTTTGGCAGAAGCCATATTTGGTTTAGACTATTAAAATAATATTACAAAGGGGGGAGGAATTATCCTCCCTTTATGCTTACATAAAATTAGAATAACATGTTACACCGTCCAAGAAGAAACAGGAAATCCGCTGTAGTGCGTGATATGGTACAAGAGAACCATCTTTTTGCAGCGAATTTGATTTTCCCATTGTTTATTGTAGATGGAGACAACCAAAAAGTAGAGGTATCTTCCATGCCAGGTATTTATCGATACTCTATTGATAATTTACTTCGTGAGGTTGAGAGTTGTCTGAAATTAGGTTTAAATGCGTTTGATTTATTTCCTGCAGTTGAAGAGTCTTTGAAAGACAAATACGCGACAGAGAGCTATCGTAAAGGCACTTTATACTTAAGAGCAATTGAGGCGGTAAAAAAGAATTTTCCTGAAGCCTGCGTTGTAACGGATGTTGCTATGGATCCATACAGTTCGGATGGTCATGATGGCATCGTAGAAAACGGGGAAATTCTGAATGACGAGACATTAGAGGTATTAGGAAAAATGGCTTTGGCACATGCTGAAAGCGGAGCTGATATCATTGCTCCATCTGATATGATGGATGGGCGAATTGGCTATTTGAGAAATTTATTGGATGATAACGGGTTCAGCAATGTTTCTTTAATGTCTTATACAGCAAAATATGCTTCCGCATATTATGGCCCCTTCCGTGACGCATTAGGTTCCGCGCCAAAAAAAGGAGATAAGAAAACTTACCAAATGAATCCTGCTAACAGTAAAGAGGCCTTAATCGAAGCACAATTAGATACTCAAGAAGGAGCTGACTTTTTAATGGTAAAACCGGGCTTACCTTATTTGGATATCATCAAATTATTGAGCGATAACTTTGACTTACCGATAGCAGCCTATAATGTTTCGGGTGAGTATGCGATGTTGAAAGCGGCAATTGCAAATGGTTGGTTGAATGAACAAGTCATCTTTGAAACGCTTATGAGCTTTAAACGAGCCGGAGCTACCTCCATATTGACTTACCATGCGAAAGAAGTTATTGAAAAAGGCTGGGTAAAATAGACCATAAATCAATAATTTGGCTATTTTTGTAAGCCCACAGGGCGACCATTAAAATTATTTTTCTACAAAATGGAACATACACGAGTAAAAGAAGTATTAAAATCAGAAGATTTCGGAAAAGAGGTTATTGTAAAAGGTTGGGTTCGTACTTTCCGTAACAATCAGTTTATTGCCATCAATGACGGATCTTCCATCAATAATATTCAAGCAGTCATTGATTTTGAAAACACTCCTGATGAGATCCTTAAAAGGATTACAACCGGAGCTGCTGTACGTGTAAAAGGTAATTTAGTAGAATCATTGGGTAAAGGACAAAGAGTTGAAATCAAAGCAAGTGAAGTTTCCATTATTGGTGATTCGGATCCTGAGAAATTTCCTTTACAACCGAAGAAACACAGTCTGGAATTTCTACGCGAAATTGCACACCTGCGCTTTCGTACAGGTACATTCAATGCTATCTTTAAAGTGCGTAATGCTTTGGCATTTGCTGTAAATAAGTTTTTCCAGGAACGTGATTTCGTTTACATGCATACGCCTATCATTACAGGTTCGGATGCAGAAGGTGCGGGTGAAATGTTCCGTGTAACTACATTGGACTTAAATAACATCCCTCGTGCAGAGAACGGAGAAATTGATTTTAAGGAAGATTTCTTTGGAAAGTCGACGAACCTTACGGTTTCGGGACAGCTGGAGGGTGAGTTGGCGGCTTTAGCTTTCGGGAATATTTATACCTTCGGACCTACTTTCAGGGCGGAAAACTCAAATACAACACGCCATTTAGCGGAATTCTGGATGATTGAGCCGGAGATGGCCTTCTATGAACTGGAAGATAATATGGACTTAGCGGAAGACTTATTAAAATATGTTATTCGTTATGCATTAGAGCAATGTCCTGAAGAAATCGAGTTTTTAAAGAACCGTCTTTTAGAGGAAGAGAAATCAAAACCTCAGAATGAGCGTTCTGAGTTGAACCTGATTGAGAAATTAAACTTTGTTATTGATAATGATTTCGAACGTGTTACTTATACAGAAGCGATCGAGATCCTATTGAGAAGTAAACCGAATCAAAAGAAACAGTTCAAATATCTGATCGAAAATTGGGGTGCTGATTTGCAATCAGAACATGAGCGTTTCCTTGTTGAGAAGCACTTTAAGAAGCCAGTAATTCTAACTGACTACCCTAGAGAGATTAAATCTTTCTATATGAAACAGAATCCTATTGATGAGAACGGAAGACAAACCGTTCGTGCCATGGATATCTTGTTCCCGGGTATTGGTGAAATGGTGGGTGGATCACAGCGTGAAGAAAACCTGGATAAATTAATTACCCGCATGAATGAGGTTGGTATTCCAACGGAAGAAATGGAGTGGTTTTTAGATACCCGTCGATTCGGGTCTGTTCCGCATTCCGGATTTGGGGTAGGATTTGAACGATTAGTATTATTTACTACCGGGATGACTAATATACGTGATGTGATTCCGTTCCCTAGGACACCAAATAACGCTGAATTTTAAAAACATATATACAACAAAAACCGTCAAAACATTATTTTGACGGTTTTTGTTTACTAAGTATCTTTATAAATATTGACGGAGAAGCACATGCTAATAAAAATATATAATGACAACCCTAATCCGAAAGCTATCGAAGAAGCGGTTGCTATCTTAAAAAAGGGCGGAGTTATCATCTACCCTACCGATACAGTTTATGGGATAGGTTGTGATATTACCAACCAAAAGGCTATAGAGCGCGTGTGTGCAATCAGGGGGTTGAAACCGGATAAGGCTAACCTATCTTTTATTTGCAACGATCTGACCGATATATCGCAGTACACCAAACCTTTTGATACTGCTGTCTTTAGAGTATTAAAGAAAGCACTCCCGGGACCTTTTACTTTTATTTTTAATGCAAGCGGTCAGGTTCCGAAACTATTAAGCTCAAAAAAGAAGACTGTTGGTATCCGTGTCCCTGATAACAATATTGTTAGAGACATCGTAAAAGAACTTGGGCATCCTATAGTGACCACATCCATTCATGATGAAGATGAAATCATTGAATACTCAACCGATCCGGAATTGATTTATGAAAAATATCAAGACAAGGTAGATTTGGTAATCGATGGCGGTTATGGCGATAATGTGGCTTCTACCGTAGTTGATGTTACTTCAGGAGACTTCGAGGTATTAAGGGAAGGAAAAGGTGATCTGGATCTTTATTTATAATCCTGATTCCACTCTTTCTTTTAAAGCCTTATTAAATAATTCGAATCCCTTTTTCGTATTTCCATGAATCATCTTTTTGAAGAAAGGAATAAGAAGTCCTGAAAAACACTCTCCCTGAATAAGCTGGGATTGATTTTGGGAAATTCTTTTTATTAAAAAATAATGCTCTCCATCAAATAAACCCTTCACAAACAGGCTACCCTTCCAACGCAATTCTTTATTCTCGGCAATCTTTAGAAAAATAGGATTCATTTTAATGCCGGTACCCCCGGGTTGTGTTAACAATACTTTTGTCCTTTTTCCAACCTGTGGTTCTCCATAGAATTCTGCAATAGTAGGGCTCCATTGCGGATAACTCTTAAAATCTGATAAAACCTTCCAGATAACTTCTACAGGAACATTGATCGTGATTTGTACTTCGATTTGTTCTTTCATAACACAAAGTTAGTGTGGAACAAATGGTATCCTCTTGACATTTATCAAGAAGATGATTTATTTCTGATTCGGCTTAGTGTTTCCGGACTCATCCCTAAAACAGAGGCTATATACTGTAAAGGAACTTGATTGAATAATGATTTATTCTGTTCAAAATATTTTAGATATCGTTCTTCTGCAGAAAGTGCAATAAAATCAAAGACTCTGCTTTCTATTTGCAGAAAACACTTCGCTATAAATCGCTTTTCAAGCACATTCCAATTGGGAATATTATCCTGAATTGCTAAGTAATCTGATTTATTTAGTGTCCACAGGGTTGCGGGAGTTAACATCTCAATTGACCAGTTAGCAGGAAAATCGAAGAAGAAAGAAGCAAGATCGGTAATAAAGTAGCCTTCAGATCCAATCCATTGGGTAACTTCTTTGGATTCGGTTAACTTATATACTCTACAAATTCCGGTTTCCATAAAACTTAGCTTTGTACATGTCTTACCCTCCTGAAGGAACTGCTGATTTTTCTCCAAAGTCTCAGGTATGAATTTAGAAATAATCAACTCAGCCTGATCATCCGAGATTTCAAACATTTGAAGTAACTGATCTTTAAAATTCATTATTTATTGTTGGTATTAAGCCCAGTAAAATTATAGAATTATCTCTTTACTCTTTAGCTATACTATTCAGTTTTAATTGATTCGTTTTTTTCCTCTCATAGATATAGGCGATATTAAAAATAATAACTGCTAAAAATATCATAGAAAAAGCGATAATCTGCATGAGATTGATTGCTTCTTTATAATAAAGAACGGCGAGGAAGAAGCTGATGATTGGGTTTAAATATAATAGAATTCCAACCACTGAAGAGTCCAAACCTTTGAGTGCATATATATTTAAGAACAATGGGATAATGGTATATCCAATTGCAATAATCAAAATGTATATGTAAAACTCATTGGATTTGACGGTCGAAGCATCTACTACGGAAAGAATAGGTAATAATAGAATAGTACTGATTAAAATATGGATAGTTAGGGAGAAGAATTTGTCGATTTGGAATTTATTTTTTTGTAAGATCAGGTATGCAGCATAGGAAAGTGCAATGATAAAACTATAAAATAGATCGATGAAATGTCCATAAGCTAATATTAAACAACTGATTGCACTTAACCCGACAGCAAACCATTGTCCTTGATTCAGGTGTTCCTTTAGGAAAATATTGGCTAGCACCGTTGTTAAGATTGGGCAGATCAAATAGGCTAATGAGGTCGCATTGACACTCACGGCGTTCATGACATAGATAAATAAGAACCAATTCAACCCTAAAAGGACTGCACTAGCCAGCACATTAATAAAGAGTTTTGATTTTTCCTTGTTTGAGGTGGATTTAATGTATCGGATACTTTCGAGCGTTTGCTTTCTCCGAAAAATAAAGCAGGCCAAAAGGATACAAAAAGAGGCAAAAAGTACACGGTGAATTAAGATATCAAGAGCTGCATAACTACTGAGAGGTTTTAATACCAAGGCGAAAGTACCCCAGATAATAAAGCCCATCAGTGCTGATAGGTAGTATTTCATAAATAAGTAAAAGAATTAAAGTATAATAAACTCTTCGACTACCACAGTACCTACAAATTCATTCACTCGTCCGATTATCTGTTTACGCATCATGGCTAGTTCATTTTTAATTACAGCAGACTCGACGCGTACAAATAATTTTTTATCCTTAATATAGATTTGTTGGGTTCGGTTGGCAATTGCTTTTCCAATAAGGTCAGGCCAGGCTGTAACGATTGATGTCTCGTCGAATTTGCGTCTCAACCGATATACATCAAGCAATTTATCCACTGCTTGCTTAATTGTTATGTCGTCGCTCCTCCTAAAGGAATCATCATTATACTTCGCCATTTACGTGCCCTCCTTGAATATCAAAGATACGAATAGGCTTGCCTATTTCTTGAAATATTTTCTTTATTCTTATCGAGTCAGTGTCGGTTAGGAATATCTGTCCGAATTCATCTTCAGAAACCATCCGCATAAGTTTTTTTGTTCTTTGATCATCGAGCTTATCAAAGATATCATCCAGCAATAAGAGGGGTTTGTATTGCTTTCTATTTCTGAGGAAAGCATATTGTGCCAGCTTTAAAGCAATCAGGAATGATTTCTGCTGACCCTGAGATCCAAACTTCTTTAATGGCATTCCATCATGGATAGTAAATTGAAGATCGTCCTTATGGATACCTACCGTAGTTCTTTCTAATGCACGATCCTTATCAAGTTGTTTATTTAATAACTCCAGAAAGTCATGACTTAGCAATTGCGAATCATAGACGAGATCTACCTGCTCAACATCATCGGAAAGGAACTGATAATACCTACGGAATTCCGGAAGGAATTCTTCCATAAATTGTTGTCTTCTTTTGAATATCTTTTCTCCGGCATCGATTAATTGAAAGTTCAGGACTTCCAATAATCCGAGATCAAAAACACCGGTTTCTTTTATATTCTTCAGAACAGTATTACGATGGAGCAGTATTTTATTATAGGTAATGAGAATATCCAAATAATGATTGTCAGTTTGAGAGATAACGTTGTCAATAAATTTTCTACGTTCTTCACTCCCATCCATAATAATAAAGCTATCGTTGGGCGATATCATTACTAATGGAAACTGACCGATATGGTCTGCCAGACGGTTATATTCTTTCTTGTTCTTTTTAAACTGTTTTTTTTGGTTCTTCTTTAAGCTACAAGATACCATATCACAGACCAATTCCTTATCAAATTGACCTTGAACCATAAACCAGTCCTCTCCTTTTTTAATGTGTTGGGAGTCGATGGGATTAAAATAAGATTTACAGAGGGAAAGGTAATGAATGGCATCCAAGAGATTGGTCTTACCCGAACCATTCTGACCTGTAAAGGCATTGGTTTCGGGCAGAAAATCTAACGAAGAATCAGTGTAGTTCTTAAAATTTAAGAGGGATAGATGTTTCAGCCACATAGCGAAACAAAGATATGCTTTTTCGGTGGGCTATGCTTTATTTTACTTCTTCAAAATCAATAAACTCTCCGGCAGTTTCAGTGCCTTTCTTTGGTTTATCTTGCTTTGGAGGCATATAGTCTACATGAACTTTTCCATCAGGACGTTGCTGCTGCTTAAATTGTGTAAAAGGATCATTATAGTTCTGCTGATTTTGGCCTGTATTTGCGTATTGACCTTGTCCGGCTTTCATAATTCTTTCTGCCATCTTTCTCATGAAGAATGGCATAAGTAGGCGCACGCCTATTTTGAATAGGTAGTAAAATAAAACTGCAGATATTAAGAAATATATAAATGTCATTTTTAAATGCTTTTTATCAAATTTAATAAAATATCGAAAGCAAATAGAAGCCGATTGTCAAGAAAATCTCAATTAACATTTTTTCACTTTTCACCTTTTGCTCCTAAGACAGCCTGCAATAACTGCACAGGGTGCTGAGACCCAATTACATAGACAAGTCCGTCACGATCCGTTAACCATAAAGCCTCTTTACCTCCGGAATAGAATCTAATTTTTCCATTCTTATGTAGATTGTATACAGGATTATTAAAAAAGAAAGAAGAATATCTTTTCTTTTCAACTTTTGTGATTGAGTTCAGGTCGATCTTAACTAAACTAGTTGTCCATAGACCACTCAAAATAACATGTGTTTTAGTTACTGTTGTTTTATAACTAACCATATACAGCATGATGATGGAGACAATCAGGATACCCATTCCTACAATAAAGAATAATTGCTGAGAGATTACATGTTCCCAGTTTATATAGTAGGCAACAAAGCAAAACATCGCTAGGATTAGTCTTACACTAATCCACGTCCAATCTCTTCCGAGGTATTGCTTTTCCTGAAATAAGGTTTGCTCTTCCATAATTACTATTTATATACTAAAGTAAGTACTTTCTTTGTATTTTCTGTCACTTTAAACCGATTATCTAACCGCATTCCGATTACCCAGATAAGGCTTCCATCTGCATTAACTAAAACAGGAACCCTATCTTTTTCAAATCTATTCAGCTTCTCCTGAATGAAATAATCACTCAACTTCTTTGACCCCGACATTCCTAAAGGTTTAAAAGAGTCCCCTGTTTTCCATGAACGAATAGTTAAAGGGAAAGATAATTTGTCCATATCTACCTGAGCGCGGAATTTATCTTCGCTTATTTGAAAAGGCTCGTTATCATTTATCGAAAATCGCTTCCCCAGTATCTCATTAATATCAGAATCAATGGAATTTAGAACTTGTTCTTTTATTTTTCCCCCTGCTTTTTTCCTTACAATCAGTTCCACCCTATCCAACAATAATTCATGTGTGGGCGATTCAAATAACTGCCCCATTCCATGATCAAATACCGAAATTAAATCTTCTATTATATTTCGTGCAAAACCAAAAGGTCTGAACAACTCAAAAAGGAAATAAGGAGAATGTATATATTTTCTTAATTCATCTTTATTAACCTTAATATACTGACCTTCTTCGTGAAATAATTTAGCTCTCTTTAAACTTACTTCATGTTGGATAAATTGAAAGCTTTCCTCGAAGTGTTTTATATTCTGTTCAAGGATTGATTCGAAATCAGGTTGGATTTCTTTAAACTTAGGAATGATTTCCAATCGGATTTTATTTCTTGCATATTTTGTGGAGAAGTTAGATTGGTCATCACGATAAGGCACCTCTAATCGTCCTACTTCATGCTCAACTTCTTCTGCCTTCATAAAAAGTATGGGTCTGATAATATTATCCCGTTTAGCATGTATTCCTAAAAGACCTTGTAGCCCTGTGGACCGGGTTAAATTCAATAAAACGGTTTCTATATGGTCATTTGCATGTTGGGCAATCGCAATAACCGAACATTCTTGCTCCTGTCTTAGTTCTTCAAACCAGGCATATCGCAATTCTCTTGCTGCCATTTGTATCGAGATTTTATTTTCACTGGCATAATGTTCAGTATCAAACTGCTTGACAAATACCGGAAATCCTAATTGAAGAGCATACTCTCTTACTAATTCTTCGTCTTTATCTGAATGCTCAGCCCTTAATTGAAAATTACAATGAGCAATAATACATTCTCTACCCATATCATGAAATAGCTTAGCCATCAACATGGAATCCTTGCCCCCACTAACTGCAAGTAGAATTCGGTCAGATTTAGCTAATAATCGTTTTTCCTGAATGAAATGGATTAATCTTTGTACAATTGACATAGTTCAAAAATACATATTATATATAATCTAACGTCTGAGGCATTAAAATTTATTGTTTAACAAATTTTTGCTAATTAATTCTATATTTTTGCGCTTGTGAGATACCTATTATTACTATTTATAAGCATGATATGCTTGTCTAGCTATGGGCAAGATGAATTTACACCTGTTTCTTCATCTGACAATGCTCCTATGCGTTTGGTATCCTCATCAAGCAGTAGATTTATTAATCAAAAAATACTGCGTAGTTATAATGCGGTTTATGAACATAAAGGTTCAACTTTAGCAGCAGATTCTGGTGATTTGTACAAGGATGAAATTGGCAATGAGTTTTTCGAAGCTCATGGAAACATCGTCATCACCCAACCTTCTGGTACTGTTATACAAGGAACCCACCTTCATTACAATGCTTCGTCACAACATGCTGTTCTTACGAAAAATGTAAAGATGGTAGATGACCAAACTACGCTCACTACCAATTACTTAACATATAATCTTCGTAGCCAACAAGGAACCTATACAGGAGGTGGAAGAATCGTTGGTCAGGGTGACACAATTACCTCTCAAAAAGCCTATTATTTTGAGAATACCAAAGATGCCTATTTTAATAATAAAGTAGTCGTTAGGAATGAAAGCACGATTATCTATACGGATACCATGCAATACAACACGATGTATAGGGACGCTTTTTTCTTTGGGCCAACCAATATTAATGGTAGAAAAGGAGAGAAATTATATACTGAAAAAGGCACTTATAACACGGCATTTGGTGTCGCTAAATTCAGCAAAAATAATTTATATACCGAAGGAAGTCGCTTCTTAAAGGGTGATAGTCTATTCTACGACCGAGAAAAAGGAATAGGTGAAGCCTTTAGAAATGTACTCTTTGTAGATACTTTAGATAAGTTCTATGCCAGTGGGGAGAAAGGTAGATATTTGGAGTTCGATCAATCTATTATGATGACGGACAAACCATTAATTAAATATGTTGTCCAATCGGATTCTACAGATAACAGTCAAGATTCACTTCAAATTGATTCAGCCGAAACCGAACCACTGTCCCGAAGAGAACAACGGAGATTAGCAAAAGAAAAGGAAAAAGAAAAAGAGAAGGCGGAAGAACTCGCCAAAGAAAACAATGATATTACGCTCGTCACAGACGATACTCTAAAAGTAGATAGTTTAGCCCCTCCTCCAATACAACAAAAGACGAAAATAGACACGGCTTATATGACAGCCGACACGCTCTTTTCCAAAGTAATTTTCGTGAGGGATTATCGACCTTTAGATTTAAAATTAGATCGGGACGGAGGACAAATTGAAGATGATACTGATGTAGATTATGGTGATGATGACACTGAAGAAATAGAATTGTTTAGTACCGGTGATTCTTCCGTTTTGGATAATGGTGCTGTAAAAGAATTGACTAAGACAGACAGTACCAAGAAGGAAATCCCGACTATCAAAAAACCAGCGGTTGACAACACTAAGAAAGCCTTAGTGAAGCCAAAACCTGTAGACTCAGCAAGCATTCAATCAATTAACAAAGCAGATTCTGTGTTACGAAGGAATGCTGTAATGCCAACAGGTCTGGAGCATGATAGTCTCATAAATAATGCATTAAAAGTAGCTCAAACAACAGACACCTTGTTAAAAGATTCGACAGAGATATATGCGGATACAGCTCGAACAAGAATTGTCAAAGCTTATTATAATGTCCGTGTTTTTAAGTCTGATTTACAAGCTGTCGCAGATTCTGTTTATTATGGCATGGTCGATTCGATGTTCCGTTTTATGGGTTCGCCAATGATTTGGTCCGAAGGTTCTCAAATCAATGCAGATACTATTTATATGCAGATTAAGAACAATAAAATGGACAATGCGTTACTGAAAGATAATGCCTTCATGGTCAATGCGGTCCTTGACACCCTTAAGTTCAACCAACTCAAAGGAAGAAAAATTACAGCCTTTTTTGCGAACAACAATATTGATCGCATATTCGTGGATGGAAATGCCGAGAACTTAGTTTTTGTTACTAATGACAAAACCAATAAGATAACAGAGATGTTCCATGACCGCAGCAGTAGAATCAAGATAAAAATGGATGGCAAGAAAATCCATGATTATAAGTCAATACGGAAAGTAGATCAGAAAATCTACCCATTTAGGTTAGTGACACAAGAAATTGAAGTCCTGCCGGGATTTTTGTGGAAACCTGAAGATCGACCAAAATCTGTTGAAGACATGTTGAATCGTAAACGTAATAAAGCAACTGCTTTACCAGACCCACAAGATAAAGACGGAGAACAGGATTCTGAACAATCTAAAGATGAAGATGCTATCAGCCCGACTAAACTTCCCGAAAGTAAACCGGACACAAGTTTGAAATAATGTAACCGGGTATTCGACCTATCAATTCAGTAATGATGAGACAGATAGCTATGTCGCAGATTTCTGGGTGAGGGGATACCTGACAATTAACCGTATTAACATCTTCTTAGAAGATATGGAATCTGTCGGAACTGATATCATTTCTGCTGAAAAGAAAAAGCAATTTATCGGTGAGGTAAAATTTATCAGAGCCCTAACCTATTATTCATTGGTTCAATTATTTGCAAAACCTTATGCTGCGGACAACGGGTCTTCCGCTGGAATTCCTCTGCGCTTACTCGCAGAAAGAAACGAAGAACACAATGAACTTCCTTCAAGTCCTGTGAAAGATATTTACACGCAAATTCTTAAGGATCTAAATGAAGCTGAAACAGAGGTCCCTACTGCTGGTGGTAACGACAAAATCCGTGTTCATACGAATGCTGTAATTGCTTATAAAACCCGTATTTATTTAGCGATGAAAGATTACCCAAAAGTTATTTCTGAAGCTAATAAAATTGTCAGCACATCAGCACCTTTTAAATCAAGCTCAGGGTCTACCCATGAATTAGCACCAGATATCACTGCTGTATTTACTAATTATTCCAATACCGAAAGAATACTAAACTTCCCTTTTGAAGTGACCAATGTGGCGGGAACTCAAAATCAATTGGGATATTATTATAATGAGGGTAATATTGAATATTCACTATCATCTACTGGTATCTTTGGTAAGACGGCATGGCCAACAACTGATGATCGTAAGAGTAATCTTACTGGAAAGTCATCAGATGGAAAATTGGATATACTTACCAAATTCTCTGGAGCATCTCCTTTCTTAGATTGGATTCCTGTATTGAGATATTCGGAGGTTTTATTAAATCTGGCGGAAGCAGAAGCAGAAGCAGGATCTGAAACCCGAGCTTTAGCATTACTGAGAGCTGTTCGTAATCGATCAGATGCCTCATATACTTTTCCAAGTTTCGCTAATAAAGCGGCATTAGTTAATGCCATATTACTGGAAAGAAGAATAGAGTTCTTAGGTGAGGGATTGCGGGTTCCGGATTTACAACGTAGAAATATGCCAATTCCTTCTGATGGAGCAGGTAGATTAGTACAACCAACTGATGAACGTTATATTTTCCCGATACCTTTAGTTGAAGTAATTACAAATCCAAACGTTAGTAATTAAGATTTACTGAGCAATATATTAATTGAGGCTGCCCGATTTGGGCAGTCTCTTTTTTTTAATCTTTTATTAATTATTTTTTTAAAAATTCTACCAACTTGGCTATTGCTCTGGAACGATGACTAATTTTATTTTTATCTGCTAATGTCATTTCAGCAAAGGTCATCTCATAACCATCAGGGATAAAGATCGGATCATATCCAAAACCATCGGTTCCGGTTCTTTTATCAATAATTTTTCCTTCTACTGTTCCTTCAAAGAAATATTGCTGACCTTTTAAATGCAAAGAAATAACCGATTTAAAGCGGGCATTGCGATTCGTTTTACCCTGAAGATTTTCTAAGACCAGATCAATGTTTTGTTCCATATCCCTGGAACCGGAATAGCGAGCAGAATAAACGCCTGGCTCACCATTTAAGGCATCTATTTTTAGTCCCGAATCGTCAGCAAAACAATCTATAGCATATCGCGCTACTAAATAATCTGTTTTTTGTTTTGCATTTTCTTCAAATGTCACTCCTGTTTCGGGTATATCATCATGACAACCAATATCTGATAGCGATTTAAGTATAAATTGATCACCTATCATTTGTTGTACTTCTTCTAATTTATGGGCATTGTTGGTAGCAAATACTAATTCCATAGCTAAATATATTTGCTTCAAAAATAGCATTCTATTTAGTCAAATACTGAAATAAATTAAATCCGTGGAAACTTAAGATTGAATAAAGGTTTTGAACTCTGTCCAGAACATTTTTTTCTTTTGCACATCGGCAAACATCTCTTCAAAACTGAACGTATTGAAAACTGTTGCGATCTTGCCGCGCATATATGCATTATGTTCTATTTTAGGTAAGTTCAGAGAAGTGGGTTCCACTCCTAGTAAAGTAATCTTTTTAGGTTGAAAGAATTCCATGATTCGCTTCCATTCATTGGGGTTATGCGGATTTGCTAGATTAACCACAGCAACATTGCCAGCATTTAATTGTAAAGCGCCAATCGTTTTGAGGAAAGCTTCTTCAGCCTGCGGAGAGAAATAGGGAAATTCAGGATATCGGAGAATAAACAAAACACCTGTAGTTTTATCACCCTGATAAACAAACTCCTCAGCAGAAGCCTCGAAATGGCCCTGTTGAGGAGTCGTATGATTTGAATTAACGTTTTGTGCTTCTACAATGGGCATGACAGAATCCGGGATAGCAAAAATAGTCTCAGAAATTAATGCCTTAATGGCTACCGGATTATCTGTTGTTAAATTATTACCCAAAATATATTTTCTATTACTGTTCGTTAAATATTATTGACCTAATACCCAGGCAAAGATTAATGGTGCCACGATAGTTGCATCGGATTCTACGATAAATTTAGGAGATTCTGTATCTAATTTACCCCAAGTAATCTTTTCATTAGGAACAGCTCCTGAATAGGAACCATATGAAGTAGTAGAATCAGAGATTTGACAGAAATAAGACCAGAAAGGAACATCATGCCATTCTAAATCCTGATACATCATAGGCACTACACAGATTGGGAAATCACCGGCGATACCACCACCAATCTGGAAAAACCCTACTCCTTTACCAGCTGAGTTAGCACGGTACCATTCTGTCAGGTAAATCATATATTCAATACCTGTTTTTACCGTATGAACATTCAATTCTCCTTTAATAACATACGAAGCGAAGATATTACCTGTAGTTGAATCTTCCCATCCCGGTACAATGATAGGAATATTTTTTTCTGCAGCAGCTAGAATCCAGGAGTTTTTAGGATCAATTTCATAGTATTGTTCTAAGTCGCCTGAAAGCACTACTTTGTATAAGAATTCATGTGGGAAATAACGTTCTCCGGCAGCTTCAGCATCTCTCCAAGCTTTCTCCAAGTGAGATTGCAATCTTCTGAAAGCTTCTTCTTCAGGGATACACGTATCGGTTACACGATTGTAATGATTTTCTAACAACTCCCACTCATCTTGTGGAGTAAGATCACGGTAGTTAGGAACACGTTTGTAGTGTGAGTGTGCAACCAGGTTCATGACATCCTCTTCCAGGTTAGCACCAGTACAAGAGATAATGGCAACTTTATCCTGACGGATCATTTCAGCCAATGAGATACCAAGCTCTGCAGTACTCATCGCTCCAGCCAATGAAACCAACATTTTACCGCCCTCCGCTAAGTGGGCTTCATAACCTTTCGCAGCATCTACTAATGAAGCAGCATTAAAGTGAAGATAATTTTTCTCAATAAATTGAGAAATAGGACCTCTTTGTGTACTCATAATCTTATATTCGAATAAATGTCTACAAAGGTAGTCATTTCTTCAAGAATACCTTAGGGTAGGGTCTTCACTTTCGCTTCAAAAGTTTAGAAAAAAGCCATACAAAGAATGATAACAGAATAATAAGTATTGCTATGATAATTATTTCGCTTGTTCCCAAGCTCCAAGTGTCGTTATTTAACATTTGTTAAAAAATTAATAAACAGACCATTTTTCACATTTTTCGAGAAATGCAGGGTCAATATCAGCCGCTATTCCAGGTCCTTCCGTAATCCTGATGGCATAGCCATCATACTGAATACCGCCGATTACAGGGTCTTCTAAATGACCAACCATGCAGGTGTCTAAATCATAGAATTTCACATTCGACGCTGCGTAAGCAAAGTGGGCCTTTGCCGCAAGTGCCAACCTACTTTCCAGCATGCCACCGATCATACAAGGAATTCCATACTCTTGAGCAACCGCCTGAATTTTTAAAGACTCTGCAATACCTGAAGATTTGGAAAATTTAATATTGATATAGTCGCAACCATCGGTGCGACAAATCCTATCCGCATCGTGATGGTCATAAACCGATTCATCAGCCATAATCGGAACAATCGTTTCAGATCTTAATTGTGCCAATAAATGATCATTATAAGTTCTCATAGGTTGTTCACAGAATTGAATTTTCAAAGGTTCTAATCCTTGTAAAGCTTCTACAGCCTCTACATACGTCCAGCCTTGATTCGCGTCTATTCGGATAGGGATGTCAAAACCCACTGCTTGACGAATTGCCTTTATTCTGGCAATATCATCCTGCGGTTTCTTTCCCAGCTTGACTTTTAATGCTTGTGCCCCAGTATCGTGCAAAGCTTTTGCCTTTGATGCCATCTCCTCCGGACTTGAAATTCCTAAGGTAATATCCGTTACAATTTCTCTGGGCTTTCCCCCTAGAAATTGATATAAAGGAACTCCTGCTTTCTTTGCTGCGAGATCATACAATGCCATATCAAATGCAGATTTAATAGTATTGTTTTTTGCAATGTATAAATGTAGTTCAGCCATTCTCTCCTCTATTTGCAAAGGATCTTTTCCAAGCCAAATTTTAGCAAAATCCTGAGCAACTGCAATACAGGTATCTTGAGTCTCACCAACAATCATAGGAAAAGCAGAACATTCACCTACGCCATATATTCCTTCGTCAGTAATAATTCTAATAAAAGTATTCTGGGCATATTCCATCACCCCCGTTGCTATAACAAAGGGTTCCATTGGGATACTAAGTCTATAAATTTCAATTTCCTTGATTAGCATAATTTATTAGTTGGAATAACAAATGTAACGAATGATATTCCATTTTTTCATACTAATAGCGAAACAAATACAATTTCAATTACCAAACAGGGTTAATTTTATATTAACTTCAATCTTTTGAATCATTTTTTATGATAATCGTAATTATTTCATGTTTTTATTTGTATATTAGCAACCTCGTTTGTTATTTTATTCTAATTATCATATTACAATGCAGCAAGAAGGACTTTATAACCCAGCGTTTGAACACGATGCCTGTGGAGTTGGATTTGTAGCTCACATAAAGGGGCAGAAGTCGCACCAACAGGTAAAGGATGCGCTTACTATGTTGGAAAACATGGAACATCGTGGGGCCTGTGGATGTGATCCTGAATCTGGAGATGGTGCCGGAATCATGATTCAATTACCCCATGAATTTTTATGGGAAGAATGTATCAAATTAGGTATCCAATTACAGGAACCAGGATACTATGGGGTAGGAATGTTATTTCTTCCAAAGGAAGAGGAAATGAATCGGATTTGTCGCGAAGTTATTGCGGAAGCAACTCAAGACCGAAAGATGGAGCTATTGGGATTCCGAACTGTTCCTGTAAACCGTGAAGGTATAGGTCCTACTGCTTTAAGTGCCGAACCGGAAATCGTCCAGTTCTTTATTTCCCGCCCTACAGGGGTAGCAAATACGGAAGATTTTGAAAGGAAATTATTTGTACTAAGACGTTTAATTATCCAAAAAATCAAACAACATCAGGAATATCCGCTCCCTCTTTATATCGCGTCACTTTCTTGCAAAACCATTATTTATAAAGGACAATTAACAACCTATCAAGTAGGAACATATTTTGAGGATTTAAGGGATCCTAAAGTGGTTTCAGCTTTTGGATTAGTTCACTCAAGATTCTCAACAAATACCTTTCCGTCTTGGTCATTAGCCCAGCCGTTCCGTATGATTGCTCATAATGGTGAGATCAATACTTTGACCGGAAACTTAAACTGGTTCTATGCCGGGGTTCGCGCCTACTCATCGCCCTATTTCACACAAGAAGAAATGGAGATATTACTTCCTGTTGTAGATCGCGGTCAATCCGATTCAGCATGTTTAGACAATGTTGTCGAATTACTATTACACAGTGGTCGCAGTTTACCGCATGTAATGTTGATGCTGGTTCCTGAGGCATGGGATGGAAACGAACAGATGGACCCTTTGAAAAAGGCTTTCTATGAATACCATGCTACTTTAATGGAACCTTGGGATGGTCCTGCAGCTTTATGTTTTACAGATGGAAATGTTATTGGTGCGACACTAGACCGTAACGGTCTACGCCCATTACGTTATGCCGTGACCTCGGATGATCGGGTTGTTGTTGCGTCAGAAGCGGGTGCATTACCAATTGACGAATCTTTAATCATAAAAAAAGGCAGACAACAACCGGGAAAAATCTTTGTTGTGGATATGGATGCCGGAAAAATTCGTTCCGATGAAGAAGTTAAAGGTGAACTTGTCCGTCAACAACCTTATGGAGAATGGATTAACAACTATAAAATTAAATTAGAAGAATTAGCGAATCCAAGGGTAACATTTACTTATCTATCCAAAGAATCTGTATTTAAATACCAACTATCATTTGGTTATTCCAGAGAAGATCTGGAGACTATATTAACACCAATGGCACTTACGGGGTATGAACCTATTGGTTCGATGGGCACGGATGTACCATTAGCTGTATTATCCGATCAACCACAACATATCTCAAGTTATTTTAAACAGTTTTTTGCTCAGGTAACCAACCCTCCTATCGACCCGATAAGAGAGCGTTTGGTGATGAGTTTGGCAACTTTTATTGGCAACTCAGGAAACATCCTGGTTGAGGATAAAAAATTCTGCCACTGTGTTACATTAGAGCATCCTATTCTAACTTCTAGTGAACTCGAAAAACTACGTTCTATCGACACCGGAGTATTCCAGGCGAAAACAATCCAAAGTTACTTTCGCGCAGATGGCAACCCTGGTTCCTTAGAAGCAGGATTGGAGAGACTCTGTCGTTATGCAGATGACGCTGTTCGTGATGGTTTCGAGGTAATTATACTTTCAGATCGTGCAATTGATTCTCAACACTGCGCTATCCCTTCCCTTTTAGCTGTTTCTGCTGTACATCACCACTTAATTAAAACAGGCAACAGAGGTGCTGTAGGACTTGTTGTGGAGGCAGGAGACGCATGGGAAGTCCATCATTTTGCTTGTCTTCTGGCATTTGGTGCTACTGCCATCAACCCGTATATGGCTTTGGCAGGTATCCGTACCATGAAAGAGACTGCTCAACTAGACACGGATCTTACCTGGGATCAATTGAAAAAGAATTATGTAAAAGCGGTATGTAATGGCTTATTAAAAATATTCTCCAAAATGGGTATATCTACCCTTCAATCATATCATGGTGCCCAAATCTTTGAGGTTCTGGGAATCGATGCTGAAGTGGTAGATAAATACTTCTGTGGCTCTGTTTCCCGAATTGGTGGACTAAACCTGGATGACATTGCAAAAGAAGCTTTAGCAAAACATTGGAGAGGTTTTGAAAACAGTCGGGTTACCCCTACTTTGCTTCCTGACGGCGGTTTATACCAATGGAAGCGTAGAGGTGAAGGGCATTTATGGAATCCTCAAACTGTTCATTTATTACAGCAAGCATGTAGAACAGATGATTTTCCAACTTATAAAAAATATGCTTCCTTAATTAACAATCAAAAGGAACGCATGTTCACCTTAAGAGGTCTGTTAGATTTCGCAAAACACCGTAGCTCAATTTCTATCGATGAGGTTGAACCTGCTAGTGAAATCATGAAACGTTTTGCTACCGGAGCCATGTCTTTCGGATCCATTTCTCACGAAGCACATAGCACTTTGGCAATCGCCATGAATCGAATTGGTGGAAAGTCAAATACCGGAGAGGGTGGTGAAGATGAAATCCGATATAAAAAACTACCAAATGGAGACTCGATGCGCTCTGCAATTAAGCAAGTAGCATCGGCACGCTTTGGGGTAACCTCTAATTACCTGACCGAAGCAGATGAAATTCAAATCAAAATGGCTCAGGGGGCTAAACCTGGCGAGGGAGGTCAGTTACCTGGACACAAAGTAGATGATTGGATTGCAAGAGTTAGGCACTCAACCCCGGGGGTAGGTTTAATTTCGCCTCCTCCCCATCACGACATTTATTCTATTGAAGATTTAGCACAGCTGATTTTTGATTTAAAAAATGCAAACCGTAAAGCACGTATTAATGTAAAACTAGTCTCAAAGGCTGGTGTAGGAACTATTGCTGCAGGTGTAGCTAAGGCTCACGCTGATGTTATTCTTATCGCCGGATATGATGGGGGTACAGGCGCATCGCCGATTAGTTCTATTAAACACGCAGGACTTCCATGGGAATTAGGATTAGCAGAAGCACATCAAACCTTAGTTCAAAATAAACTTCGTAGCCGCGTGGTTCTACAGGCAGATGGACAGATGAAAACCGGAAGAGATTTGGTTATTGCAACCTTATTAGGCGCCGAAGAGTGGGGTGTTGCTACAGCAGCTCTAATTGCCGGCGGATGTATTATGATGCGCAAATGTCATCTAAATACATGTCCAGTTGGTGTTGCGACTCAAGATCCTGAATTGCGTAAGCTCTTCACCGGTCAACCGGAGGATGTTGTTAATCTATTCAGATTCTTAGCAGAGGAAATGCGCGAGATTATGGCCGAACTAGGATTTAGAAGCATCAATGAGATGGTTGGTAAGGCTCAATTCTTGAAGAAAAGAGAAAATCTGGAACATTGGAAAGTCAACAAAATTAACTTCTCCAAAATCCTTTATGTGGCTCCGAACTCAAATGGAGAAACGCTTTACAATACAGAAGAACAGGACCATGGCATGAGCATGATTTTAGATTGGGGTCTATTAAACCAGGCAAAATTGGCACTTGAAGCAAAAACGCCTGTTTTTGGAACCTTCCATGTTAAAAACACTGATCGTACGATTGGCACTATGTTATCAAATGAAATATCGAAGCTTTATGGTTCAGAAGGACTTCCGGACAATACCATTAACTTCAAGTTTGAAGGTTCTGCAGGGCAATCTTTTGGTGCATTTAATACAAAAGGGATCTCCTTTGAACTAGAAGGGGAAGCGAATGACTATGTAGGTAAAGGTCTTTCAGGCGCTCAATTAGCTATTTATCCAGCAAAACAAAGCACATTAGTACCTCAGGATAATATTATTATCGGAAACGTTGCATTGTATGGAGCTACCTCTGGACATTTATTTATCAATGGTATGGCAGGAGAACGTTTTGCCGTAAGAAATTCCGGAGCAACCGCAGTCGTTGAAGGAATCGGCGATCATGGATGTGAATATATGACGGGAGGAAGAGCATTGATTCTGGGCGAGACTGGAAGAAATTTTGCTGCCGGTATGAGTGGTGGTATTGCTTGGATTTATGATATTAAAGGTACATTCCGAGAAAACTGTAATAAAGAAATGGTGGATCTAGATCCATTAGAAGTAGAAGATGAATCAGCAATTATTTCATTATTGAAACGCCACATTCATTTAACGAAGAGTGAGAGAGCAAATGAGATCTTAAACAACTGGGCGACAGAGAAAAACCGTTTCATAAAAGTATTCCCGAAAGAGTACAAAAATGTATTAAATAAGAAATTAGTTACAGCATAATTACGGAGGAACATCGACATGGGAAAACCAACAGGATTTTTAGAATTTGAAAGAGCGCTTCCTCAGAAAGATGCTGTGGAAAGCAGAAAACAGAATTATCAAGAATTTGTTCACACATTCAGTGATGATCAACTAAACAATCAGGCAGCGCGTTGCATGAATTGCGGAATTCCATTCTGCCATTCAGGATGCCCTTTGGGAAATGTTATCCCGGAATTCAACGATGCTGTATATGATGGTAACTGGGAAGAAGCTTATACTATTCTTTCTTCCACCAATAACTTTCCGGAGTTTACAGGTAGAATTTGTCCGGCTCCATGTGAATCAGCATGTGTATTGGGCATCAACAAGAACCCTGTAGCTATCGAAGAAATTGAAAAGCACATTATTGAGATTGCTTACAAAAAAGGTTATGTAAAACCAACTAAGAGCTACCTGAAGACCGGGAAAAATGTAGCTATTATAGGTGCTGGTCCGGCTGGCTTAGCCGCGGCTGCTCAGCTGAATAAAGCAGGTCATGACGTCGTGGTTTATGAAAGAGATGATAAAGTGGGGGGATTATTACGCTATGGTATTCCTGATTTTAAATTGGACAAATCAGTCATCGACCGTCGTGTGGAGATTATGGAGCAATCAGGTGTTAAATTCAGAACGAATGCCGAGGTTGGTAAAAACGTTCCTGTAAAAGAATTAGATCAGTACGACGCAATTGTACTTACAGGTGGATCTACAATTCCTAGAAATTTAAATATTCCCGGCAGAGAGTTTAAAGGAGTTCACTTTGCAATGGAATTTCTAAAACAACAGAATAAACGCGTTGGTAACTCTGCTATTGAAGTTGAAGAAATCCATGCTAAAGATAAGAACGTGTTGGTCATCGGTGGTGGTGATACAGGTTCAGACTGTGTCGGTACGTCCAACAGACATGGTGCAAAATCGGTTACTCAATTTGAATTGATGCCAACACCTCCGACAGCACGTACAGCGGGGATGCCATGGCCAAGTTATCCCATGTTATTAAAAACAACGACTTCACACGAGGAAGGTTGTCAAAGACACTGGAGTATCAGTACCAAAGAATTCTTAGGCGATGAGCATGGAAATCTTAAGGGAGCCCTCGTAGTTGATCTAGAATGGGAGACAGATCCTTCCGGAAGACCTTTATCTTTTAAAGAGGTAGAAGGCTCAGAGCGGGAGATTCCATGTGAATTAGTAACATTAGCAATGGGATTCTTACATCCACAGCATGAGGGTTTATTAGCACAACTCGGCGTTCAATTAACGGATCGTGGGAATGTAGACGCAACAGAAACCGAATTTAAAACCAATGTAGACAGGGTATTTGTTGCAGGAGATATGCGCAGAGGACAATCTTTAGTAGTTTGGGCAATTTCTGAAGGAAGGGAGTGTGCAAGAAAAGTAGATGAATACTTAATGGGCACTTCTGTTCTGGAAAGTAAAGAAGCAATTTATGGCTTAGCAAGTGTATAAACTAAAATTTATTTTATATTAAACGTCGGGGGATTACCTCGGCGTTTTTTTATACTATTACAGCCTTATTGATAAGGCAAAAAAAAGGTTCCGATCTTTCGATCGAAACCTTAGTAGTAGCGGGAACCAGACTCGAACTGATGACCTTCGGGTTATGAGCCCGACGAGC
>Ga0308157_10002434_pt1 | contig 30517 bp, 26 predicted proteins | sample PhyBR1_FD_201035 | JGI IMG/M metagenome (GOLD analysis project Ga0308157, IMG submission 201035) | Phyllosphere microbial communities from UC Gill Tract Community Farm, Albany, California, United States - DLSLB.R1 | ecosystem: Host-associated > Plants > Phyllosphere > Unclassified | place: USA...
TTCCGGGACAAACAGGAACTTTTAAACAAATTCCTTATGGAGCAGCATTGAGAATTGATCCTGTTTCTGATCAGATTATTGTAAACACAACCGAAAGCGGTTTTGGAGCACATTATCAAAAAAACTGGATTCATACTTTTGACAATACTGGAAAATTGATCGATACAAAAACGTTAAATGATTATTATTGGTTTCCTGCTATGACAGTATTTCCAGATAATGCAGCTCCAGTTGTAAATGCAATTCTACCTTCAGAAATTTCAACAGGAAATCCAACAATTATTGATCTAAAAACAGTGGTTTCAGATGAAGATAATTTGTCTGGTGCGATTGTAAAAACAATTAAATCAAACAGTGATTCAAATATTGTTTCGGCAGAAATTAACGCTAATGAAGAACTGGTTATCACTCCAAAAACAGGAGGAAAAGCAACAATTATAATCAGTTTTAATTCTAATGGAAAAATAGTCGAAAAATCGATTTTGGTTGATACAGCGGTTTTAGGCAGAGACGAATTCACGAAAGTGCAATTATCAATTTATCCAAATCCAGTTTCAGATTATCTGAATATCAATACTGAAGACGAAATTACAGATGTTGTGATTTATGATGTTAATGGAAGAACCATAAATACGAGACTAAATAACAATCAAATTGATGTAAGTAATTTTGCCAAAGGTTTTTATATTATCAATATTATAACTGACAAAGCGAAGTATACGCAGAAATTTATTAAAAGATAAAATTCTAAAATTAAATAACTTAAGGCTGTCACTTTGGAGACAGCCTTTTTTTTGGGGAACAAAATGCTTCGGAGAAGCAAAATATTTATAGCAAATAAAATAACGAGAAAAAGCTCCAGAGGAACGACATATTGATAGACGTTTTTTTCAATAAAAGATCATTATATTTACGATACAAAAATCTGAACATTATGAAAGCATTGGTAATTGGAGCCACAGGCGCAACAGGAAAAGAGCTGGTTGATCTTCTTTTAAAAGATAATAATTATACAGCAGTTTCGATTTTTGTGAGACGCTCAACAGGAAAATCACATCCAAAATTGACAGAGCATGTTGTTGATTTTTCTAATATCAATTCCTTTCAAGAGATAATTACCGGAGACGTTCTTTTTTCTTGTTTAGGAACTACGCTTAAAGATGCGGGTTCAAAAGAAAAACAATGGAAAATCGATTATGACATTCCTGCAGAATTCGCTGCTGCAGCAAAACAAAACAATGTAAAATCTCTGGTTTTGGTTTCTTCTTATGGAGCATCAGCCAAAAGCAGCGTATATTATTCTATGATGAAAGGAAAACTAGAAGACCATCTTCAAGAGCTTCATTTTCCGCAATATATTATTTTCAGACCTGGACCATTAATTCGAGAAAATACAGATCGTTTGGGCGAAAAGATTTCAGTAAAAGTTATAAAATTCTTTAATGCAATTGGACTTTTCAAAAATCTGAAACCAATCACAACCGCATTTTTAGCCGAAAAATTAGTAAAATCGCCAAAAAAGTCTCCTGAAGGAACGACGATTTTGGAATTGGATCGCATTATTGCCCTTTGAGTTCTTGCCTCTTCCTAATATTATTCTTTGTTGAGCGAAAGATAATCGAGATTACAAAAGGAAAAGTATAAATATGCAGGAAGTTTTCAGATACTATTTTTATTAATAGATTGAAAGTAACTCAAATTTCATCGACGGTCCAATGAAATAGAGGTTGCAGTAATGGTAAATTTTTCCAAGGCAATGGTTTAGAATAAATAATGGTTTTTAAATCAGTAGACTGCAATTTTAAGATTTTAGTTTTTATTGAATAATTGTATAGTAGAATAGTTTTATTTCCATCATAATCGGTCAAGGTTATTTTTTTTAAGGACGGATTTAGTTCTAGGTAAAAATCTTCTGTAGTATCATCTTCATATTGAAAAATGAAATAGTTCTGCCGATGAATAAAAAAACGTTTGATTTTTAAATTACTAGAATTTGTATTTTCCATTTTTATAATCTCATAAGCGCCATGTAAAGCAGGACGAGCAGTATTATCATCGTTAAATTCTGCTTTCTGCAAGTATGGATATAGTGTTTCAATAAAGAAAAAAAATAAGATTACCGTCTTAAAAATCAATTTAGTTATTTTGGAAGAGAAGATTTGATTTCCATTCAAAGGAGTCAAAATGGTATGTTTATTCAAAACAAAAAAATCAAAAAGTCTTTTAAAATTTGGAGTTAAAATTAAAAGGCATAAAAAGAATAAAAACGAAGAATACAGTTTTACCGAAATATCAAAGCTGATATTGATAAAGATGATATTTAATAAAATGCCAGAAAGTATAAAAAGTCCTAAAGTTCGAGTTTTGTTGTATAAAAGCATTAAAGCAGGAATTACTTCGGCAAAACCCATAAAGATGTTGTAAGAGTAAGAACTTCCCATTATGCTCCAAAAGGCGATATCTTTATCAAGCATGCCTAAAGGAGTATATAATGTATTAGGTTCGGGAAGATAAAATTGTACTTTAAATATTTTATCAAAACCATATTTAAACATTATAATGGCTAAATAATAATTTAAAATTAGCTGAATTATTTTAAAAATATTGTCTTGTTGTTTTTTCCAAAGATTAATAAAAGACAATGAGATTACGGCTATAAAAGCAAAAATGAAAAGAACTAAAAATAGTATATAAAGTGTTGTCGAATCTGATGAAATTTCAGGATTTACAATACTAAAAACATTAAAATTAGAAGAAATAAAAAAGATTAAATCTTCAAAAATGAATTTTGTTATTTTGGTTTGAAGGGAAAAAAAACTAAAAGTAAATGGAACAAAAAACACTCCTAAAAATGCAAATAGTAGGAATGTTTGATAAAGAAATGCTCCAATTTTTTTCATGTTATAGTTCTACTGTTTGAAACCGATAAAAATAACTTCATCAATGGGGTTATCATATTTATAATAATATTTCTGCTTAAATAATAGTTTTATTTTTTTTTGCGAATTTTTTATATTGAAGACCGAATCATTTATTAAAGTATCGGTTCTGCTTTCAAACTGTATATTGCTACAAGCTTTGTAATTTTCTGGGTCAGGATATCTTTTTTTTGAAGTTCTGATTTTTAAAATGGTGCGAGTTTTGTTTATTGCAATAACGCTATCTAAAATAAGAACATGACCCCATCCTGTACCAAAATTAGAATCGTTTATATCAAACAAATTTTTCTTGTAAGCTTTTGTAAAAGAATTTTTAGAACCGCTATGGCTTTTATGTGCAATTACTTTTGTTTGCCCATAACTCAAAATTGAAGTAAAGAATATCAGAAACAAAATTTTTGGTTTCATTTTTTTTAGGTTAAATTATGACTTTTTTATATTTAAATAAATGACAGATTATTTTGAAATAGTCGAGCAAAGATAATTTTTTTTAAGAATATTCTTATTTTTATTTTAAAAAAAATCTGAAGTGCCAATTCTAATGAGTTTTAGATGAAATTGTTTTAAATTTACTCACTTTACCACGCCAAGAAATGAACAAGAATTACCCCATTCCAGAAAACGAGCTACAGCGTTTAGCAGCCCTAAAACGTTATAATATACTTGACACACTTCCCGATGATGCTTTTGACGATGCCACAAGGCTTGTTTCTTATATCTGCGGAGTGCCAATTGCCCATATTTCTTTTATTGATGAAGATAGGCAATGGTTTAAATCGGAGATTGGAGTAGGAGTTTCTGAAGTGCCACGTGAAATCTCATTTTGTAATTACACCATCTTGGATACTGAAATTGTAGAAATCAACGATACTCATGTCAACGAAAGATTTAAAGATGATCCAAATGTTACCGGTGGGTTCAATGTAAGATTCTACGCTGGTGTACCGCTTACAACACCAGATGGCTATAATATTGGCACTTTGTGTGCGGTTGATCATGTTGTAAAAGAGCTGAACGACAATCAACGTAATGCACTTTCGATAATAGCAAAACACGTTATAGCGCAGTTAGAATTAGGTACAAAGAACAATCAGTTATATACTCAGAGAAAAATTGCCGAGCGTGCTGTTTTGGCAAGAGACAGTTTTTTGGCCAATATGAGCCACGAAATCAGGACTCCATTAAATGCTATTATTGGTTTTACCGATTTGCTGGCACAGACAAAACTCGATGATACACAGCGAGATTATATTGGAAGTGTTCAGATTGCAGGCGAAAATTTGCTTTTAATTGTGAATGATATTCTGGATCTTTCAAAAATTGAATCTGGAAATTTAACAATTGAAACCGAATCTTTTAATTTGAAGAAAACTCTCAAGCACGTTTATAGTTTGTTGAAAGTAAAAGTGCAGAAAGAGGTTGAGTTTAATCTTTTTCTTGATGCCGAATTGCCAGACATGGTTATTGGAGACCAAGGAAGACTTAATCAGATACTCGTAAACCTCATAGGGAATGCGCTTAAGTTTACAAATGAAGGAGAAGTAACGGTTTCAGTAAAGAAAATTGACGAAACAGAAGATAGTTATTCGTTTAAATTTTCTATAAAAGACACTGGAATAGGAATTCCGAAAGATAAGCTTGAAACTATTTTTGAACGTTTTACGCAAGGCGAGGAAAGTACAACTCGTACATTTGGAGGTACAGGACTTGGGCTTAATATTGTAAAACAATTAGTAGAACTTCAGAAAGGAGAAGTTCATGTAAAAAGTACTTTAAATCGCGGTTCAGAGTTTTTCTTTACTCTTTCGTACAAAAAGTCAAATACTGAAGAAACAGAAGTGAAAACTGTTTCTAAAAATGATTTAGGACATCTTAAAATATTGCTTTGCGAAGACAACGTTTTAAACCAAAAGTTAGCAAAAAGCGTAATTAATAATTTTGGTTTTGATTTGGATATCGCACAAAATGGCGAAGAAGGCATCGAACTTTTATCTCAAAACAAGTATGATTTGGTTTTAATGGATTTGCAGATGCCTGTAAAAGACGGCTATCAAACCACAGAATATATTAGAAATGAGATGAATTCCAACATTCCAATTATTGCCATGACAGCACATTCTCTAGTAGGAGAGCAGGAGCGTTGTTACAAAGTAGGAATGAATGCTTATGTGCCAAAGCCTTTTAAACAGGCTATTCTTTTAAAAGCTATAAAAACGGTAATGTCACCAGATAACGACACGCATCATAAGAGAATTATTGATATGTCTTTTTTGGATGAAATGTCTGGAGGCGACCCAGAATTTAAGAAAGAGATGATAAATCTTTTTGTCGAAAAAATTCCGAATCAAGCGGCGCAGTTGGACGAAGCATTTAAGAAAACGGATTATGATAGCGTAAAAAAATTGGCGCATAATATGAAATCGAGCATGGACATTTTTATGCTGCAAGATTTAAGCAATTGTCTGTCGATTATCGAAGAAGAAGCGTCATCTGGCGAATTTACTGCTGAAACATTAGATAAAGTAAATATTTTCGGCTGCGGAATTGAAGAAGTCGTTAAAATTTTAAAAGAGCTATGATATAATAAAAATATGCATTAGCTTTATAATTATGATGATATAATTTTGGTTTGTCCCAAAGAGAAAAAATTAAAAAATGAGAATTATTGTAGCCGAAGATAATGATATCCTACGCAAATCGTTATCTTTTTTTCTAGAATCTAAAGGATTTAAAGTTGACCAGTTTTCTGATGGTAAAGAAGCACTAGAAGCGATCGAAAAAGAAAACTATGATTTAATCTTGACCGATATAAACATGCCAGGCGTTAGCGGAATGGAAATTACGCAGCATGTTAGAGAAAATCTTAAATCTGATATTCCTGTTATTATACTGACTTCTTCGGGAGTTGAGCAGACCGAGCTTGACTCTTTTGATATTGGAGCAAACGAATTTATTGCCAAGCCAGTAAGTCCGGCTGTACTTTTAGTGAGGATTAATAAATTACTAAAAACCCGAATCTGATGAAGTTTGTGTATTATTCTATTTTCCTGCTTTTTATTTCTACAATTGCATTTGGACAAGAAATCAATATAGATGAGGCTTTGGCCAATGTAAAACGTGAAGTCGAAAAAGAAAATTACGATAAAGCATTATCGATAATTGAGCCTATTCGCTCCAAATATCCTGAAAATGAAGATATACAAACTTACGCAGGACGCATTTACAGCTGGAAAAAAGACTATAAAACTGCGATAAAGATTTTGTCTCCAATGGCAGACAGAAATAATCCAAATCCTGAAGCTTTGCAAGCGCTTGTAAATGTGTATTTCTGGACAGAAGATTACGAAAAATGCATTTCGTATTGTGATAAATATCTTGCCATTGATCCAAAATCGGTTGAGGTTTTGAAGATTAAAGCTACTTGTCTAGAGAAATTAAACCGAGATCAGGAAGCATTAGATTTAATAGAAAAAGCATCTTATATTGATAATAGCACTCAGGCCTTTAGCGGAATACGTACGCTTATTGGACGTAAAGCAAAAAATACAGTTTCGGCTTCTTATCTAAATATTTCGACTTCCGATCCAGGACAGCAGCCATTTCATTATGGATATGTTGAATACTCGCATAAATTCAGCAAATCGGCAATTGTAGGAAGGGCAAATATTGGAAACATCGGCAATGAAACCCAAATGCTTTTTGAAACCGATTTTTATCAGACCTTTTCAAACAAAAGTTATTTGTATGCAAATGCTGGAGTATCGACAGGAGAGACGATATTTCCTGTAGTCAAAGCGGGTTTAGAATATTACTTTAAGCCACAGAAACATTTTGATTTTTCGCTTGGAGGACGATTCATGCATTTTGATACAGACGATATTACGCTATTAACAGGACAAGTTGCCTACAATGCAGGAGTTTATAGTTTTGCTTATAGACCTTATTATGATATTTCGAACGAACTTTTTTCTCATGTTTTAAGCGTTCAGCGCGTAAATGAAGAAAAGGAACGCCTTATTAGACTGGAATTGCAATACGGAAACGTTCCTTATCTCTATTTGTACAATAATTTTACACAACCTCTAAAAGCGTATCGTGTCGGACTCCAATATCAGCATCGTTTTGGCGATTCATTTTTTGTGCGTCCAATTTTCCTTTACGAATATGAGGAATATATTCCTAGTGAATACAGAAACAAGTTTAATGTACAGCTAATTGTAACAAAACGTTTTTAAGATGGCAGAATTCTGGGAACTATATAAATATGGCCAGTGGGAAGTACCTTTTTTTACTTTCTCCATTTATCTGTTCGTAGCGGCTTCAGTTATTCTATATCTTATTATTGTTGCCAGCAGAAACGGTAAAATCAAAAGAGAACGTCTTAGCAAAGAATACAGTTCTATAATAGATAAGGTTATGTCGGCTGTTATTTTTGAAGAAATTCCTTTTTCCGAAGTAAAAAAAGACAAAAATTTTTTAGTCCTTTTTGATACTTCTTTCTTTAGAGAAGTTTTGACCGAATCTCTTATCAATCTGCACAAAAATTATGAAGGTGTTTATGCTCAAAAACTAGAGCAGTTTTATAAAGATTCTGGATTGATAAAAGATTCATTTAAAAAACTCAAAAGCCTAAAATGGGAAGTAAAGTGTAAAGGAATTACCGAATTGGCAGAATTTAATATTAAAGAAGCATTCGATCAGATTATTGTTTATTCTAAAGCCAGAAAAAAAACATTAAAGATTGTAGCCTTAAATGCGGCTATTAAACTTGAAGGAACGGAGAGTGTAAACTATTTGGTTGAACATTCAGATCCTATAGACGATTGGATGCAGCTGAATATAATTGGCGCTTTCAAAAAACATGATATTGGCGATACAGTTGGAATTGAACATTTATTAGAATCGCAAAATACGACAGTAGTGGCACTTGGTTTAAAATTGATAAAAGAACTTAAACTAACACAGAAGCTTCCTCATGTTGTTCATTTGGCAGAGAATACTTCGAACACTGTAATTAAATACAAAGCACAGAGTCTTTTGCAGGCATTAACAGTATAATTGAACAAGAAATGACTTTTTTTAATACTGAAATAACGTGGTTTTTGGATGTATATATACTTCTTATTCTTGGTTACGCCATACTAATCATGTCTTCTTATTTAGCATTGGCTTATATTTCTACAAAAGAGCTTAGAAGATATCTGAAACGAAACAGTTTTGTCGATTACGATGTGCTCTTAACCAGCGAGTTTTCTCCAAAACTTTCGCTTATTGCGCCCGCATATAATGAAGGTCTTACGATTGAAGAAAATGTAAAATCATTACTTTCGTTAAATTATAACAATTATCAAGTAATTGTGGTCAATGACGGAAGCAAAGACAATTCGATGGAAATCTTGACCAAGACCTACGATTTGGTTTTGACCGATTTGGAATTCCATCCAAAAATTGAAACCAAAAAAATCAGAGGCATTTACACTTCAAGAAATGCAGCTTTCAAAAAACTGATTGTAGTCGATAAAGAAAATGGAGGTAAAGCAGATGCCTTAAATGTCGGACTTAATATTGCCCAAAATCCGTATGTAGTTTGCATTGATGTCGATTGTATTTTAGATAAAGATTCGCTTTTAAAACTTGCAAAACCATTTTTAGAATCTTACGGAAAACGCATTATTGCAACTGGTGGCGTGGTTCGAATTGCCAACCAGTGTGTGATTAAAAACGGACGTTTGGTTGAAGTAAATGTTCCGGATGTGATGCTGTCGAGAATTCAGGTTTTAGAATATCTTAGAGCTTTTCTTTTAGGTCGAATGGCTTGGGGAAAACTGGACGGATTATTGCTTATTAGCGGTGCTTTTGGAGCTTTTGACAAAGAAATTGCCATACTTTCTGGTGGTTACAGCACCAAAACGGTTGGAGAAGATATGGAACTTATTGTAAGGATGCGCCGTTATATGCTGGATAATAAACTGCCATATTCGGTAAGTTACATTCCAGATCCGCTTTGCTGGACAGAAGCGCCTGAAGATTTCAAAATATTCAAAAAACAGCGTTCCCGCTGGATGCGAGGAACGATAGAAACATTAAGCATTCACCGCAGAATGTTTTTAAATCCGAAATATAAATTACTTGGTATGCTAAGCGTTCCATATTGGACTTTGTTTGAATTCTTGGCTCCTGGAATAGAATTTATTGGCCTAATAATAACTGTTGTATTTATACTATTTGGTCTGCTAAACTGGCATTTTTTCTTTTTACTGCTGCTTTTTGTATATACCTTTGCAGTGTTCTTTTCGGTGATTGCTTTGTACAGCGAAGAAAAAACCTATCATAAGTATCCAAAACAAGCCGATTTTTTCAAATTGCTGATGGCAGCTTTTATAGAACCATTTTATTTTCATCCGCTTACGGTTTATGCGGCGTTAGTTGGTTATAAAGAAAAGATTATGGGAACTAAAGGATGGGGCGAAATGACCAGAAAAGGATTTACCAAGAAATAATGAAGATGACAAAGAAGATTTTAATAGTAGATGATCATTTGGTAGTACGAAATGGAGTTGCCATGATTTTGGAACGGCAGTTTGATGATGTTGACATTTCGAATGCCGAAAATTTCTTTGAAGCCATTACACTTTTAAAAAATCTTCCTTTTGACTTAGTGATTTTAGATATTAATATTCCAGGCGGGAAAAATACCGATATGATAACCGATATCAGAGCGATTCAACCCGATGTCAAAATATTGGTTTTCTCTGCTCATGAAGAAGAACAATTTGCTTTAAAATACCTTTCGTCTGGCGCTAATGGGTATGTCGACAAACTCTGCAGCGAAGAAAAAATCATGTTTGCCATTACTTCAATTTTCGAATCAGGAACCTATATTTCTTCTGAACTGGTGAGTAAATTGGTGAATATTCAGACCGGCAAAAAAACTTTAAATCCGTTGGAAGGCTTATCCAAAAGAGAACTTCAGATTACAGATTTATTAGTGCAGGGAAATGGTAATTTAGAAATTTCAAACCAGCTCAACATTCATGTATCTACCGTGAGCACATATAAAGCAAGAGTCTTTGAAAAACTAAAAGTCAACAATTTGGTAGAACTTATCAATCTGTACAAAACTTTTAAAAGCTAGTTGTATTCAACCATAATTTCTATTGTGGTTCCTTTATCAATATCGCTAATAATATTGATGTTTCCTTCAATCAGAATAAGAAGTTCAATAATCATGTGAAGTCCGAGATGATAATTTTTTGAAATCGGATTTTTATAAAAATTGTGATAATAATCAATGAGTTCTTTGCTCATTCCTTTTCCATTATCAATAATTTTTAAAGTTAGAATGTTATTCTGAGTAGTACATAATAATGCAATTCTTCCGTTTTTGGTGTTTTTTATGGCATTATCAATCAAATTATGAATAATGATCGAAAGCGCTTTTTTGTTTGTTTTTACAAATAAAGCCTTTGGTACATTATTGATGATGGTATTGTTTTCGGCTTCTGCAATTTTTTCAAAAATCTGAATACTTTCTTCGATCAGTTTATGTAAAGAATAACATTCATCTTCCAGTTTTTTTCCTTCAATAAAAATAGAGGAGTATTTGATAAGATTTTCAACATACTCATACAGTTGAGAAGTTGATGTTTGCAAAGTTCCCAATTGCTGTTTGAGTTTTGGGTCTTCCTGTATAGTGCTGTTTTCAAAAAGATGTTTTATAGAAGAAGACAAGAATTTCAGCGGACTTTTTATATCATGGCTCATGCTTTTAACCAACATTTCGTGCTGTTTAATTTCCTGTTTTAAATTGTTTTCTGCCCTTTCAAGTTTTTTAACGGTAGAAGCTAATTTTTTTGTCTTTTTTGCAATGACTTCTTCCAGTTTCATTCTTTTCATTCTTTGATAATACAATCGTATGTACCAAAGTGAAATTACAAAACCAGCTGTAAGAAAGCAGCAGAGAATAGCAAACCAAATGGTCTGGTAGAATTTTGCTGGGACAACAAGAACTACAGTTTTGTAGGCATAATTGGCATCAAAACCAGTAAGGCTCCTAAAGGTGAGGTTGTAAGTCCCTGGCGGCAACGTAGTAAAAGATATCGATTTATCGGCTCTTAATCTTTCCCAATGGTCACTGCCAATTTTGTCCATTTTTGCTTCAATAGTCAGGTTTTTAGGATTGCCATAATAAGGATAAGAAACCAAAAAACTGACTCTTTGAAAGTTGTTTTCTAAGACAATAGTATCTTTTGGGGCAATTGTTTTTTGGTCTAAAATTACTCTGTCAATAAAAAGATCTTTGCTAGGCAATAAAGGAGAGACTTTATCCGGATTAAAAAATACAATGCCATTCATTGACGGAAAAGCAATATTGTTATTTTTAAGAAGATTACCGCATGGCTGGCATCCGCCATTAAATTCGTTGATCAGGAAACCATTTGATTTATTGTATTGATGATAGTATATAACCGTATTTTTATTTTTAGAATACTTAACAAGTACCTTTCTTGAAACCTGAAAAAGCCCTTTGTTGGTTGATATCCAGAAAAAGCCATTTTTGTCCTCTATGATACAGTGCGCAGCATTAAGAGAATACTCGTCATCTGTTGGGAAAGAATGCAAGACATGATCAGAGTACAGATAAAAACCTTTTTCGTAAGTGGTCAGCCACACTTTTTGCTGGCTGTCGATAAAAATACTTCTGATATTTAGGTTTTCAGTATTTTTTTCAAAATGTATTTTTTGAGTCTTTAAATCATATTGAAATAAGCCTTGATCTCCTCCCAAATAAAGAGTGTTTTTAAGCTGAACAACATAATTAATGTTCTTTATGAAGACAGCTTTTAGCGTTACCGTTCCGTTTTTTATAGCGTACAATTTGGGTTTATGAAATTCATCTGTCCCCATAGAAACCCAGATAGTATTGCTGTTATCTTTGAATATTGTTTTCGGATTTTGATTAAAATGATAAGTGAGATGTTTTTTGTAACCCGATTTTTTTAGATAGCAAAGCACATTTAGGTTTCGGCTGATCCAGATATTTTTATCATCATCAAGAGCAATATTTAGCTTTTCTTCCAAAAAAACACTTTTAGGAAAAGGAATACTGTCAATAACCTTTTTGTCGTTAATAATCAATCCTTCAGAAGTGATAATTGTGCTGTCGCTGAAAGCTTGTGCGGCATAATAAACTTCGGCTCCTTTTGTGTTTTTGGTTATAGATGTAAAAGCAGGAAAGGAAATAATGCATAATCCATTTGTACTGCTTCCTAAATACAGCTTTTTATTTTTCTGATCGAAATAAACCGAAATAATATTGCTGGTTTCAAAATCGCTGTATTCTACAATTAATTCGGCTCTTAATTCGCCATTTTGATTTTTTAACTGATATATTTTATTTTTTACAGAAAGAAAAATCTGCTCAGTAGTAATATTCCAAAACAGCTTACGATTATTTATTGATGCTGATATATTCAGCTTTCCAGACGATTTACCTTTTTCTGAAAAACAATGATATTCACCATTGTCAGCGAGGTAAAAGAGAGAATCATTCAGCGCAAAGAAATTAAAAACATTATCGTTTTTAAAAGCTGTTTTAAAAATGCTTTTTAGTTTCGAATCGCATAATTCAACCTTCTCATTGTCTACAAAAAATATATTTCCAGTAGATAATTTAATGTGATAAGGTTCATGCTTATCTATTGTTTTGTTTGAAGGAAGTCCATCGTGGAAAAAGTAACGTCTTCCGTTTCGTTCTAAACTGGTTTTTGGAGCATTTTTTTTGAGTATCTGAACTTTAGCATTTCTAATAAAGACAAGTTCTTTTTTGCTTTCATTATAACTTGTAAGGCTATCTTTTTCTATACTTCCGAAAATATCAGTAAAACGATTATGTTCAAGTGAAGTGTTTGAAGAATTGAAAACAAGAAAATTGTTTCCGTCATAACGCACAATGCCATTTTCAGTCGTCATCCATATAAAGTGGTGTTTTCCCTGAACGATTGCCTTTATGCTATTCTGCTGTAGCTCGTTATTATCCGCAGTATACCATCTGGCCTTGTAGTTTTGTTGGCAGACCATTTTGGTTGTCATGAGCAACAGCAAAAAACAACAATAACGAAAAGAAACAAAAGCCGTCATTTTAGACATCTGACCAATTTTATACTGCAAACTTATAAAACATAAATCAGAAATTGCCGTTTGTAGTTTTAAATCTACAACGTTGTAGATGTATTGGTACATCTAGAATAGGCTCTGTAAGGGTTTGTAGCGCTATATTTGTTTAAAAGGTAAACAACAAAGTTCAAAACAGATGAGGATAGGAGTAATTGGTTTATGCGGTTTTACAATGGATTTTGTGAATAAGGCAGTTGACGCTGGACATCAGGTATTATTAAGTTCTACACGCGAAAATCGCCAGTTTCAAGATTTGGAAATGAAATTGGGAGAAAACGTGAAATTGGTAACCAGAAGAGAAGCTGCAGAAGCCAATATATTGATACTTTTTATTCCGCGTGAAGATGTCGGGATGTTCTTAACAGATTTGCCAGACATGGACGAAAAAATATTGATTCATGCTAGCAATCCTATTTTTAGTTTAGAATGCTTAAGACCAAATTCAAAAGCATCTTGTGAAATCATTGCTTCGCTTTTGCCAGAAGCCCATATGATAAAGGTGCTAAATATTGTTAACCCAAACGTGCTTACATTATTAAACCAAAAGCATAACGAAAAAGAAGTATTTTATGTGGGAGGTAATGAACAGGCAAAAAATAAAGCAAAGACATTTTTTAAAAGCCTAAATCTTGATGGAGTAGATTTTGAAGAATTGTATCAACTTCCAGTGCATTCTTGTTTCATGAATTAGAAAATATATTACGAAACCAGCTTTGAATAATTAGAATTGTTCAATTCTAAATGTTCCCAGAAAAGCTAACTTTCTGGGACATTTTTTTTGTTTAAATTGTGCAATAGATGGCTTTGCGTTAATTTAGTAATATGAAAATCGAACTGAAACAATCTTCTTTTCTTGGAAAGGAAATCAACGAACCGTATTACAACATTCTGATGTTTGATGGAGAAGCTTCATTTTCTGTCGATTTAACCGATTACGAATGCAAAGGAAAAAGTCTTTTGTTTTTAACACCATATCAGTTATTGCAATGGAAAAGTTCAACAGCATCTTTCATAAATAGTATTAGTTTTCACGGAGATTTTTACTGCATCGAATACCATAAAAAAGAAGTGGCTTGCAACGGAATTTTATTCAATGATATCTATAGCGAACCTTTTGTAACGGTTTCCGATTTTATTTACGAGGAAATCACGAGCATTATGGAAAGAATGAAAAAGGTGGAAGACTCTGAGCTGGATTATGATAATTCAATTCTAAAATCCTATTTGCAAGTTATTCTCGCCTTGAGCAGTAAAGAAAAACAGCTCAAAATGTCACCACAGATTCAGGAATCTATTGGAAATGCTGATATTTTGAAGTTTCAGCATTTGTTGGATTCTCATTTTTTAGAGGCAAAAGAAGTCGCTTTTTATGCCTCAAAATACAACTTGAGTGTGAATACTTTCAGTAAAAGAATCAAAAAACATTTCGGAAAATCGCCTTCTCAGCTTATTCAAGATCGTATTGTTTTGGAAGCTAAGAAATTGCTGCATTTGACAACCAAAACTATAAAAGAAATCGCAGACGATCTTAATTTTGAAGATGAATTTTATTTCAGTCGCTATTTCAAGAAAAGTGTAGGTATTTCGCCAAAAGAATTCCGAAAAGAAGTTGGTATTTCTATCGTGGCAAAATAGTCCATGAAAACTCCTTTACGTCCATTTTTATCCAGATAAGCATAAAGTAATTTTGGTATGTATTTAAAACATAATCAAAATGGAAAAATTTATACGATTTATTGCGGGTGGACAAAGCAACTTTATTCACTTTTTAAGAATAGCCATATTTGTTGTAATGGCATGGATTGGCGGATTAAAAGCCTTTAAATATGAAGCTGATGGAATTGTTCCGCTGGTTGCGAATAGTCCGTTTATGAGTTTCTTTTATAAAGATGCTAATAAACAAGTCGTAAATGATGAAGGTAAAACAGTAAAAACTTACACGCTTTACAAAAATGTTGAAGGCAAAACTGTTGAGAAAAACATCAAATGGCACGAAGCCAACGGAACTTATATTTTTTCTTACGGATTAGGAACTGTTATTGTGACAATTGGTTTGTTGGTTCTTTTGGGAATTTGGTTTCCTAAAATCGGTTTTTTGGGTGGACTTCTAACGTTCGGAATGGCGTTTGTAACCTTATCATTTTTAATCACAACGCCAGAAGTTTACGTTCCGAATTTGGGCGGAGATTTTCCAACACCAGAATTTGGGTTTCCGTATCTTTCTGTTGGAGGCCGTTTGGTCCTCAAAGACATCATCATGATGAGCGGCGGATTGATCGTAGCTTCATGCAATGCCAAGGAAATTTTAAAAAGATTTTATGCTTAATCAAAATAAAAAAAAGCTGCGCAAGGGCTCAGACTTGCACAGCTTTTTACAAAAACTCAAAACTAACTTATTCGTATTTTAAATATTTTAAGACATCTACTTTGGTCACTTGATAAGCTTTTGCCAAAACAATTGCCAGAGTTAGAAATAACAGTGACACAAAGGCAATTACGAAAGGTAAAATTGTTATATCAATTCTGAAAGCAAAATTTTCAAGCCATTTTTGCAATAATAAATATGCGGGAACTATTGCGATTAAAGAACCGATTATACAATAAACGACATATTGTTTTGATAGTTCTTTTAGTAATGCATTGGTTTCTGCGCCCAGTGTTTTTCGGATTGCAATTTCTTTTAGTCTTCTTTGAATAGAATAAGATGCTAATGCAAACAAGCCAAACAATGCAATAAGAACTACAATAATGTTCAATATCGAGAATAAATTCTTTTGCTTAACGTACGATTCATAGGTTCGGGCATATTCCTTATCGACAAAATCATATTTAAATGGATATTCTGTGTCTACTTTTGACCATAATTTTTCTATGCTCGCAATTGTATTTTCTGAGTCATCCATTTTTAATTTTATGAAAACTTTGTTGATGTTTTGTGCCATTCCTAAAGTTTTTAAGTGAAAGAAAGAGATAGGAGGCACTTGCATTTCTGGACTTAATAAATTAAAATCCTTTACAATACCGATGATTCGTAATTTTTGCTGTCGTATAATAAGTTCTTTACCAATAGGGTCCTTAATATTCATCTGTTTTAAAGCACTCTCATTTATGATAACAGAATTTATAGTGTCAGAAGCTAGTTTTCTATCGAAATTTCTTCCTTTTACCATTTTAATATTTAGCATTTCAAGCATGCCATAGTCTAATGCAATTGTTCGTTCTTTAAAAAGTTCATCATTATAGAGAACTGGATTGATAAAATTATCAGAACCATCAAAAGCAATAAGACCTGTCGAAATTTCTTCAACACCTTTTATTTTTCTGAGTTGTTGTTTTATAACATTGTATTTGTTGTAAATGTTCTTTTCCACATTTTTATCTTCATATTCAGCTGCTGGAAAATTCAATGCTACAGAAATTACCTGATCTCCTTTAAAACCAAGATCTTTATTTTGTAAATATCTAATTTGCTCATAAACAATATAAGAACCAATTATAAAAAAAGCCGCAATAGCAAATTGAAAAATCAGCATTCCGTTGCGCAACCAAATGCCATTTTTGCTTCTTCCAAAATTTCCTTTCAGAACTTTCAAAGTTTCAAAATTGGCTACATAAATAGATGGAAGTAAGCCAGCTGTAAATACTGTAATTATAAAAATTAGAATCAATTGCCAGTAAAATTGATTACCAAGCAGGATGAGATTTTTGTTTAAGAAATTGTTGTAAAAAGGCAAGGCAATTTCTACAATAACTAAAGCTAATAGAGTTGAAAATAAAGTTATTAAAATGGTTTCAAAAATGAATTGGCAGATAATATTCGTTTTGGAAGCACCTGTAATTTTTCTCACGCCAACTTCTTTAGCTCGTTTTACGGCATTTGCTGTAGCGAGATTGATATAATTAACAATTGACAAAATGAGAATCAAAATGGATAACCCCATCATGATTACTAAAAATTGATAATTGCCTCTGCCTTCAGGATAACCGTCTGTTATAGAATACAATCTGGCTTTAGAAAGAGGTTCAATTGCAACATTAAAATAACCTACTTTCTTTCCCATGTCCTCAAACGTAAAACCCTCTTGTTTTGCTAAGCGTTTAATGAAATCGTAGTTGTAGACTCGTTCTATTTTTTTTCTTATAATTTCAATCTTTGCAGGATCTTTAACTTTTAGCAATAATTTAAAAACAAATGGATTTATTACAGAGTAATCCATCTCTTTCTCAATTGTATTGATTACCACATTTGGTGCAATAGATGAGTTTCCCGGAATTCGATAAACTGCCCGAACTGAAAAAACTTGATTAAGGCATTTAATTTGTTTCCCAATTGGATTCTCGTTGCCAAATATTCTTTTTGCAATATTATCTGAAATCGCAATGCTAGAATCGTCTTTAATTGATGAAATCGCATTCCCCTTTATGATTTCAAAAGGGAAAAAGGAAAAAAAGCTGCGTTGTACATTTATAATCTTATCTACAAATTCCTTCTTTCCTTTGTAAACAATTTTGTCTTTTTGATACCAATCATCTCCATACATTACGGTTTCGATATTTGGATCTGCATCCAAAGCTGGTTTTAAAAACAAAGCACATTCTGACCAAGATGTCATGCCATTTAATTGCACTAAAACCTGATAGACATTATCTTTTTGAGGGTTCCAAGAATCATAACTTTGTTCGTCATTCCAGTACAGAAGCGCGAAAATCAAGCCTGAAATTCCTATTGATAATCCGAGAATATTGAGAGCAGTAAAAAGCTTACTGTGTTTGATTTGATAGATAAATATATTGATCCAGTTTCTTAGCATTTTTGTTGATGTTTTTTGGTTTTGGAGTTAGTTTACTCGTATTTTAAATATTTTAAAACGTCTACTTTGGTCACTTGATAGGCTTTTGCTAAAACGATAGTCAGCGTTAAAAATAAAAGCGAAACAAAAGCAACTAAGAAAGGCAGAAACGGAATATCAATTCGAGAAGCAAAGTTCTCTAGCCATTTCTGCATTAATAAATAAGCAGGAACAATTCCGATTAAGAAACCAATTACGCAGAAAAGGACATACTGTTTAGATAATTCTTTTAGCAAAATATTGGTTTCCGCTCCAAGCGTTTTTCTGATAGCGATTTCACGCAATCTTCTTTCCATAGAAAAAGAAGCCAAAGCAAATAATCCGAAAACGGCAATTAATATTACTACAACATTCAACAAAGCAAACAAGTTTCTTTGATCCTGATATTTTTTGTAAGTTCTGGCAAAGTTTTTATCTACGAAATCATATTCAAACGGATATTCTTGGTCGACTTTAGATTTCCAGAATTTATTAATTGCTCCAATTGTTTCAGGCATTTGATCTGGCGATATTTTAACAGAAATATAGTGCATATCATTTGTCATCCAGTCAAAAGCATTGATGTGGAAGAAAATCATTGGAGCGACATTATATTCCATTCCGATATAATGGAAGTTTTTGACAATACCTACAACTTTAAATTTCTTTCCGCCAAAAGTGATATCCTGATTTACAGGATCTTTTACCTGTAGCGTTTTTGCAGCAGTTTCATTCAATAAAGCGCTAGAGATGCTGTCTGTTGCCAATTCAGGATTCAAATCTCGACCTTTTAATATTTTTATGCCCAAAAGGTTCAGTTGTCCAAAATCTATAGGTAATTGCTGCGTAATTACCTCTTTGTTTGACTTATAATGAAGTCCTTGCCAAGAATTGTCATTGCTTCCAATAGAAAACATTCCTGCAGAAACCGCTTCAACACCTTTAATTTTTGCGAGTTCCTGTTTGATGGTTTTATATCTTTCGTACTGATTTTTTCCTTTTTGCGGTCTAAAAGAAATATCCATAACCTGAGATCCGTTAAAGCCCAAATCCTTCGCCATCATAAAATTTACCTGCTTGTAGACAATAAATGATCCGATAATAAAAAGAGTTGCAATAGAAAACTGCAAAACAAGCATTCCGTTACGGATCCAGACACCATTCTTACTTCTTGAAAAATTGCCTTTTAAGACTTTCAGTGTTTCAAAATTTGCAATGTAAACAGCAGGAAAAACGCCAGAAACAATAATTACAAAGAAGAAAATTAAAATTAACTGCAGGTAAAATTGAGTTCCAATTAGCATTAAGTCTTTGTTTAAAAAAGCATTATAAAAAGGAAGCGAAAGTTCTACGATTACCATTGCCAGTAGAACCGAAAACAAAGTAATAAGTGTAGTTTCAAAAACAAACTGTGTAACAATTTGCGATTTAGTAGCACCCACGATCTTGCGAACTCCAACTTCTTTTGCTCGCTTTACCGCATTTGCAGTAGCCATATTAATGTAGTTTACAACCGAAAGTATTAAAATTAAGATGGATAACCCCATTATAATTTTTAGAAATTGCAAATTGGCATTCTGTTCAGGAAAGGCATAATTTCCTTGACGAAGCCTTGCTTTTGTAAACGGAAGAAGCCTTGTTTTTATAGGTTCGCCGTATTGCTTAATAAATTGTTCAATTGATAAGCCTTCAGCTTTTGCCTGTTTTTTGTAGTTGTCTTCAAGAAATATTTTGTCTAAATTTTGAATAACTGCTGTGGTGTCGCTGGGCTTTTTTAGCTTTAGCATTAATCCGTAACTAAAACCCCAGTTATCTTTGTTTTGTTCTAATTCCTCTTCTACAACAGGAGTAATTACCGAAGGCATTACTGACGATTTTTCAGGCATTTTATATACACCGCGAACAACAAAAATTCGATCTGCGTATTTGACCTGTTTTCCCATCGGGTTTTCATTCTTAAAAATGCGCGCAGCAGTTTCTTTAGAAAGAACCATGCTGTTGCGGTCGCTAAAAGCTGTCTTGGCATTACCTTGAATAAATTCAAAAGGGAAGAAAGAAAAGAAACTCCTTTCGGCTGAAAAGATTTTGTCAACCAATTCGATTTTTCCGTTATACTGAATAGTTTCTGTGGTATAATTTACTCTGAAATAGCAGTATTTATCCAAATATGAAGTAGTTGCATTAAGCATTCTACCTGGAATTGGAGAATTTGTTGTCCAAATATTTCCACCGCCAAAATCGTTCATTGCAATGAAAATTTTATCTTTCTCAGGGTTCCATTGATCGTAAGAATGTTCGTCGTTCCAGTATAGAATCGCAAAAATTAAACCTGCAATTCCAATACTCAAGCCCAATATATTAAGGGCTGTAAAGAATTTGTTGTTCTTTATGTGATAAACAAATATGTTTGTCCAATTCTTCAGCATGACCTTAGTAGTTAGAATTTACCAAAACATCAACATTTCTATGATTTACTTTTTCAGAAAGGATTTCGCCATCTTTCATTAAAATAGTTCTTTGTGAGAAAGAAGCATCGTAATCTGAGTGTGTTACCATCAAAATTGTTGATCCGCTGGCATGAAGATCGGTCAACAATTCCATCACTTCGTTTCCATTTCGGCTGTCCAAGTTTCCTGTTGGCTCATCGGCCAAAATAATTTTAGGATCATTGATTAAAGCTCTTGCCACGGCTACACGCTGCTGTTGTCCGCCTGAAAGCTGTTGCGGAAAATGCTTCAATCTGTGGGCGATTCCTAAAATTTTTGCCATTTCGTTTACTCGTGATTTTCTTTCGGCAGAAGGAACATTGCTGTAAATTAAAGGTAATTCGATGTTGTCAAAAACAGATAATTCATCAATTAAGTTGAAGTTTTGGAAGATGAATCCAATGTTTTCTTTTCTGGCTTGCGATTTTTGTTTTTCCTTTAAACCCACCATTTCCTGATCTAGAAGCTGGTAGCTTCCGCTTGAAGCGCTGTCTAGAAGTCCAATAATGTTCAACAAAGTCGATTTTCCGCTTCCAGACGGTCCCATAATAGATACAAAATCGCCTTGATTGATAGTTAACGAAATTTCACTTAATGCTTTGGTTTCTAATTCCTCAGTTCTAAATACTTTTGAAAGTTTTGTAATGGTAATCATAATTTGACTGTTTTTGATTTTTGATTGATTTCTTTTAAAATTTTTATGCCCTTTGGAAATGACAGAAACAAGTCTGAAAATTAAGATAAATTATTTTTAATTTATCGCTATTTATTTTGTTATTTGTACTTCCGAAAGAGGTTAATTATTAATGATTTACAAGTTCTAATGTGATTTTCGTGCCAGTAAATTAAACATTGTAAACGCCTTGTTTTTAAGGGATTATTTTTCTGAATAAATTTAAACTGTCCATAAGTGGACACCTTTCGTCCAAAACTGAACAATAATGAAAAAGACCAACGCATCTATTTTAATCATCGACGATCAGGAAGACATTCTTTTTGCATCAAAAGTCTATCTGAAAAAGTATTTTGAAAACATTTATACGCTCAATAATCCGAAAAACATTGTCGAATTATTGGCAAAAAACGCCATTGATGTCGTCCTTTTGGATATGAATTACAGATTAGGATTTGAAGATGGGAGAGAAGGTTTGTATTTATTGAAAGAAATAAAAACACTTTCGCCAAAAACGGTGGTAATTCTAATGACCGCTTTCGGAAAAGTAGAAACCGCTGTTGAAGGTTTAAAATCGGGTGCTTTTGATTATATTCTGAAACCTTGGGAAAATAAAAAGCTTTTAGAATCGGTAAAACAAGCAGTCGATAAAGCTCGTAAAGAACAGAAAAAGACTAAAGATGTTGAGATAAAAGAGGACTTTTTTGTTGGCAGTTCTGAGATTATAAAAAAGGCATATTCTCTAGCAGATAAAGTCGCCAAAACCGATGCAAATGTTTTGATTTTGGGCGAAAACGGAACAGGAAAATTTGTTCTCGCACATCATATTCATTCGCAATCAGAAAGAAAAAATCAGCCATTTATTGCAGTCGATTTGGGTTCTTTAAATTCGAACATTTTTGAAAGCGAATTGTTTGGTTATGCCAAAGGCGCTTTTACTGATGCTAAAACCGATACAGCTGGACGTTTTGAAATGGCACAGAACGGAACCATTTTTTTGGATGAAATAGGAAATGTTCCGCTTCATCTGCAATCAAAACTGCTTCAAGTAATTCAAACAAAAACCGTAACGAGATTAGGAGAAACGAAAGCAAGACCTTTGAATGTTCGCATTATTACGGCAACCAATTTGAATTTAAAACTGGAAGTTGCCGATAAAAACTTCCGTGAAGATTTGTATTATCGCATCAATACAATGGAAATTGTTTTGCCTCCGTTAAGAGAACGACACGAAGATAAGATTCCGCTTGCTGAATATCTTTTGGATAAAATGATCAAAAAATACGGCAGGGATGAAATTGCTTTTGATAAAAAAGTCTTAGAACAGATTGAGAAACACGCTTGGAACGGAAACATTCGTGAAATGGAGAATAAGATTGAACGTGCAGTAATTCTTTGCGAAAACAACACCATAACCGTTTCTGATCTGGATTTAGAGACGATAACGCCTTACGAGGAAAACTCAGATGATATTCAGCTTTCGTCGGTTGAAAAAGCAGCGGTTGAAAAAGCACTGCTTAAAAACAACAACAATATTAGTAAAACTGCCGAAGAATTGGGATTGTCAAGAGGTGCGCTTTACCGACGTTTGGAGAAATTTAATATCAATATCGATTAACTATGTTGCGGACTTTACAAACTTACAAACTCCTTTTTCTGCGATTAATTTTTATTGTAATCGGAATCGAATTGTCGTTGTATTTCTTTAGAATTGGCTTGCTTTTCACAGGAATTTTTGGCCTGTGTATGGTTTTTCTGCTAGGAAGAGAAATGTATTTTTATGTTAGAAATATGGTTCTGATTTACAATAAAACCATCTCTTCGATATTGCAAGATGATTTTAGTTCTGATTTTTCTAAGCATAAATTCAATAGTACATATAATGAGCTGTTCACTTTGTATGAAACCTTAAAAAACAAACAAAATGAGCAAGTTACGAGAGATATTATTTACCGTTCGATTTTAAATAATATAGAATCGGGTGTTATTATTTTGCAGAAACAGGAAAGTGATTGGAGTATTTTTTTGATGAACGATTATTTTTCGAGCCATTTTAATGTTCCGAAAGTTTCAAAATGGAAATATCTTAAAAATCAGTTGCCATCTTTGTGTGAAATTATCGAAGAAGATGATTTTCATGAAATCAAAACTTCGATTGAGCTTAGCCTAAACGAACAAAGCAAACAAACGTTTGTTTTGCAGGCTTCTCGTACTGAAATTTTCGGTCAGGATTATTTTATTGTTCTATTAGATTCCATTCAGAATGTAGTAGAAAAGAAAGAAAAAGATGCGTGGATTAATTTGATGAAAGTGATTTCGCATGAATTGCTTAATTCTATCACGCCAATTCGTTCAATCTGCCAAAATCTGGAAGATTTAGTAGAACAAGATTCGCTTTCTACAGAAGACTTAGAAGACATAAAACATAGCGTTCATACAATGCTGAGACGAAGCGATCATTTGCAGAAATTTGTTGAAGGGTATCGAAAACTGGCTATGCTGCCTTCGCCTAAAAAAGAAAAAACTTCACTGCAACACATAACTGAAAACTGTATTCAGGTTATGAATCCGTTGTTTAGGAAAAATAATATTGAAGTTACCAATTACGTTACTCAAAATTATCTAATAAATATAGATTCGCAGCAGATAGAGCAAGTGTTAATTAATTTATTGACCAATTCGATTAACGCTTTAGAAAACAGCAGTCTGAAACAAATTTCGATTTCGGCGGAAGCCAAAAATAATCGTATTTTTATAAAAGTCTCAGATTCTGGAAAAGGAATTGAAAAAGAAATTGAGGACAAAATATTTCTTCCGTTTTTCACGACCCGAACCGAAGGCGCTGGTATTGGACTTACTTTGTCTAAGAATATTATAGAAGCACACGGCGGTTATATTTCGCATAAAACCGAAAATGGAAAAACGATTTTTGAGATTTCTTTGATTGAGGATTGATTAGCCTAAAAAAAGGTTTAAATTTTTTCACGCAGATTCAGCAGATTTAAGCAGATCAATGCAGATTTATTAAAATAAAATCTGCATTGATCTGCTTAAATCTTTTTAAATCTGCGTGAAATATTTTAAAATATTAGTTTTTTCTAATCAACAGCTTTAATCTTTCACTTTTAAAATTGACTTCAGAAATAATTGTAGCAGAAAAAATCAACGTTCCGCCTAAAAGTAAACGCCATGATAAGTTTTCTCCCAAAATAAAAAAAGCTCCAATTGCGCCAAAAACAGGCTCAAACAAATAAATTACCGCTACGCGTTCTGCCGATAAATAACGCTGCGATATATTTGAAACCGTATACATAAAAGCTGTAGAAAACAAAGCACAGTAAATTACGCCCATCCAAAACGTATTATTTTGAGGTAACCATTCTGATGTACTGTCTGTTAACGCTATAAAAAATGTAAAAAGCGCACAAAACGCAAACATTGGTACAATAGAATACAAAAGGTTTTTGGTCGCCGAATGTTTTTCGACAGCAATCAAATAAACTGCAAAAGCAAAGGCTCCCGCAATGGTAAATAAGTCTCCAAAGTTTATGGTAAATTTATCCTGAATGGCAATAATAAATAGGCCAGTTAAAGCCGTCAAAGCTGCAATCCAGATTTTTAGTGAAGCATTGGTTTTATAAATCGCTAGTTTTAATAACGGAATAATAATTACGGTTAATCCTGCAATAAAAGAGCATTGTGAAGCATCTGTATATTTAAGTCCAACTGTTTGAAGCTGAATGCCTAAAAACATGGGTACAGCAAGTAAAAAGCCTGTTTTAACAGCTTCTCGATTAATGTCTTTGACATATTTCCAAAAAATAATACTCAATACCACAACAGCCAGTAGGAAACGATAAAATAAAAATACATTTAGCGAATAGTGGCCAATTGCCATTTTGGTAACGGAATAGGATACTCCCCAAAATGCAGTGCCAAGAATTAATAAAAACAATAAAAGCTGTCTTCTTTCCATTTTAAATCAATACTTTTTTCATCATTAAATCGGTTTGCTCGTCGTTGCCTAATCTAAAAATATGAGTGTCAAATTGTACGAAACCGTTTTTAGTGTAGAAACTTACAGCTCTGAAATTCTTTTCCCAAACGCCAAGCCACATGTACGAAGCTTTTATTTCTTCAGCCATTTGTTCTGCTTGAGCATATAATGCCTGTGCGACTTTTTTACCATGAAATTCTTTAGCAACATAAATACGTTCTATTTCTAAGGCATTTAAATCTTCTTTTTCGGTTTGTGCATCGGCTGTATTCAATTTTAAGTAACCGATTATTTTTTCATCTAAAACAGCTAAATAGAAATACGATGAAAGATTGTTTAATTCTGAAGTCAGTTTTTCTGTAGCGAAGCTTTCATCCAGATATTTTTTCATGTTTTCTTCGCTGTTTACATCGGCGAAGGTTTCAGAAAAGGTTTGCCTGCCAATCGATTGAAGCTTTAAAACGTCATCTGTTGTGGCTTTGGTTATTTTTAGCGTGTTCATTTCTTATTTCTTTAATGCGTTAAAAGCTATTTTTTGTTTGCGATAAATGCGTAAATTGCATCAATGGATTTACAGCAGATAAAATATTTTTTGGCTTTGGCCCGCGAACTTCATTTCTGGAACACCGCCGGAAAAATGAATATTACACAATCGGCACTCAGCCGTCAGATTCAGTCTCTTGAGAATCAGCTTGGCGTTCAGTTGTTTGAACGTAACAAACGCAATGTAAAACTTACTGCTGCTGGCCAATTCTTAAAAGAAAAATGGGAGGTCGAATTGAGTAAACTGGAGTTTATTCATCAATCTGCCCGCCAGATTCAGTTAGGGGAGAGCGGTACCATTACCATTTCTCATCCCGATTCTATTTCGGCTTCTCTAATGCCCGAAATTTTATCTCGTATTTCAGAAGCTTTTCCAAAACTAAAAATCAAACTGGTTCAGGTGCTGTACGAGAATCAGCAGGATTTTTTGCGAAATTATAAAATTGATCTGGCGATTACCAGAGATATCAATAATTCAAAAGATATTCAATCTCAAAAAATATATACCGATCACTTAGCAGTTGTAGTTCCAGAAGACCATCCATATCAAACGCCCGAAGATTTTACTAAAGAAACTCTTGCTTCTCAAAAGTTTATTTTGCCAACTAATGACGAAGGGAGCAGTTACAGCGACCTTATTCAGAGATTATTCAATTCTTTGGATAACGCGCCAGAAGCCTATCTTCAGTCAGAATTTGGTTCTTCTATAATCGCTTTGGTTCGTAAGGGGCTTGGACTTGCCATTTTACCCGATTCGTATGTCTTTCATGAAATTCCAGGAATCCGATTTATTAAATTACCGCTAGAAACTGATTTGTATGTCAATTGGAGAACCGAAGATCATAATCCGGTGCTTTCCAATGTTTTAAAATTGATTATTCCGTAAACGGTTAAGCTCTCAGCATTCCGATATGCGGAATTCCGTCTTCATCATAAACTTCCCCTTGTTCTACAAATCCCAAAGATTGATAGAATTTGGATAAATGGTATTGCGCACTAATTCTAATTGGATCTTTTCCGAATTTCTCTTCGCAGCCCGCAATTGAAGCTTCCATTAGTTTTACTCCTAGGCCTAATCCGCGATGCGATTTTGCAATTACAACTCTTCCTATTGAAATTTCATCATAAGATACTCCTTTAGGAAGTAGACGCGTCACACCTGCCAATTCGTTATCGACATAATACAATAAATGAAAACCTTTTTGGTCTTTGTTATCTAAATCGAGATAAGGGCAATTTTGTTCAACTACAAAAACATCGCTTCTTAACCGAAGCATATTGTACATTTCGTGATTGGTTAATTCGTCAAAAGATTTAATGGAATGGCTGAATGTCATTTTCTATTTTAGGCTTTAATTTTTGGCAAAGATAAAGGAGAGAATAATGATTAAAAATGCTATTTTTCTATCATGTGATGCTAGAATTGCATTAGTGTTTTTAGTTACACAAGCAGTTTGTCATTCCGAGGAACGAGGAATCACACTAGAAACTCCACGCAGAATGCCTACAATCTTTGTCGAATTCCGCGTGTGATTCCTCCTCCGTCGGAATGACAAGATTGGGGTAATTCCTATGTGTTTAAAACAAAAAAACTTTGTCAAAGCCTAATGCTCTGACAAAGTTGTATCCAAATTCGAGTAATATATTTTTAGTGAGAAACTGCCTTTAACCCAACAATAGAACCAACTAAAGTAGCCAAGAAAAACAATCTCCAGAACGCTGCAGGTTCTTTAAAAACAAAGATACCCACTAGAACCGTTCCAACAGCTCCAATTCCTGTCCAAACAGCATAAGCGGTTCCTAGCGGAAGTGTTTCTGTTGCTTTCATTAATAAAAGCATACTTACAGTTAACGAAATAAAGAAACCAATATACCAATAGTACATTTCGGTTCCAGTAGTTGCTTTTGCTTTTCCAAGACATGATGCGAAGGCTACTTCAAATAGACCCGCGATGATTAAAATAATCCAGTTCATATAGTTAAAATTTTGTGATGCAAAGTTCTTTTATGGAAATCAGAAAAAAATTAACAAATGATAAAAAATGAAGTTATTTTATTTCTGCACGTATTCTGCTTAAACTGACTTGTGTAATTCCTAAATAAGAGGCAATATGACCTAGTTGTACTCTTTGCAATAATTCAGGATGATCTTTCATTAATTCCAAATAGCGTTCAGACGCATTTTTGAATTGTTTAGAGATCAAACGTTCTTCGGTTTTAATCAATTCTTTTTCAGCAAATTTTCTTCCCCAATTGGCGATGTGAACATCTTCATTAAAGAGTTTTCTTAGATTTTCTGTTTTGAGTTCGTACAATTCGCAGTCTTCCAAAAGCTCGATGGTTTCATAACCAGGCTGATCTTCCACATAACTTTTCATCGAAATGATGGTTTCGCCTTCTTTTCCAAACCAAAAAGTGACTTCATTATCTCTTTCTACATAAGCTCGTACCAATCCTTTCTTTATAAAATAAATATTCGATTCTACTTTATTGGCTTTTAGCAAAATATGCCCTTTAGCAAAAGCAATTTCAGTGACATTGTTTTGCAAAGCGAGCTTAGATCGCTCAGGAAGTTCGTGTATGTAATCGAGAATTTTGGAAATATCCATCAACGGAATTTTAGTATTTTGGAATAAAGGTAAAAAGTAAACGGTAAAATGAGTGTTGGTTTTATAAAAAAAATCCCGTTTCAAAATAGAAACGGGACTTAAAAACAACCTCTGCGATGAGCTATTATAAACAGAAGCCATTTTTGACCAACATATAAACTAATTTATTCCTCCGCCTAAAGCTTTGTACAGCAGTACTTGAGAGTTTGCATTTCGAAGTTGGATATCAACAAAATCCAATTCGGCTTGCAATTTATTTTTTTGCGCATTGATGATTTCCAGATAATTGGCATAACCGCTCAAATACAAATCGTTTGAGACATTTACGGCAATTTCTAGATGATCAATTTCGTTTAATTTATATTTTAAAACATCTTCATAAGCTTCGTTTCTATGCAGTAAAGCGCTTAATTCGTTGAATGCTGTTGTAACAGCATTTTGATATTGAAGAAATGAGATTTCCTGTTTTCTATTTGAAACATAAAATTCCTGCTTGATCTGTCCTTTATTGAAAACAGGAGCAGTTAATCCGCCCAATAATTGCCAGGCAAAAGAACCAGCATCAAAGAAAGTATTGAACGAGAATGAGTTGAAACCCGCGTATCCGCCTAGATTTACTGTTGGAAAAAAGGCAGCGCGAGCCGATTTAGCATCTGCGTTACTTGCTAATAATTCGAAGTAAGCTTCAGACACATCTGGTCTTTTATGAATGATAGAATCTACGCTTATTTTTTGGTTTAAAACTTCTAAATGTCCAGCCAAAAAGTCGTTGCTTCGGTCAATTTTCCCGCCATATTCACCCAAAAGCGTCAATAAAGCTTTCTCCGTCTGATCAATGCTTAAATGCAGTTCTGAAGCTTCGGCATGAATGTTATTGTTTTGCGCATTAAACTGTTGTACAGCCAATTCTGTCGCTTTTCCGACAGATCTTTGAGCCGATACAATATCAAGAGCTCTTTCCTGTGTTTTTAAGTTGTTATCGTAAATCGATTTTTGTTTGTCTAATGCGATCAGCTTGAAATACAAGTCGGCAACATCGCTTAAAAGACGTGTTTGCAACAATCGCATTCCTTGCTGAGAAGCAAAAAAACGCTGTTGTGCTGCTTTTTTACGATTGCTCAGTTTTCCCCAGATATCCGCTTCCCAAGAAACTTTGGCGCCTAAAAATAAGTTCGGAGTTACATCTTCGTTGATTCTTTGTTTTTCGCTAATATTTTGAGAAAAGTTAGTATCAAAGTTACCAACTCCATCCATCGTATATTTTCCGTAATGTGTTCCAGAAGCATCGGCAACAAAATCTAAAGAGGGAAGAAGCGCCAATTTTGCCACTTTTAAATGCGAATTGGCAATCAGGATTCTTTCCTGCATGATTAAATAATCAGGATTCTTGGCAATGGCTTTCTTTAATAAAGCTTCTAATTTCGGGTCTTTAAAAAAGGTTTCTGTTTTTAATGGAATAAAAGTCTCGTTTGATGCTTCTTTTCTTTGTGCATCAAAATTTTCTGGAAGCTTTGCAGCGTCTAGTTTAGTGCTGACTTTTGGTGCAGAACAAGCTGTCAAAAGCAAAATTCCGGTTATTACAACGGCACTTTTGGTTGTCCTTAGAAACTGCATTTCAGTATATTTATATTGATTTAATATCTCTTTCATTGTTTAATTTTTATTCATTCGTTTTTCCAATTTTGCAAACAGTATGTAAAGTCCAGGAATGATTAAAAGACCAAATACAGTTCCTATTAACATTCCTCCCGCAGCTGCTGTACCGATGGAACGGTTACCAATTGCACCCGCACCAGAAGCGATACACAACGGAATTAACCCTGAAATAAAAGCAAAAGAGGTCATCAAAATAGGACGGAAACGAAGTCTTGCTCCTTCAATCGCTGCTTCAACAATATCACGTCCGAGTTTATTTTGTGCCATCGCAAACTCTACAATCAGAATGGCGTTCTTGGCGAGCAGACCAATCAGCATGACGAGTGCTACTTGAGCATAGATGTTATTGTCTAGTCCAACCATAACAAGCGCAATGTAAGAACCGAAAACTCCAACCGGAAGACTCAACAATACTGGGAACGGAAGCAATAAACTTTCGTATTGTGCGGCCAATAATAAGTATACAAAAAGTATACAAAGCGCAAAAATGTAGATCGTCTGGTTTCCTGATAAAATCTCTTCACGTGTCATACCAGACCATTCCAACTCGAAACGGCTTGGGAGTTTTTCTGCAGCAATTTTTTCAACAGCGGCAATGGCATCTCCAGA
>Ga0308157_10002435_pt1 | contig 30516 bp, 36 predicted proteins | sample PhyBR1_FD_201035 | JGI IMG/M metagenome (GOLD analysis project Ga0308157, IMG submission 201035) | Phyllosphere microbial communities from UC Gill Tract Community Farm, Albany, California, United States - DLSLB.R1 | ecosystem: Host-associated > Plants > Phyllosphere > Unclassified | place: USA...
CGACTTTGTCCTCCAGTCGGAGCAGGACCACCAGGTCTCGCTGATTGTGCTGGGGCTGCGCAAGCGCTCCAGGGTGGGCAAGCTGCTGATGGGCAGCATCGCTCAACGCATCCTCATCGAGGCTGATTGTCCGGTGCTGGCGGTGAAGGCGCAGGACTAGGCCACGCTCATCGGCGAAAAATAAATAGCAATCAAAAGGTTCCGCATCTTTCCGTGCTCATCCGGATAGATGCGGAACTTTTGCCATGCCCTGCGAACCTGTCGTGAGCCATGAGACTGGATTTCATCAACAAACTTATACTAGTTAATTGTATTCTATAGCTATGCAATATTCTTCGGAGGTCGACGACCTGCCTCAGCTTCTCTTTGACGCAATCTTCCCGCTACTGAGAATCGTGCACTCAGCACGAACCATCTCCCCCGGAAAAGTCGGCATCCTCCGTGCTCTCGCAGCAGAAGAACACCTCAGCGCCACACAACTGAGCCACGCCATCGAGGTCAGCCAGCAAGCCATCTCGCTGACCACCAAGGAACTCGAATCGCTCGGATTCATCGAACGCCACAAAGATGAATCCGACCGCCGCAAACTCTGGTTCCACCTCACCGAGGCCGGACGCCAGAAACTTCACGCCGAAATCGCTCTCGGACGCCAAGCACTCAAAGACGCCATCGGCAATGAACTGAGCGACGAGGAATTGAAGCTGGTCTACGATGCCATCCCTGCTCTGGCAAAAATCAGGAAGGCGAGGAACTAATGAACCCAGCACATCACAAAGCATTACTCCCATCTCTGGTCTTCGCCGCTTTGGCCACGGCGATCGTCTCCTCGTTGGGCATGCTGCTGGTCCCCTCCGTTTCTTCGCAGTTCAATGTCGACGTTGCCACCGCGCAATGGATGTTGACCGTCAACCTGCTCGCCGGTGCCATTGCCACGCCAATCCTGGGCCGCCTGAGCGACGGGCCGCATAAAAAGCGCTTGCTACTGTTTTCCCTAAGCATCATGTTCGTTGGATCGGTTCTGGCTGCCGTGGCACCCAACTTCCCGCTATTCCTCACTGGCCGAGCCCTGCAGGGCTTGTCCTACGGCATCGTACCTATCACGATTTCCATTGCCCGCAGGTATATCGACCAAGCTAAGGTCCAGCCAGCGATCTCATCCCTGTCCGTGACGGTCTCTTCCGGCATTGGCATCGGCTATCCGCTCACCGGCATTATCGCCGGCCTGTTCGACTACAGCTCCGCCTTCTGGTTTGGCGCGCTTTTTGTCCTGGCCACCATCATCGTCGTTTGGAAGGTCCTGCCCGCAGGCCCGGATACCCAGGCCGCCTCACCCCCATTCGACTATGCCGGAACCCTCTTGCTAGCTACTGGTCTGGGATCCCTGCTCTTGGCCATTTCGGAAGGGCCAAAATGGGGTTGGGGTTCGCTGCCGATCTTGGTGCTTCTGGTGGTTGCAACTGCCCTTTTGACCCTCTGGGTGCTGGTTGAAAACAAGCTGGATCACCCGCTGATCAACCTGCGCACGCTCAAGCAGGGCGATGTCCTACTGGCCAACATTTCCGCCATCGCTCTCGGCGCTGCGCTGTACATTGGCATGTCGGTGGCCTCCTTGGTAGCCCAAGCCGAAGAGTCCACGGGATACGGCCTGAGCCTTCCGGTGTTCTGGGCCAGGTTTGTCATCTTCCCGCTGTCTGTCGGAAGCTTCACGGCCAACAGAATTGTGCGAATCTTGGCCAAGAAGGTTGGCATCCAGATCTTGCTTCCCGTTGGCGCGATCATCATGTCCCTGGCCGGTACCCTGTTGTGGCTTTTGCACTCGCAGCTTTGGGAAATCCTACTGAGCATGCTGGTTTTCGGCCTTGGCATGGGTGCCAGCTATGCGGCGATGCCTGCGCTGATTGCCCGCAGTGTCGCAATCCAGGAATTGGGCAGCTCGGTCAGCTTTAACCAGGTACTGCGCACCGTTGGCTCGTCCTTTGGCACCGCGATCTCGGCGGCCATCATTGCCACCCATGCAAGTTCCAATGGGGCTGCCAGCCCTGCGGGTATCAACATGACGTTCATGATCGGCGCGATCCTGTGCATCACCCTAGGGGCAGCATTGGTGGTCCATTCGGTCTTCCACACCTCGAAGGCCACCTCTTCGGCACCGGTGCGAGTCGATTGATAACCACTCAAAAAGGTGGGGCAGAAAGACCCATTGGATCTTCCCGCCCCACCTCAAGTTTAGGCTCGTTTTAGAGCTCTACGATCTCGAATTCCATCAAGTCCGCACCATGGGCGACAGGCTTCTTGCCTTCACTGCCGGCGTGCGCGGCGCCCGAACGCTGGTCGCGCCAGTTTTCAAAGTCTTCACGCGTTGCCCACTGCGTGTACACGAAGTAGCGGTCTTCGCCATTGACCGGACGCAGCAGCTTAAAGCCTTCAAAACCTGGGGAAGAATCGACCGACTGCTTGCGTGCAGCGAATCGCTTTTCTAGTTCTTCTCCGGCGCCTTCTGGAACCGAGAGTGCATTGATGACAACAATCGACATCGTCAACCTTTCGTTCGTGCTTCTTGTTCTACGCTTGCTATTTGTCAGCGAATTCTGCGGGCCAGCAGATCTCAAATCTTTCTAAGATCAATTCGCCGCCGGGCGTCAACGTATCTTCCGGCGTCCACTGATTCCCGATTGATTTCTGGGTCCTGCGCCAAAACTTTTCATGTTCACGCCGCCAATAGGCCAAAGACAGATCGCCTTCACCCTCAGCAGCGGCAAACTCTGGATCTACATCAAAGAAGGTGCCCCGGTCCACGCTGATAATGCGCAGGATCGCCCTGGGCTCACCTGCACCATCACAAATAATGCAGTGATCATCTGGCTGAGGAACACGTTCGTTGTAATAGACGTATTCACTAGCCAAGGATGAGGTGGCACGCTTCGTGCCGTGCAGGATCTCGTTGAGCAGCTCATCGGCCAGAGCCGGGTTGTCACCAAAAGATTCGGCGACTTGGTGTGGTGCTTGTTCTTCACTGATGCCACGGTTGGCTAGATAGTCGGCCCACATCTTCGCGCAGGCGAATTGATTAACCGGAGGCAACGGCTCAACGGTGTTTTCGCTCATGAGTTGATCCTACGGTCTACCAGTTCAATAACTACACTTCTGTTGCTGTATGGGAGCGAAGTGAAGGAAAAAATCCCTCAGCGACCGTTTTCAAACTTACTCATGGCCGGTTCCGAGTTGCGCAATCCGAGGGGCATCGCACCACCGTCGCGAGGCGTCACGGCAGCCCGTACCGGAGCTGGGCGATTGAGGTTTTCAGCTGGGGCTTCGGGCATCTGCTCAACGTCCTTCTCAGCCGAAGACTCCACCGAGTGCCGCTGATGCAGATAGATCTTAATGCCGAAAGTGACAACCACCGCGAGTAGGAACAACGCGACAATGACCGACAGAAGGATCACTTCGTTCAAGGCCAGATCTTTTATTGCTTTGGTCAGCAGTGAAGGAGCAGAGCCCATGTTCATACCTGTCCCTGAAGTCGGAAGTAAGCGCATCGTCGTCACCATTATGGGTCCAGCCTACGAGCCACACACGCCCAACAAGAGCGTTCTCAGGTAATTGATATGTGTTCGTTACCCGACGCCCATGTCCTCAGGCTTAAATATGCCGATGCTCCATCCAAGCCCGCAACAGGGTTCAAATGGAGCACCGGTTACTGACGGTTTAGCTTTCTTTGCGAAGAAGCTGCCCGTGTGGTGTCTGGAAATCAACATCGTTGCCAGCAATCATGGAGCGCCGCACGACACCATGCAGTTCCTTGCCCTGGTACGGGGAAATAGGGTTCTTGTGGTGAAGGTTCGTCACGTCCACCGCAAAAGTTTCCTCCGGCGCAAAGACTGCAAAGTCAGCGTCACGGCCTTCCTCAATCACTGCCTTAGTGCTTAGTCCGGCCAGCTTCGATGGGTTAACACTCATCCACGTCACAACCTGTTCAAGGTTCAGTCCACGCTTCTTTGCTTCGCTCCAAATCAGCGGTAGTCCAAGTTGCAGGGAAGCGACGCCACCCCAAGCCACACCGAAGTCACCATTCTCAACGTCCTTCAGATCAATCGTTGACGGCGAATGATCCGAGACAATACAGTCGATAATTCCTTCTTGCAGTCCCTGCCACAACAGGTCTCGGTTAGCATCCTCGCGAATTGGCGGGCAGCACTTAAAGGCGGTGGCACCATCCGGAATTTCTTCAGCCAACAGGGTCAGGTAGTGCGGGCAGGTTTCCACCGTGAGCTTGATGCCTTCGGCTTTAGCCTCACGGATCATCTCCAGGGCATCCGAACTAGACAGGTGTAGCACGTGGGCACGAACGCCGGTCTTACGCGCACGATCAATCACTTGCTCAATGGCAGTGTTTTCAGCTGCGCGGGGGCGAGAGTTCAAGAATCGTGAGTACTCAGAACCCGCCGCCTGCTCAGCGTTGTCAATGATTTCTGCGTCTTCGGCGTGCACCACCATCAGCGAATTGAAGGAGGCCAACTCGGCCATGTCTTCTTCCATCTCATCAACGCTCAAGGATGGGAATTCGTCCACGCCCGAGTGCAGTAGGAAGCACTTAAACCCAAAGACCCCGGCTTCATGCAATTCACGCAGGTCCTGCTTGTTTCCTGGAACCGCGCCGCCCCAGAAGCCCACGTTCACATAGGCGTTCTTGCTGGCTGCTTCACGCTTGATGTTCAGTGCTTCAAGGTTCACGGTGGGCGGGATGGAATTCAATGGCATATCCACGATCGTGGTCACCCCGCCGGCTGCTGCTGCCTTGGTGGCCGACTCGAATCCTTCCCATTCGGTTCGTCCGGGCTCGTTGACGTGCACGTGAGTATCCACCAGACCCGGCAGCAACACTTCATCGTCGGCCACCTCGATGACCCGTGCACCGCTCAGCGAAGCACCGAGTTCTGCAACAACAGCGATCTTGCCGTCCTTCACGCCAACTTCATGCGGGGCAATTCCTTGGGCTGTCAGCACCCGCGATCCCCGCAGCACCACATCGAATTCCGTGGCGGCGGTGGATGATTCGGCGCGATTTTTCTCAACGGTTTCATTGATGCTCATGCGATGTTCCTACTCGGTAAGGGGTCTTGTGCTTGGCAGCTCAATGCCAGTTTAGGTGGTAGTGGCGCGGGGCACACCCATATTGGTGAACCGGTGCCCCACGCCAATAATGTGTGGGTTCACTTCTTGGCGACGACTGCCTTTCATGCGCCCACGGTGGCTCCTGCGCCCATCGACACCAACGCTGTTGGTGCGTCTTCAGGCAGCAGAGCCAGGTCTTCAAATTCGTTCACCGCATCCAGTGCGGCGCCCATGGAAATGTTGGTGACTTTCTCCAGGATTACTTCAACCACCACTGGCACCTGATGCTCGGCAGCCAGGGCACTGGCCTTGGCAAAACCGTCAGCCAGTTGGCTCGGATCCTCGATGCGCACGGCCTTGCAGCCCAAGCCCTCGGCGACCTTAACGTGGTCCACGCCGTACCCGTTGGTCTCAGGCGAGTTGATGTTATCGAAGCCCAACGAGACGTGATAGTCCATCTCGAAGGGGCGCTGGGACTGGCGGATCAGGCCGAGGTAGGAATTGTTCACCACCACGTGGATATACGGCAGCTTGAACTGTGCCCCCACGGCCAGCTCTTCGATCATGAACTGGAAGTCGTAGTCGCCCGAAAGCGCAACAACTTTCTGCCCCGGCTTGCCACGCACCACACCCAATGCGGCTGGTCCGGTCCAGCCCAGAGGCCCTGCCTGTCCCGCGTTGATCCAATGACGCGGTTGGTACACATGCAGCATCTGCGCACCAGCGATCTGCGAGAGGCCGATGGTGGAGACATAGGTGGTGTCCGCACCGAAGGCCACGTTCATCTCCTGGTACACGCGCTGCGGTTTGATCGGGATGTTCTGGAAGTTGGTCTTGCGATGCCCGGTGGACTTGCGCGTGGTGCACTCATCGGCCCAGGCGCTGTAGTCCGGCAGGGTGCCGGCGGCCTTGCGCTCGCGGACTACCTCAAGGATCGCTTCGATGGCAGCCTTGGCGTCGGAGACGATGCCAAGATCAGGGGAGAAGACGCGACCTATCTGGGTCGCTTCGATGTCCACGTGGATGAATTTGCGCCCGGCCCGATAAGTGTCCAGGGCGCCGGTGTGGCGGTTGGCCCAGCGGTTGCCTAGGCCCAGCACAACGTCTGATTCCAGGAAGCTGGCGTTGCCGTATTTGGTGTGGGTCTGGATGCCCACCATGCCCGACTGCAACCGGTGGTCATCCGGGATGGCACCCCAACCCATCAGGGTGGGCGAGACCGGGATGTTCAGCTCTTCGGCCAGTTGCACCAGCTGCTCGCTGGCGTTGGCGTTGATGATGCCGCCTCCAGCGATGATGATCGGCTTGGCACCTGAGGTCAGTAGGTCGACGATCTTCTCTGCTTGAGCGCGAGTGGCTTCGGGCCGCACCACAGGCAACGGCTCATAGGCGTCAATGTCAAAGTCGATTTCAGCCATCTGTACGTTGATCGGCAGGTCGATCAGGGCAGGTCCGGGACGACCCGAGCGCATGATCTGGAATGCCTTGGCAAAGGTGCCCGGAACCAGTCCCGGCTCTAGGATGGTTGACGCGTATTTGGTGACTGGCTTGGCGATGGATTCAATATCGACCGCTTGGAAATCTTCCTTATGCAGCACGCTGGTCGGCGCTTGACCAGTGATGCAGAGCATCGGGATGGAGTCGGCAATCGCCGCATACAGGCCGGTGATCATGTCGGTACCGGCCGGGCCGGAGGTGCCCAAGCACAGCCCGATGTTACCCGTGGCTCGCGAGTAGCCGTCGGCAGCGTGACTGGCGCCTTCCACGTGGCGGTGCAAGGTATGGCGGATACCGCCGTGGTCCTTCATCGCCGAATACAGCGGGTTGATGGCAGCGCCAGGAAGTCCGAAAGCTTCGGTGGCGCCTTCTTTTTCCAGGATCTGAACAATGGCATCTACTGCACGCATCTTTGGCATGACAATTACATCCTTAGGGAAGAAAAATAGACCTACGGTGGGCGGCGCGGTGCTTGAGTCACCACAGCACCTGCTCTTTGAGCACCAGAACGTGGTGATGGGCCGGAACATAGCCTTCACAATCCACCTGTGATCGCTCGCGACTTACCGTGTACCAAAGTCGCGAGCGCCCGAAGTTATTGGTGGCTTGTGCCAAGTCCTGAAAAGCTGGCGCCGACCGCGCCACTCACCGTAGGAAATAGGTGAGGCCTAGATTGGCTGGGATGCACCAATCTTGCCGGCCAGGCGTTGTACGCCGTTGTACAGGGCCGAGTGATCCAGTGCTCCATCACCGCAGGCCACGGTGGAGGTAACCAGCTGGGCGACCAGGGCGCCCAGCGGCAATACGACCCCGGCTTCGCGAGCCGCCGAGGTGACGATGCCCATGTCCTTGTTGTGGAGGGCAAGACGGAATCCGGGTTCGAATTCGCGGTCCAAGATTTTTTGGGCTTTCTGATCCAAAACCTTTGAGCCGGCCAGTCCCCCGCCAAGCACTTCGATGGCCGCGTCGGTGTCCACCCCGTAGGCTTCGAGGAAAACGACTGCTTCACTTAGCGCTTGGATATTTGCGGCGACGATCAGCTGGTTGGCTGCCTTCACGGTTTGTCCGGAACCGGCTGGTCCCACCAGCACGATGGTCTTTCCGATGGCTTCCAGTACGGGTTTGGCCGCATCAAAATCGGCTTGTTCGCCGCCAACCATGATTGACAGGGCAGCGTTGATAGCTCCTGCTTCACCGCCGGAGACCGGAGCGTCCAGCGGGCGAAGGCCTGCCTCGCGAGCTGCCGCGGCGAGGGACACCGCGACATCCGGGCGAATCGATGAGTTATCGATCCACAGCGCCCCGGCTTTAGCGTGGGCGAAAGCGCCGTTTTCGCCCAGGACAACATCTTGCACGTCGGGAGAATCCGGAACCATGGTGATAATGACGTCAGCCTCGGCGACGGCTTCGGCGATGGAAGCGGCCTTGCTTCCGCCCGCCTCGGCCAGTGCGTTGACTGCCGCTTCGCTGCGGTTGTAGCCGGTAACGTTGAAGCCTGCGCTCATCAGGTTCTTGGCCATCGGCAGGCCCATGATGCCCAGTCCGATAAAGGCAATGTTCTGCGTCATGTGATGCTCCTAAAAATTCAGTTGCGTTCTTTAGGCGTCCGACTCTGCGTTAGCCAACCAATCAAATGCGGTGCTCAGATCTTGCTTGTATTCCAAAGCGACTTTGCCGGTGTAGCCCAGTTCGCGTGAACGGTTGATCCATTCATCAAGTGGCAACTGCCCGGTGCCAGGCGCACCGCGTCCTGGCGCGTCAGCGATTTGGATATGTCCAAAGTCTTTGGCGTGCTGTTCAATGACAGCTGCGACGTCATCACCGTTGACCGCCAGGTGGTAGAAGTCGGCTAGGAGTGCAATGTTTGTTGCTCCGCTGGCTTTGACGTTGTTGATCACGTTCAGCGCCTGGGCTGCGGTCTTCAGCGGATAAGCATCCATGCCGGACACCGGTTCAACGAGGATGGTTCCGTTAATCTTGCTGACGGCAGCGGCTGCTTCAATGAGGTTGCTGAGCGCTAGTTCATCTTGAGCTTCAGCGGCAACATCTGGGAGGCGATTTCCATACAGTGCGTTAAATGCCGTGCAGCCGGTGGCCTGCGCAATGCCGACCACGATTTCAAGGTTGTCTTTGAACTCCGCTTCGCGCCCCACCCAGGAGACAAGGCCACGGTCGCCTGCTGGCATGTCGCCGGCAAAGAGGTTCAACCCGTCGAGCTGGACCCCCGCGTCTTTCAACGACGCCACAAACTCATCGACCTGTTTGTCATTGGGTACCGCTTCGGCAAAAGGCCACCAGAATTCGACACTGCCGAACCCCGCCTGACGTGCTGCTTCCGCGCGCTGAAGTAGTGGTAATTCGCTAAGAAGTATCGAGCAGTTCAGAGTGTAAGTCACCGGTTTCCCCTTCAAGATCATCCTCAACAATTTCCACTTTGCGGAATTTGCGTTTTGCTTTATGAAAACACTAAGTGGGCTCCGTCACTGCTGTCAACCCCCGCATAAACATCTTCTCGCGCCAAGCTTCGAATGCGCCATTAGGCCTCAGGGCACGCTTGGATGCCAAGTAATGATTGCTTCATCTGTGAAACATGTTCGTCAGAAACCACCCCAAGAGCCCCGTTTTTCTCCGTCTTGATGCCGAGAGCATTGCGCCAATATTTCCGCTGATTGAAATTAGGATTTTCTATTGCGGTAGCCAAATCCCGGGCTTACAGTTGATAAGCAGTTGATGTGGCACACATCTCGGAGTGACTTTCTCTAGCTCAGGAGCAGCCATGAATGCACGACCTACCGGCGGTCCATCGCGACGCCAGCATTGGGATCTGCCCTGCGCGCAGATGCCAGTGGTCGGTACTCCAGCCGAGTTCTACCGGAACTTCGGCCAACCGATCTATCCGTAACTCGCACGCACCCTTGCGTCCGTTGATTCCAGCGCACTTCTTCGCGCACCTCCATTACGAATAGACCGGCATGCCCTTGCATGCACGCTTCAGAAACAGAATTCTTCCCTGGCCCTTCGTGCCCGAAACTCCGTGCACCCTGAAGCATCCTTCTGAGAAAAGGACCTCGCCATGAGGCAAGAACTTTCGGAGTCCAGCTCCGCCGCGCCAACCATCGAACCATCGATCGGCCAGGGCATTGACCGCTCCAATCCACACGAGCTCAGCCCTAGCCTGTACAACCAAGACCTAGCACCCACCACCCGCCAGGGGCGGTCATGGAATGCCTACAGCATCTTCACCCTGTGGGCTAACGACGTTCATTCCCTAGGAAACTACGCATTCGCCATCGGCCTTTTCGCCCTAGGCATGAGCGCAGGACAGATCTTCGGTGCGCTAGCCATTGGCGCGGCCTTGCTCTTTGCACTACTAACCCTCTCAGGCTTCATGGGCGAAAAGACCGGCGTCCCCTTCCCCGTCATGAGTCGCATTGCTTTCGGAATCAACGGCGCCCAGATCCCAGCCCTGATTCGCGGCGCGGTAGCCATTGCTTGGTTTGGCATTCAGACCTATCTGGCCTCACAGGTACTCTCGGTCATGGTCATTGCGGTGGCACCGGCAGCGGCCACATTAGAAGAATCCAGCTTCCTCGGACTCAACACCCTAGGCTGGATCTGCTTCATAGCCCTCTGGGTCATCCAGCTGGTCATCGTCAGCTACGGCATGGAAATGATCCGCAAATACGAGGCCTTCGCTGGTCCAGTCATCCTGGTCACTTTCCTCGCCCTAGCCATCTGGATGCTCGTTGAATCGGGCTTCAACATTTCGCTGAGCACCGGCGAGACCAAGACCGGCGGGGCGATGTGGGCGGCGATGTTCGGCGCGGCCGCACTATGGGTCTCCATCTACGGCACGTTCGTTTTGAACTTCTGCGACTTCACCCGTGGAGCCAGCTCCAAGCAGTCCATCATCAAGGGCAACTTCTTTGGCATCCCACTGAACATGCTCTTCTTCGGAGCTATTGTCGTGGTGCTGACCGGCACCCAGTTCTCCATCGATGGCAAAATTATCACCTCACCGTCCGACGTGGTCTCTGCCATTCCCAACACCTTCTTGCTCATCCTTGCCTCGGCAGCACTGCTGGTGCTGACCGTTGCCGTGAACCTGATGGCCAACTTCGTGGCACCGACCTACGCCCTGACCAACTTGTTCCCCAAGAAACTAAACTTCCGCAGTGCCGCCATCATTTCCGGTGTCATTGGTCTGGTGATCCTTCCATGGAATCTCTACAACTCCCCTGAAATCATCAACTACTTCCTCGGTGGTCTGGGCGCTTTGCTCGGCCCACTATTCGGCATCATCATGGCCGACTATTGGTTGATCCGTAAAGCTCGGATCAACGTCACGGATCTGTACCGCGAATCCCCCGAAGGTACCTACTACTTCACCCGGGGCGTAAACTACCGAGCAGTGGGAGCACTGGTCATCAGTTCAGTCGTCGCGCTGATCCTAGCCTTCGTACCAGCCCTACATGTTGTTGGTTCCTTCGCATGGTTCCTTGGTTCCGGCGCCGGCGCGCTGGCCTACCTTGCCTTGGCTAAGCGTCAACACGACTTCGCGGACATTGATGGTGAAGCCATCGCTGTGGCCCCAACACATTAGGAGCGGCATGCGAATCCTGATTGTGAATGTGAATACCACCGCGTCCATGACCAAAGCCATCGGCGACTCGGCCCGCTCGGTCGCTTCACCAGGCACAGAAATCATCGAGCTAACCCCCGACTTCGGGGCGGACTCTTGCGAAGGAAATTTTGAAAGCTATCTTGCCGCCATCGCCGTGATGGATAAGGTAGTCCGCTATCCGGAGCCTTTTGATGCGGTGATCCAGGCCGGTTACGGAGAGCATGGACGCGAGGGGCTTCAAGAACTTCTTGATGTCCCAGTCGTAGACATTACCGAGGCGGCAGCGTCTACCGCACAGTTCCTCGGGCACAAGTACTCTGTGGTGACAACCTTGGACCGTGCGGTCTCCCTGATTGAAGATCGGCTCAAGCTTGCTGGCCTCACCGATCGACTTGCCTCGGTGCGTGCCAGCGGTCTGGGCGTCTTGGAACTGGAATCTGAGCCACAACGGGCAGTGGCCACCATCGTTGAACAGTCCCGGATTGCCGTGGAACAAGATAAGGCTGAGGTCATTTGTCTGGGCTGTGGGGGCATGGCCGAATTAGAAGAAGAGGTCCGCGCGGCGACCGGAGTGCCGATCGTTGATGGCGTGAGAGCCGCGGTGACCATCGCCGAATCGTTGGTCCGGATGGGCTTGAGCACTTCCAAGGTGCGCACCTATGCTCCCCCGCGTCCCAAGGTGCTCACCGGATGGCCGATTTCCGCAATGTCTCTTACTGAGTGAATGCGCAGGAGCAACCCAGTTGGTGCACAGACAGCGAGTTTAGAGTTGTAAGTACCTCATGAAGGTGCGAGTGATGACAAAAGGAAACCCCGATGCTTCGGCATCGGGGTTTCCTTTTTCTCGGACCATACTTTTGCTAGGGCTAGTGTGAGTTCACGCTGCCCTCAAGTCCCTGCTGCGCCACCGCGCACTTGCGGGCGGATTCACCAACGGCAGCCACCCCAATCGCGAGCACACCGGTGACAAGAATTCCCAAGCCAATATGGACCTGCAAGAAGGCTGCACCGGCGGCCGCGCCGGCAAGAATCAACACCACTGCGCTCAGGCGTCGTTGCCAGAACTTACCGCTACCACCACCTAGCGGCGAGTCAGCAGCAAGACCAGTCAACGTCGAGGTCACCACGACCGTGGTGACGTCCTTGACGCCTAAGTGACGGGCTGTTGCCGCCTGAAGTCCCATGGCTGCGGCGATAAATCCGGTGATCAACAGCGCCACGGTGTCTGAGGCTTCATGAAGATCTACAAAGAGCACCACCGAGGTCAGCATCAGGCTCACACCCACCACGGTAAAAAGCCCTGAAGTTTTCCGGTTCCAGCCCGCCGATTCATTCCTCAGCACACGACCACCAATAATGGCACCTACAACAAATCCGGCCAGCGCAATCAGCGGCCCAACCACCGGCAGGCCGTCGGCTCCCAACAGTGCCATACCCAAGATCACGACGTTACCGGTCATATTGCCGGTGAAGACCCTGTCCAGTCCTAGATAACCAACCGCGTCAATGATTCCTGTCGTGAAGGTTAGCGCGAGCATCAACCAGAGGTTGATCCGATCCGCGCCGTGAGTTTTGAAGATGTTGGTCATCATAGATTTTCTTTCGCTTCTACCGGACAGTTGTTGCAGGCTGGTGCACACCATTCGTGTTTTAGGCGCACAATCTCCTGCTTGCATGCTAGTGCTCAGCCCGATCCAGCCACTATTTCAATGACGGAAGCCCAGTGGCAAAGAGTCGTAACAAAGCCTGTGTCGAGGTAACGCAATACCCACGTCGTGAAATCAAGCGTCATATCGTTGTTTTCTTCCTTGCCCGCCCGCCGATGATCACGGCGCAAAAAACGGCCACCGCTTTTTCCCACAGAATTAGGGACAAGCGGCGGCCGTTGATGCTTTGGACTACCTAGCTAATGGCTTCGGTAATCGGGGTTGAGCCGTCGTAGAAGTTAACGGTCTGGCGTACTGCCGCCTTGGTATCCACCACGTGGGTGATCACCTCGGCGACGTTCTCGCGGGAGACCTTGCCGGTGTCCGCTTCGGGGGCCTTGCCGTCAATGTTTCCGCTCTCATCTGCAATGACCAGCTTCTTGCTTGCTGGATCAAGAGTTAGCGCGCCCGGGCCAAGAATGGTGTAGTCCAAGTCAGTTTCGCGAAGCACTGCGTCGGCATCGTGCTTGGCCTTGGCGTAGGTGTAGAAGGAATTTTCTGGGTCCAGGTTATCGACATCCACTAGGGCCCGTGAGTAGGAAACCATCACGAATCGGCTGACACCGGCCTGCTTGGCAGCGTCCATCGCACGAACAGCTGCTTCAAAGTCCACGGCGACGGTGCGCTCTGGGCTACCGCCACCGGCTCCGGCGGAGAAGACAATGGCCTGGGCACCCCTGAAGGCCGCTGCCAGCTGCTCAACATCAGCGTTTTCAATATCAAGCACTACCGGGTTAGCACCAAGGGCACTGATTTCTTCAGAATGTTCAGGGTTACGGATGAGTGAGTCGACGGCAAAACCGCGCTCGACCAGTTTGGGTGCAGCCAGCAATGCAACCTTGCCGTGGCCACCAATAAGGACTACTCGACGTTCTTCAGACATGTACTACTCCTCCTGATCGTTTTCTCATCGATACTCCCGGCATAACGGCCGGACCGTTCGCACTATTCCCAGAACCAACTAAAACGGGTCAATCTGAAAGTCCGCTCAATGCTGGTTTCCTTAGCTCTTGACCCGGCGTAACCTCGATGCAAGAACCACGACCCCAACACTGGACGAACGCTCATGAAGCAGAAAACGGTACATCTGGACCTGACCAATGATCAATTCGCCGACCTGACCAACGCACTAGAAGATCACCGCGACTACTTTAAGCGGCGTGCCGATGAAGCCGTCCTCGGCTTTGGTCTTGATACGGGCTACTGGAAATCCCGTGCTGAAGAAGTCCAAGAACTTCTCGGACTGGTCTTGCATAGCGAGCGCCAGAACCACTAGTTCGTTAGGGCGGAGAACTCACTAGCTAACATCGCGTACGCATAGGAATCCATCCACTCGCCGCTGCGATGTAGGCTGTTTGCCTTTTCGAATGCTTCACGTCGCATGCCAACACGTTCCATCAGTTTCACCGATGGCTCGTTGGCTGCGAAGCATCCGGCAACAACTCTGCGTAAGCCCAGTTCCTCGAAGCACAGTTGTATCACTGGGTGCACGGCTTCGGTAGCGTAGCCTTGGCCGGCGAACTGCGGGTCAAAGCACCATCCCAGTTCCGCCTCGGTGCCTTTCGCTTGCTGTGCAACTTCGCGTTGCCCCCACCCGTCTTTGATGTAAACCATGACGGTGCCGATGATTCGTTGATCGCCTTGTGGTGTGCGTAGTTCGACGACAACGTCTCGCTCGAGCTTTCCTGGCTCAAGGAATTGCTCGCGGTAGGTTTCGAAGTCTTTAGGTCCGGAGGTGATCGATTGCGTAACTTCCGGCAACTGCCGGTAATGCCATGTCGCTTCTAGGTCCGCCTCCCTCAAGCGACGTAGGCTCAGTCGCTCAGTCGTAATTGGCCATTGAATCTGCTCAACGGATGCGCTCGTGCAGTCATCCTATCGACCTACCCCGCACGTTCACATATCGACAAATAGAGAAGAATACTAGCTGGTATTTATTTGTTGCCAAATTGAGACTTTCCCACTAAAACAAGCATATGTCTTTGTTTATCAGTGTTTCACGTGCAACAAAGGCCAAACTTCCACGCAGAGGACCTAACGTCCGTTTCGCTTAATATGATCAGATAAGGCTAAGCTAATTAGTAGATCATTCACTCGCGCAACCGATGAAGGTTGCCATAAGCAAAGGACGTCATGGCCTCCATGAAGCTCCGCGCTGCTGCCCTGCTCAGCATCGCCGCCCTCTCCCTGACCGCCTGCGGATCCAACACCGACACTGCTGCTGATGCCAATGCAGCTGACACCAAGACGGTCAAAATCACCGACAACGAAGGCGAGAAGTCGGTAGCGGTACCACCTAAGTCAGTCGTGGCTACTGACAACCGCACCTTCGAAACCCTCGACCAGTGGGGCATCAAGCTCTCAGCAGCAGCTGTAACTCTGATGCCAGATACCATCTCCTACACCAAGGACAAGGACATCCTGGATCTGGGCAGCCACAAGGAGCCAAACCTGGAATCCGTCGTCACCGTGAATCCAGACCTGATCATCAACGGTCAGCGCTACATTCAGCACGCCGAGAAGTTCAAGGAACTGGCACCTAAGGCCACCATCATTTCGCTGGATCCACGCGAAGGCGAGCCATTCGACTCGGAACTGGAACGTCAGGTCACCACCTTGGGCGAAATCTTCGAAAAGCAGGACGAAGCCAAGAAACTGGTTGACGACTTCGAAGCAGCCCAGAAGCGCGTGACCGATGCCTACAACAAGGATGAAACCGTCATGGGCCTGATCGCTTCCGGTGGCGAGCTTGGCTACTCCGCACCAAGCACCGGCCGTACCGTTGGCCCGATGTTCGACTTCCTGGGCCTGACCCCGGCACTTGAATTGGACGAATCCTCCACCGACCACGAGGGTGACGACGTCTCCGTTGAAGCCATCGCCAAGTCGAACCCAGACTGGATCATCGTCATGGACCGCGACGCTGCTGTTGCCGCCGATGGCGAAGAATACAAGCCAGCCAAGGACCTGTTGGAGAACTCAGAAGCACTGCAGAACGTGACCGCTTCGAAGGAAGGCCACGTAGTAGTCATGCCGGCTGACACCTACACCAACGAGGGCATCCAGACCTACACCGAATTCCTGAACGGATTCGCTGACGCTCTGGAAGCTGCCAAGTAGCCTTAATGCATTTCCTACAGCTTTAGTGGCGAAGCCGATTTCCGGCTTCGCCACTAAAGCTGTATCCCACCACACTTTTCCACGGCGGCAACATGACAAGCACAATTGCGCCCGTGCGGACCCAATCCAAGGTCTTCACCGGCAAACTAGCATTAGGCATCCTCGGTGTCCTCCTGCTCCTGGCCCTATCACTATTCACCGGCGTCTACGACATTTTCGGCAATGACGATGGCGTCCAGATGTTCGCCATCACCCGTATCCCACGCACCATTGCATTGGTCTTGGCCGGGGCGGCCATGGCCATGAGCGGGTTGGTCATGCAGCTGCTGACCCAGAACCGCTTCGTGGAACCCACTACCACGGGCACCACCGAATGGGCCGGTCTGGGTCTTCTGGTGATGCTAGTGCTCTTCCCCACGGCAAGCCTGCTGGCCAAAATGGGCGTGGCCATCATCTTCGCCTTCGCCGGCACTATGGTCTTCTTCCTGTTCCTGCAGCGCGTTTCACTCAAGGCCTCGCTCACCGTCCCGATTGTGGGCATCATGCTCGGCTCCGTGGTCGGTGCGTTCTCCACCTTTTTCGCTATGAGCACCGACAAGCTACAGTCCCTGGGCATCTGGATGGCCGGCTCATTTACTTCGGTGATTCGCGGCCAATACGAGGTGCTGTGGATCGTCGCGCTGGTGGCCGTGGCCATCTACATCGTGGCTGACCGCTTCACCGTCGCCGGACTGGGCGAAGAAATCGCCACCAACGTGGGTCTAAATTATCGACAGGTGATGCTGCTGGGCACCACACTGATCGCCATCGCAACCGGCGTGGTCACCGTGGTGATTGGTAACCTGCCGTTCCTGGGACTGATCGTTCCCAATATTGTCTCCATGGTGCGCGGTGATGACCTACGCAGCAATCTGCCATGGGTGTGCCTGTTGGGCATCGCTATCACCACGGTATGCGATTTGATTGGCCGCACCATCATCATGCCCTTCGAAGTTCCGGTGTCCCTGATCCTGGGCGTGCTCGGCGCGATCGTCTTCATTTTCCTATTGCTAAGGCAGCGCAAAATTGGCTAATCTCGTAACTTCCCCCGTCCTGCCGGCCCACCATCCAGGCCGCTCTTCAGGGTCTTTGCCCACTGCGAAGGTTCGCAAACGCTATTGGATAACCTTAGGCATTCTCAGCGTCTTGGCATTGCTCTTTGCCTTCGGACTGCTGGCCTGGGATAACCCCATGCCGGTGGGCTCCACCGGGTTCTGGGTGATCGCCAAACTGCGTGCCAGCAATATCCTGACCATGGTCATCGTGGCTGCCTGCCAGTCCATCGCCACCGTCGCTTTCCAAACGGTCACCAACAACCGCATCATCACCCCGTCCATCATGGGCTTCGAGGCCCTGTACCGGGTGGTGCAAACCGGGGCGGTCTTCTTCCTTGGCGTTGCCGGGATTACCTTCTTCACCGGGGTCAGCCAGTTCATCTTGCAAGTAGCCATCATGGTGGGCCTGTCGGTGGCGCTCTACGGGTGGCTGCTGTCGGGAAAGCTCGGCAATATCCAGATTATGCTACTGGTCGGCATCGTCATCGGCACCGGGCTGGGTTCGATTTCCACCTTCATGCAGCGCATGCTGACCCCGAGCGAATTCGATGTGCTCACCGCCCGACTCTTCGGCTCCATGACGAACGCCGATATGAGCTACATGCCTGTGGCTATTCCGTTGGTCATCATCGCCGGCGGCTACCTGGTCCTGGCCTCCAAGAAGATGAACATCCTGGCTTTGGGCAAGGAAACCACCATCAACTTGGGGATCAACCACCGCCGCGAGGTCATGAAGACGCTGTTCTTCGTCTCCATCCTGATGGCCGTGACCACCGCGTTGGTTGGCCCGCTGACCTTCCTGGGCTTCCTGGTGGCGACTTTGGCCTACCAATTAGCCGACACCTACGACCACCGCTACATCTATCCGATGTCATTCTTGATCGGCTTTGTCGTTCTGGCCGGCGCCTACTTCATCATGAAAAACCTGTTCTACGCCCAGGGCGTGGTGGGCATCATCATTGAAGCCGTCGGCGGCATCACCTTCTTGATCTTCATCCTGCGAAAGGGCCGACTGTGATTACCCTCAACGCCGTCAGCAAAAAGTACAGCTCCACCGTGGCCATCGGCCCGGTCACCCTTCAAATCCCGACCGGCGGGCTGACCGCACTGGTCGGTCCCAACGGTGCGGGCAAGTCCACCATGCTCACCATGGTCGGCCGCCTACTGGGCATCGACCAGGGTTCCATCGAGGTCGCCGGCTACGACGTGTCCAAAACCAACTCCAAGGATCTGGCCAAGATCGTCTCGATCTTGCGCCAGGAAAACCACTTTGTCACCCGCTTGACCGTGCGCCAGCTGGTGGGTTTTGGTCGTTTCCCACATTCCAAGGGCCGGCTGAACCAGGCGGATGAGGAAATCATCTCGCGGTCCATCGACTTCCTAGATCTTGGCGAGCTGGAAGGCCGCTACCTTGATGAGCTCTCCGGCGGTCAGCGTCAGCGTGCCTACGTGGCCATGGTTTTGGCGCAGGATACCGACACTGTACTGCTCGACGAGCCGTTGAATAACTTGGATATGAAGCACTCGGTAGTCATGATGCAGCACCTGAAACGTGCCGCAGCGGAACTGAACCGAACCATCGTGATCGTGCTGCACGACATCAATTTCGCCGGGCACTACGCTGACTATATTTGCGCGATGAAGCACGGCAAGGTCGTGCAGTTCGGCACTCCTGAGCAGATCATGCAGGACGAGATCCTCACCGAGGTTTTCGAGACCCCGGTGAATGTCATCCCCGGACCCAATGGCCCGCTGGCGGTGTACTACTAGGACTCAGTCTTCGAGCAATCGTCGTTGGCGTTGAATAAAATGAGCCATTCCCGGAACGGTGTATGCGATAACTTCGCGTTGATGGGCATAAATGATCCCCTTACTGATCAGTGATGCCTGAGCAGGAGCCAGAGCTTGAGGGGTTTTCCGCAATCGACCGGCCACGCTAGAGCTACGCGATCCGGAGTCCCCATCGATCGCCATGGCTCTCATATACCCACGCTCACCCGGAGTTGCTCTCTCCCAGCGAGCTGGGCTGAACCGCGTCCCCTTACCGGCTCCATGCTGGTTGTCTTGGTGTTCTTCTTCGGCATGTTCGCCGTGTTCAACTAGGCGACGCAGTTCATGCAGTTCGTTTTGGGATATGACGCGCTGGAGACCGGCATCAGCCTCCTGCCTTGGGAGGCGCCGTATTCCTCGGATCTGCAGTCACCGGCGTGCTGGCCCCGAAGCTGGGGATGAAGGCCATGTCCGTGACCGGCATGGCGGTGGGCACCGTTGGCATGTTCCTTCTGGCCATCATCGAAGCAGATTCCAATTACGGCGGCTCCGTGGCCCCGCTGATCTTGCTGGGGCTCGCACTGGGGCTGAGCATTTTGCCTGCGACCGACACCTTCATGGGATTATTCCCCGAATCAGAAGTGGGTGTCGCCGGATGAAAGAACGATACCCCCTGAAACTCGGTGGAGCACTGGGCATTGCGGTCCTGGGCTCGCTGCTGGGCACCACCTACCGCGACGAGTTGACGAATCTGGTGGGCGACCGCCTTCCGTCCGAGGCAATGGAGATCGCCAGCGATTCGGTCGGTGGCGGGCTGGGCGTCGCCCAGCAGGTCATGCAGGATCCCGCCTTCGGGCCACAGCAGGCCCAAGCCCTCGTCGACGCGGTCCACCAGGCCTTCGCCCAAGGCGTCGCCCAGGCCAGCATGACCGGCGGAATCATCATGGCAATTGGCACACTGGTGGTCCTGGCGGTACTGCCCAACCGGCGGAAAGCCTCCGTACAAGATGCTGATTCCGAAGCAAAGGAGACAGCTGGGAGCTTGAGCTAGAAAGCTGTTCTATTTTCTAATACGACACTCCCGAAAAACTGCCGTTGCAACGCACCCAGTGCGTTGCAACGGCATTTTTGGTTCTTCCAGACCGGCGCTACTGCCTCATTGCGCGCTCGTAAATTCTTTGTCACCGCGCTCCGGACGGTGCTTCTGCAAATTTATTTTCACCCGTAACAGCGAAAAGCTGTAAGTGATACTTCAATGAATTGAATGCTTTGTTCAATCTCTAAAATCAGTGGTTCGAATGATTGATATCAGGCCTTTTACAAGAGGTCTAACTTCAGATTTTGAGGCGCACAGACCTGGAATCTAAGCAAATTTAGCATTCCTACAAGGTGTTGCATCTTATGTACATGGACTACAAATGTGATGCAGATTATGGTTTTTCGTAGCCGGATGACGACGAATCCGGACCGAGTGACCGGGAGCGAATCGCGCGGCACAACGAGATGTAGGAATGACGATGAACATACAAGCTGAATGGATGCGCGGGGGAACCAGCAAGTGCTGGGTTTTCGAATCCGAGCATCTGGACGAAACGGCCACCAGCCTCGATGAACTACTGCCAAAGGTTTTCGGCAGCCCTGATTCACGGCAGATCGACGGCGTCGGCGGAGCCACCTCGACCACCAGCAAGGCGGTCATTCTGCACCGTTCCAACGACTCCGAGGTAGATGTCGAATTCACCTTCGCCCAGGTAGGCATCGAAGAAGCCACCGTGGACTGGGGAAGCAACTGCGGCAACTGCTCGGCAGTAGTCGGCCTCTACGCCATCGAACAGGGATGGGTTGTTCCCGACTCTGACATCACCCGTGTCATCACCCGCAATACCAACACCGGCCAGATCATCATCCAGCGCGTGGATACGCCAGGCGGCGCACTGCCTATCGTTCCCCAAGCGCAGATGCCCGGAGTGGCAACCGCCGGCTACAAAGTAGGTCTCGGGTTCCGCGACCCGGCAGGCAAGACCACCGGCAGCCTGCTGCCAACGTCGAACCCTACCGACATCCTGATCGCCGCTGACCGCGCATGGACCGTATCCTTGATCGATGCCGGAGCCCCGGTGGTAGTTCTGCGCGCAGAAGAGCTCGGCCTTGACACCGCAGATTATGATTCATGGATGGCCGCTGTCGACTCGCAACTCAACGTCTTGGACCAGGTACGCCGCGAAGCTGCGGTGCGCATGGGCCTTGCCGCGACCCCGAAACAGGCAGCCCGGGCCATCCCCAAGCTGGCGATCGCCGCCGCACCGCAGGACGATCAGAGCGATGCCAGCGTCATGATGCTCTCAATGGGCAAGCCCCACCCTGCGCTGGCCATCACCGGCAGCGTCGCGCTGACCCTCGGCGCGCAGACCCCGGGCACGGTCCTGGGCGAGATCACCGGCGGCGAACCACGGGCCACATTGCGCCTGCGCACCCCGGCCGGTGTCATCGAAACCTGGAGCGAAGAACGCGAAGGATCCATGTACGTCGGCGTTGACCGCACCGCGCGTTCCATCGCAACCTCCACCATTCACCTCCCCGAGTCCCTCGGCAGCGTTGCCGGGACCGACCTAGCAAGCGCCAGCCGCTAAGGAGTCAGACCATGTCTAAAACTGAGCTCGACGTTGCGCCAGTGACTGATCGCGAAGACGTTGAATTTAATACCGTTGATCCACGCCGCCAAAAGCGCCGGAACCGCCGGAACATCTTGATCGTTGCGGCCGTCGCTGCCGTAGTTGCACTGATTGCCCTGCTGGTTGGACCGTCAATGGCCGCCTCCTCGGCCCCCGCCGATCCGGGCAGCAGCCTGACTTTTGAGCAGATTGTCCCACTGGTCGTCCTGGTGCTGATGTTCATCATCGCCACCAAGTGGCCTGTGAACATCGGTGTGATGGGGCTGGTTGCCTCCTTCGGCATCGGCTACTTCATGCTGGGCATGGACGATAAGGAAATCCTCGCGGACTTCCCGGCCAGCATCGTGCTGACCATCATCGGTGTCACGTACTTCTTCTCCATGGCGCAGCACAACGGCACCATCGATGTCATCGTGCGCAACTGCGTGCGCATGGTTCGCGGCAAGACCATGCTGCTTCCCTGGGTCTTCTTCCTGGTTGCTGCGGCGCTGACCTCGCTGGGCACCTTCTCCCCTGCCGCCGTCGCCCTGCTGGCACCAGCAGCCATCGGCTTTGCCTACGAGTCGCGCATCCACCCGTTGCTGATGGGCGCGTTCATCATCAATGGTGCTCACGCTGGCGGATTCTCGCCGCTGTCGGTTTCCGGCGTCCTGGTTCATGACATCGCCCTGGAAAATGGGTTCCCGATCTCGGCCAATGCGCTGTTTGTCGCCAGCTTCGCGATCAACCTGATCCTGTCGGTCCTTACCGTGATCGTCTTCGCCTTGATGGGCAAGCTGCGCACCGCCAAGGGCGAGGCCTATGCGGAAGCGGCGGATACCCGCTCCACCCGTCCGCAAGGACAGCAGATCTACACGCTGGTGCTCATTGGTGTCATGCTCTTCTGCGCTTTGGTCCTGCGTCTGCCCATCGGCTTTGTCGCCTTGAGCGCAGGCCTGCTCCTGGCCCTGCTAAACATCAAGGATCAGCAGAAGTTTGTTGCCGGCATCTCCTGGTCTACCGTCCTGCTGGTGGCTGGCATGATCACCTATGTCTCACTGCTGACGCATATCGGTGTCATCGATACCTTGGCCCACATGGCGCTGGCGCTGGGTGCACCGATCTTGATCGCTTTGGTCCTGTGCTACGTGATCGGCATCGGCTCGGCTTTCGCCTCGTCCACGGCACTGCTTGCGGCGTTCATTCCGCTGGCCGGCCCGTTGCTTTCCGTCAGCTCGCTGAGCGTCTCCGGCACGGTGGCAGCTATCGCCATCTCGGCCACCGTGGTTGACGTTTCCCCGTTCTCCACCGCTGGCGCACTGGTCGTGGCCAACGTGAAGGAAAGCGACCGCACCCGCACCTACAAGCAGCTGATGATGTACGCAGGTGCCGTGGTGTTGATCGCACCGGCATTGTCCTGGCTGCTGCTGGTGCCAACCGGCATCATGTAAGCATTCCATCAGATACGGCTGTGGGCGGGATCCGAAACCGGATCCCGCCCACAGCTATAGGTTCTAGCGGCGCTTGCCGGTCACCAGTCCCCAGACGATCAAGACGATCAGGGAACCGCCGATAGCTAGCAACCAGGTGGACAGCGACCAGAACTTGTCAACACCAACGCTGAAAATGGCTGACCCGATCCAGCCGCCAAGCAGTGCACCGACGACGCCCAGCAACAGGGTTGCCAGCCAACCGCCGCCCTGCTTTCCGGGCTTGATGGCCTTGGCGATCGCACCGGCAATGAGCCCAAGGATGATCCAACCAATAATTCCCATTTATTCTTACTCCCCAAGTGATGTGGCACGATCAGCGTGCCGTTAGAGATTTTTTCTTGCTATTCGGTGCCGGCTCAGATGAGCACGACTTTCTCCGAATCCTGTTTTTCCGGTTTCTGGAAACTGAACGAAACGTGTTTACTGGCGAAGGGTGCTCCCAGCACCATTTCAAGATCCGGAATCACGCGTTCGTTCACCAGATCGACGCCACGATTCGCCGGCGTATCGGCGCGCAACGTGAACCGGGCGTAGAGCACAGGTTCGGTTGCACTGCCACCGATCTGGACATTCGCATCCACGATTTCCGGTTGTGTTTGCGCGGCGGTTTCCACTGCCTTGGCTATAACCGAAGTTTCGATCTCGCTCACTCCCTCGTTGCGCGATTCGTATCTGAATTTATGTGCCGACGGACGCCGTGGAATGGCAGTGATCAAGACGGCCAGTGACAGTACCATGCCGATCACCCCTACGGCCAGTCCCAGTGGCAACAGGTACTGCTGATCGATCGGCAGGCTATTACCAATTTGCTCGCGGCCTAGGTCGGTGCCATCAGGGAACCCCCACCAAACTGCGGCTAGGCCAAGGACCCCGGCAGCCAGGAGGAGCAGTCCAAGGATCACCAGAATGGTTCGTTGACGCACTCCATGCGTTGTGAACATTTTTAGTTTCCCCCTCGCCGCTGCACCGAAACTTTGACCTTGGGAGCGCGCTGCACTGGCAACCCATCGATCACGCCCTGTACCCGCGCCTGAACGTTCTCTCGCACGCGCTGAACCGAATGCGCCGGAGTCTGCACGGTCACGCGCACCAGCTTTGGGCTAGTTGTCACGCTCGCGCGGGTCACCGAATCGGTACGTTCAACCTCATACCCCACCAAGGTTGATATTCCACGGCATGAGATTGCCTGTTCCGACCCGGCAGAAGGATCATCGCTGTTGAGCAGGATGGTCTGCCGGCGCCCTGGAATGAGCGCGCTGAGCAACAGCAACAAACCGAGCACCGCGAGGACCACCATGACGATCACTGCCAGGTTGTCATTGAAGTGCAGGTTGCTGACCGTTTTAATGCTCTGTTCGGCAGCTGCGGGCCATTGGCCGTTGACCAGTCGCAGGATGCAAGAAAGCGCCAGGAGAATGCTCGCGGCCAACACGATGACAAAGCTGATCATCAAGGCCAGCGTGCGAGCACTGCGAACGTGCCAGAATCTGTTCATCGCAGTCTCCTATTTCTCGTTTCTTCATCCGGGGCCGACATCCAGCTCACTCGGATATCGGTTTGCACCTGTTCAACGCCGAGGTAGCGGCGCAGATCCGCGGCGACCATGTTTCTCACGTCTTCGCAGGCTTGCTGGACATTGCTCGGATAGCTCAGGCCAAGGTCCAAATCGATAACCACAGTCTTTCCGAGCACCTCGGCCTTAGCCTTGGGCCGACTATCAAAATCCTTGTACTTGCCCAGTCCCAAGATCCCGCCGGCGGCCGAACCGACCACCGGCACCTTGTAGGCCGCTTGGGCAGCGATTTTTGAATAGACGGCAGTGTTCACCGTGGTGCTTCCACGGTGTGTGGACAGCTCTGCCATCTGCTTCACCGCCGACGTTTGCTGAACACTTGACCGAGATCAACCCTGTCCTGCAAAAGCCACCCCACGGCCGCACCGATGATGCTAAAGAACGCCACCACCACAAATTGGGTGAATGAACCGAAGGCAATCAGCAGTCCGGCTAGGCAGCCAATGGCCAGCCCCCACTTGACGTGTAACATGTTCTGCTCCTTAGATGCGGACAGTTATTTCAAGCCGTCGCGAGTTTCGGTGTCATCGTCTTCATCTTCTGGCAGGTGCACGTCGGTGACTTCAACGTTGACCTCGATAACTTCCAGACCGGTGGCCCGCTCAACCTGAGCGATGATGTTTGAACGGATCTCATTGGAGACCTCAACGATCGAGAAGCCGTAGGAAACGACGATCGACACGTCGATGGCGGTCTGCTGCTCGCCCTTTTCAACGCTCACGCCGCCCGCGGCGTTGGCCTGAGCTCCCGGGATACGTTCTGCCAAGGAGTTGAAGGTTCGGCGGGCCGCATTGCCCATCGCGTAAACACCAGAAACCTCGCGGGTGGCGATGCTGGCGATCTTCTGAACAACACGGTCTTCGATGGTCGTCTTGCCCAGCTCGGTGTGCAGCGGGCCGCGCAGCTCCTCTTGAGGCTGCGGGTCATTGGCAGCCTTGGCTTTGGCCTGACGTTCCAGTTCTTCGCCGGTTGGCTTGATGATTGGCCCTTGTGAATCGCGTTGCACCATGATGGTCTCCTCATTCATTGAACGGATATTTTTGTGCCTTACACTCATACAGACGAGAGCTACTAAGAAATCCTCACATAGTTTTGATGTGATATAGATCACTTAAGGAGGGGTGTTTGGAACCGACCCGGCTGACCGTGCTTGTTGGTCGTTCAATGGAGGGGGATCCCGAAGCTTTTGGTGAGCTTGTCACCGCGATGACACCCAGTCTGCGTCAATATTGCAAGACCTTTTTCAGCAGTTGGCATGATGCGGAGGACGCTGCCCAGGACGCATGGATCCGCGCTTGGCAGTCACTGAGCTCACTGCGCGAACGAGCCGCGTTTAAGACTTGGCTCTACCGGATGGCACGAAATATTTGCCTCGATCGCATCCGTCAACGTGCCAATGACCAGCAAACCGTGGATGATGAAGTGCTAGAGCAAACCCCTGTCCCCGACCGCGAATTGCCCGAAAATGTTGCCGTGCAGCGCGGTGAAATTGCCGACGCCTGGCAAATCATCAACGGATTGCCGTCGGCGCTACGCCAGACCTTTGTGCTGGTCGCGCTCCAAGGCATGAGCTATAAGGAAGCTGCCTTGGTCACCAACGTTTCAGAATCGACTGTGCGAGGGCGACTTGCACGGGCACGCAATGCAATCAGCGAGGCGGTGTCATGAAAACCCTTCCCTGCGGACGTACTGCCGAGGACGTCCTACTAAACCTGGATGAACCGGCAGACCTGCACGAATTGCAGTGCCGGTGGTGCCATGCTGAACGCCAACGGCTCAAGGATCAAAACGGGTTCATCACCCAATTGCTGCAGACGTCGACCCCAGAGCACGAACCAGATGCTTTTTCGCAGGGCATCCTGGGAAAAATTGCCAGCTTCGTGCCACGACAACGCACGTGGGATGTACAGGAAGCCGGCACGGGAAAGCCTCGACGACTCTCTTCATTGGATCTGATCAAAGCCATTCGAAAAGTCTTCGCTGACGCGACAGAATCGCAGTTGAACTACACCGAAATCAAGGCGACTGATGCAAAAATTCCGCATCTTCAATGGAAAGTGCAATGTCATGTCAGCATGGCTGAAGACAGCTCGGTGAGCACCATCGAACAGCAGGTTCCAGGTTTTGTTCGTGATGCCATCAGCCCGCTGATCATGTGGGACGAGATAGTCGTTGACTTGGTTGTCGAGGACCTTCACGGTCAAGCCATCGAATCTGTCACGCTACGCGAGGATAACTAGAAGAACGGTTGACCGGCGCTACGGCCTGGCGGTTCTCCGGTTCAAGAGGTAGATCAGGTAGACGCCGCCGAAGCAGACAGTCACTACGCCCACCGGCAATTGCACCGGGGCAAAGAGACGTTGGGCCAGCAGGTCACTACTGGCCAAGATTAGCGCGCCGACTAGTGCAGTAGGAATTAGTTGCAGCTTGCTTCCGCGCCCGAGGCGGCGGGCAATTTGCGGAGCCACCAAGGCGACAAAAGCGATGGGGCCAGCTAACGAGGTCACTCCCGCCACGAGAAATACTGCCAGCACCACAAGCAATAATTTGGTGCGCTCCACTCGCATGCCCAATGCCCGGCAAAGGTCATCGCCCAGCTGTAGCATCTGAAGTCGCGAAGAGCTGGCCAACAACACGATGGAAACGAAGACCACAAGAATTCCCGCAGGTGCCACGGACTGCCAGGTCAATCCGTTGAGGCTTCCAGCGCCCCAGACCGCGGCGGCCATGGCCACATCCAGCTCGGCGCGCAGCACCATGAAATGGTTGAATGAGGCCAGCACCGAGGAAATGCCGATGCCCACCAGGATCAGCCGGAATCCGGCGGTGCCGTTGCGCCAAGCCAGCAGGTAGACCAGCAGCGCAGTGAGCAGACCGCCAGCCAGGGCTCCCAAGCTGGTGGCCACAAACCCGCCACCGAGCACCGTGAGGGTGATCAGCGCACCGGTGTAGGCACCGGTGGAAAAGCCGATGATATCCGGGGATCCCAAGGGATTTCGGGTCAATGATTGGAACACCGCACCGGAGAGCCCCAACGCGGCACCAAAGAGCAGGGCGGCAACAGCACGCGGCATCCGCCACTGCCAGATGACCATATTTTCGATACCCTCACCCGAACCGAAGAGCACTTTGAGCACCTGCCAAGGCGTCATCTGGTATTCGCCGCCCGAGATGGCCAGAACCGTGACCAGTAGGCAGAGCACCAGCAAGATCATCAGGGTGCTGGGGGCACGGAGCTTGGTTCGCAGCCTCACAGTGCCACCGCCTTGCGTCCACGGGCAATCATGATCAGCAGTGGTGCCCCGAGGAAGGCGGCCACTACACCCGCCTGCAGTTCGCCAGGTAGCAATATGCGACCGAGCATGTCAGCACAGAGCAGGAGCATCGGGGCAATCACTGCGGTGAAAGCCAAGATCCAACCGGTCTGAGCACCGGCCAACCTGCGGGCGGCGTGCGGGGCCATCAATCCGATGAATCCGATGGCGCCCACGGCCGCGGTGGAGGCGCCGGCCAGGATGGTGATCGCGAGCAGAACCAATATTCTGGTCCGTCCTACATGGGTTCCCAACGACCGCGCGCTATCTTCACCCAGCGCCAATGAATCAAGGGGGCGGGCACTCATGGCAGCGATGGCAACACCCAGCACGATGCATCCGGCAAGGGTGAGCACGATGGACGAATCACGTCCCTGCAAGGATCCGATCGTCCAGGCCCGCAACTGGTCGAAAGCCTGCGGCTTCACCAGTGATAGCGCGGTACCCACACCGGTGAGCACTGCGCCGATGGCGACTCCGGAGAGCACCAAGCGGACCGGGTCGCTGGATCCAGGCCGCGGCATGCCGACCAGGTAGACCACCGCAGTAGTCAGCAGCGCACCGAAGAACGCGAAGAAAACATAGCCGTTGAAACCCTGCACGCCGAGGAATCCAACCGAGATGACAATGGCCAAGGACGCTCCGGCGTTCACGCCGAGTATTCCGGGTTCGGCCAGCGGGTTGCGGGTCAGGCTTTGCGCCAGGACCCCGGAAATCCCCAGCCCGAGGCCGGCGAGAACCGCCAGCAGGGCTCGCGGCAACCGGGATTCGATGACAATGCTTCGCTCGACGGTTGGCTCGGAGTCGGTCAAGGCGTGGATGACGGCATCCAGCGGCAGGGAACGGGAGCCGATAGCAAGGGAAGCGAGAACCAAGAGCACCAGGATCACCGCTAGTGCACCAAGCAGTGCGAGTTGACGGCCCGGGCCCACGGTTCTGGGCGCAGGTACGGTGGGCCGTGTGAGGTTAGCGCTAATGACCGGCGCCCTTCGTCTGAGCTTCTTCAGGGAACGAGATTACTTTACCGTGATCGCGTAAATTTTGACGTCATAACTTATGGGTAGGCTTAGTGAAATAGGGTATATTTAGCGTGTGAATTTCTCAAAGATGGGCGCCGCATGGCGCCGCACCCTCATTTCAGCCACCGCTATCGCGCTGGTTGGCCTGACCGCCGGCTGCGGCGCGTCCACCACGACCGATACCAACTCCGGCAATAAGGACGTTGCTATCGGCGGCGAACGTTTCACCACCGCTGACGAGGAAACTGCAAAGTTCGGCTCAGACGCCGAAGCCGGCCAGTTCCCCCGCACCATCACCCACGCCAACGGAACCACCACCCTGGAATCCAAGCCACAGCGTGTCGTGGTTCTGGATACCGGTGAATTGGATGCCGTGATTTCCTTGGGCATCACCCCGGTAGGCATCCCTTCCACCGAGGGTTCCAGCCCCATTCCTAGCTACCTTGCCGATAAGGTCAAGGACGCCAAGACCGTTGGCACCATCCAGGAACTGAATCTGGAATCCATCGCGGCCCTGAAGCCGGATCTGATCATCGGCTCGCAGCTGCGTGCTGACAAGCTGTACTCCCAGCTCAACGACATCGCGCCAACGGTCTTTTCGATCCGCCCTGGCTTCCCTTGGAAGGAAAACTTCCTGCTCGCCGGTGAAGCCCTCGGCGAGGAAACCAAAGCCGTGGAAACCTTGAACGCCTACCAGGACAAGGCCACCGCTCTGGGCAATGACATCGAGGGCGACCCGGAGATCTCCCTGCTGCGCTTCATGCCAGAAAAGATCCGCCTCTACGCCAACAAGTCGCTGATCGGCGTGATCCTGAAGGACGCTGGCCTGAAGCGTCCCGATAACCAGAACATCGATGATCTGGCCGCCGAGATCTCTGCCGAGAATCTCACCGATGCCGACTCGGACTGGATCTTCTACACCTCCTATGGAACTCCTGAAGCCACCGGTGAAAAGGCCGCCATTGAAGGTCCATTGTGGAAGAAGCTGAAGGCTGTCCAGAATGACCAGGCCGTCCGCGTCAACGATGACGTTTGGTTCCTGGGCTTGGGCCCAACTGGCGCCTCGCAAATCCTCGATGACCTGCGCGGCTACCTCGTCAAATAGGCAGTCCCATTCCCGCACCGGATGTACTGCAACCCTGAAGCTTATGCTCAGCCCGAGCATAGAAAGCGTGGGTAACGTAGTAACTACCTCATTGAAGGTGCGAGTGATGATCGTAGAAATCCCCGCCGGCCCAGCCGGCGGGGATTTCGCTTTAACTTCGAGTTCGGCGCGGGCCTAGCTCTCCAGCCAGCTCACTTCCCCGGTCTCCAAATCATAAACACCTGGCACCACTCGGGTCCGCTTTTCTTGAACGGTTTTGCGGATTATGGCTGAGCACTCTAGAAGTTGCTCAGCGACGGCGAGCGCGTTGGCCTTCGCCACCTTATTCACCGCGTCACTGCCCGATCCCTCTACTTTAGCCTTGCGGTCCACTGAAGCTATTTGTTCAGCAAAGTCATCCATTTCTCAGGGGAACTGCGGGTCCTTTGGATCTTTTCC
>Ga0308157_10002437_pt1 | contig 30486 bp, 14 predicted proteins | sample PhyBR1_FD_201035 | JGI IMG/M metagenome (GOLD analysis project Ga0308157, IMG submission 201035) | Phyllosphere microbial communities from UC Gill Tract Community Farm, Albany, California, United States - DLSLB.R1 | ecosystem: Host-associated > Plants > Phyllosphere > Unclassified | place: USA...
TCACTTCAGCCTTTGTTGCTCCAAAATAAACTACATTGCTAGCCTTAACACTATTAAAGTTCGTACCCGTTATTGTAATAATATCATTTACCTTACCACTCCATGATGACAAACTAATAATGGTTGGCGCTAAGTTAGGTTGAGTAGCATTCGTAAAATAAGAAAGCTGGTTCTGACTGTTATCAGCTACTACGAAATCTGGTTTGCCATCTTCGTCAAAATCACCTATGGCCAAACCGCTCTGTGAAAGGTTAGTTGTTTTTTTAATTACATTAAAAGTCACATTACCACCAGATACACCTGTGTTTTGTAAGATCTGTGCAGAACTACCGTTTAATGTTTTGGTTATTAAATCAGGTCTACCGTCTCCATTCACATCAGAAAAGAAAATCCCTGTTGGAACTTCACCTGGAATTCCAACATGAAATGGGGTGTTGAAGGTAAGGTTACCTGCATTGATAAAGAAAGAAACTTGTGCAGAACTTGCATCTCCATTTGGCATCACTAAGTCTGGCTTGCCATCTCCATCAACATCGCCTACCGCAAATTCATGTAATTCAATTCCGATGTCGGTATTGCCCTGAAATGTAAATACAGGTTTATCGCCAGCGGTAACGGTTGTATTTTTATAAATATTAAATCTTGAAGTACCGGCGCCCATGTAAGAAACGATGAGTTCTGGTTTGCCATCAGCATCTAAATCTACCGCTTGTACTTGTTGTACATTTAGGCCACCATTACTTCCGATGCCGGCACCACCAAAAGTAATTGAACCTGGGGCATCTGTATTGTAAAATATAGAAACAGAATTACTCGACTCTGCAAATAATATATCCTGCTTACCATCAAAATTAAGGTCGGACACAGTAACATTTAATGGTGTAGCAATTAGGTTTATTGTTTTTGTAGCCGCAAATTGTAAATTAATTGGTGAACCGGCAGAAGTAGTATTGATCATGTAAACACCTTGACTTTGTTCATAAGCGGTAACTACATCTAACCATCCATCATTATCCAAATCAGCCAGTGCAACTTTAGGCATAAAATCACGACCTACAGCAGCATTCTTAATCACTTCTACGAAAGTTGCATTTGAACCTGAACTTGTATTTAAAAAGAAATGTATTTTCGATTTTTCGATCATGACCACATCTATTTTTCCATCCCGGTTGATGTCAGCACTAACTACATCTTTTTGTGTAGTTACACCAGTATTGTATTGACTTTGAACTGTAAAATCCGTTGTTCCAATAGCAGGGAAGGTAATATCAAAATATTTTTTTGAAACACCTACGAGTTTAGTACTCAAGTTTACCACGGTGATACCTTGCAAATCAGCACCATTAGGTATTTTAACTACCATACTTTGACCGCCACTACCAACAGACTTAACCAATGCTGGTATTGTACCAAAGAATACCGCATTTTGTGAGGCAATGGCATTGAAATTTGAGCCTGTTAAGGTCACATCGATACCGACGGCGCCACTTGCAGGCAATACCTTTTCTACAGTAGGTACTTGAGCCGAAACTCGCATTGCTACTAAAATGAAGAGCATTAAACAGCTCATTCGTAGCATAAACATTCGAAAATCTTTTTTCATATTCTTTTTTTTAGTGCAGAACCAAAACACAGCTAACCAACAGGTTATTTCAATGTATCACGTGGTACTTACAGGGATGAAATTGTGATGCACCAAAATTAACTCATGAGAAAACGGCAAAAAATCGTCTTTTAGGTGGATTAAATAAGAAAGCACAATAAGTCATTGTATTGATTTACCTATCTCCTTTGGCCTATTTGCACAAATTTGAATGGAATGAATTGATTTGAGTAGAATTTCGGATTTCTTAACTCACCCTTTTGGATTAGTGAAGGAAATCCTGCTTGTTGTTCCCATGAATCCCGATAGCTATTGGGAGAGAACCATAAAGCAAAAAGCCTGTTATCGCTTTACGATTCCCTGTCAAGCAGGGAATGACGTGTAACCTCCTACGCCCTGCTCGTCTTTCCCGTGAAAACGGGAACCGTAAAGCGAAGAAAAGTCTACAACCGCTTTACGATTCCCTGTCAAGCAGAGAATGACGTGTAACCTCCTACGCCCTGCTCGTCTTTCCCGTGAATCCCGATAGCTATCGGGAGGGAACCGTAAAGCGAATAAAGTCTATAAACGCTTTAGAATTCCCTGTCAAGCAGGGAATAACGTGTAACATAACGGGTAGCTATTGGGAGGAAACCGTAAAGCGAAGAAAAGTCTACAACCGCTTTACGATTCCTGTCAAGCAGGGAATGACGGACAAGATATATAACAAAAAACCCAAGGCAAAATTACCTTGGGTATAAGAGTTAGCTCTTTTGTTTATTTGGTTTATATAATTTATTGGTCTTTTACACATCTAATACTTAAACCATAATTTTCTGCAAAAATTGTAAACGTAGCTATCGATAAGCTGCTATTTTCTGCTTTCATCAAAAATAAAACAGTGGGGGTACTTGTCCACCAGTAACCATAATCGCCTTGATTTATATATTTCGCCGGTAAGCTAGGTTGCCTTAAACCACCGCCAAAAGCACTAAAGCCAACTGAATTGGTGGCAGCAGTATTGGTTGTATTCCAGTGTAAAAAGCCAGCCTCCTTTAATCTGGAACCAGCACCAATTGTACCGCCAGTTGCTGCCATTAACGTCTCCCAATCTGCTTGCGTTGCTACATGGTATCCTTTTGGCGCTACCCCTCTAGCATCTGTTGCTACAAAGCTATTATAAAGATATCCATAGTCGGTTAGGTTACTTTCTAGATTATTGTAAATGCAATACGCACCAGAAGTTAACGTAGACCATGCTGTCGTTTTCTCATTTGGAATGACATCACCATTATTGTATTTCGTAGTTTTTAAATCTTCTTTTAACCACACTTGTTTACCGATAGTGACTTCATGATACACATTACCACTCGCATCTTTAATGGCAGTATCAACAGGTGTAGGTATTGGGTCAGATTTCTTTTTGCAACTAACTGTTAACAACAGACCTATTGTTGCAAGCGCTAAAGCAATCGATTTTATCTTTTTCATATCTTTTTTGCTTTATTAATCTTTCACACAACGAATACTAAAACCGTACACTAGCGTTCTAGTATATACATCTACCGTGGTTTTTTCGGAATAAAGCGCAAATGCTACCCCCTCGTTTCCTGTCCAGAAATAACTCATTTCTCCTAGTTTCACAAAATCACCTGGAGCCGAAGCACTTCTGTATCCTGTACCTAAGGCCGTAAAGCCGCTTCCATTTGCAGCCCCGTTTGAGCTGTTCCAATGCGCTGCTCCACTCTCCTTTAACCTACCTCCCGCAACACCATTGCCACCAAGTTCTTTAATTATATATTCCCAATCTGCCTTTGTTGCTACATGGAAACCTTTGGGTGCTACCCCACGTTTATCTATAGCTACATACCCGCTATATAATTTCCCATATTCGATAGGAATATCGCCAGGAATGGTACAATACACACCATCGGTGATGGTTAACCACGATATATTTTTATCATCTTTTATGGCTTCTCCATTATTGTATTTTGTGGTTCTTAAGTTTTCTTTTAACCAAACCTGGTTACCAATCGTTACTGTCGTATAAGTATTACCACTGGCATCTTTAATGGCATTATCTACCACAGGCACAACGGGTACAATAGGACTTGGTTGTGGTGTTGGATTGGAATCTTTTTTACAACTACTGCTTACGAGTACGCCAATAGCAAATGTTGCTAAGAGTATAAATTTTGTCTTTTTCATTTTTTTCTAATTAATCTTTAACACATCTAACACTTAACCCTGCTGTTTTTGCAAAAGTTAAAACCTCTATTACAGATTGACTAGACGTAAACGTATAGCCTACCAGTAATGAATTGGATGCTGTTGTCGTCCACCAAAAGCCATCGATACCTAGACCTAAGTAGTTTGCCACAACATTTGCTCGCCTAGAGCCTCCACCCAGTGCAGAGAACCCAGTACTGTTTGTTGCTGAATTAGTAGTATCCCAATGGATAGGCCCTTGTTCTTTTAGCCTACCAGCGGCAGCGTTAAACCCACCTTGTGCAGTAATTAAAGTTTCCCAATCTGCTTGTGTTGCCACGTGGTAGCCTTTTGGTGCAATGCCTCTTGGGTCTGTTACTGCAAAGCCATTGTATAGGTTTCCGTAAGCTTCGGCGTTCGAAGTTAAATTTTCATAATAACAATACGCTCCAGCAGTTAAAGTAGCCCAATTAACACTGCTTTCTTTAAAAATATCGTCACCATTGGCGTATTTTGTTGTTCTTAAATTTTCTTTCAACCAAACTTGTGTACCAATAGTTATTGGGGTATACACATTACCACTTGCGTCTTTAATTGCCGTGTCAATTGGGGTTGGTATAGGGTCGGTTTTCTTTTTGCAGCCAACTGTAAATAGTACAGCAATAATTGTGATGGCCGCTACTAATGATTTCATTTTTTTCATAATTTGTTTAATTAATCCTTCACACATCTTACAGAAAAGCCATAAGTTTTGGGCACTTGTCCTGATCCTATAGGAACAGCATCAGCAGAGATGTAAAATGCCCCAAGATTGGAACCGGCAGGAGTGGCAGACCACCAATAACCTAAAGTACCTAGCACTATAAAATTTGCAGTGGCATCCCCATTTCTTGCACCACCACCAAGGGCAGTAAAACCGCTAGAGTTTGATCCTGTATTTTGTGCAGCCCAATGGACAGAGCCCATTTCTTTTAGTCTTGGGCCAGCCGAACCAATTCCTCCTTGAGAGCTAATCAGCTTTTGCCAATCTGATTCTGTTGCCACATGATAGCCTACAGGAGCTATTCCTCTACTATCTGTTACCGCATAACCGTTATACAAATAACCATAAGCATCATTACTTGACAAGTTATCATAAATGCAATATGCTCCAATGTTCAGCATGCCCCAAGCTGCTGTTTTTTCATTCGAAATAGCATCACCGTTATTATATTTGCTAGTTCTTAAATTTTCTTTCAACCAAACTTGTGTACCAATAGTTATTGGAGTATATACATTACCACTTGCGTCTTTAATTGCCGTGTCAATTGGGGTTGGTATAGGGTCTGTTTTCTTTTTGCAACTCGTAACCACTAATGTGATGAGTGCAAAAGTTGCTAAGCTTAAAATTTTAACTTTTTTCATTCTTTTTTGATTTTTTTGATGTATAATTATTTTTTTACAATCATCTATCGAAAGAACTGTTCTTGCTTAAAATCAGTAGGTGCAAATCGATTAGGGATGATTTAAAAGCAAAGCTAGGGCATTAAAATAGCTCCTGAAATCGTCTTTTAAAGGGGTTAATTCCTTTGAAAACACGTAAATAAGGACATTTTTAATCGATAACTCACCCTATTGGACTATATGCTATTTTTTCACCCTACTCGTCATTCCCGCAAAAGCGGGAACTATAATGCGACAAAAAGGTTTGTTGGTGCTTTAAGATGCCCAACTGAACTGGGCATGACGTGCAGGGTCGGTTATACCTTCTACTCGTCATTCCCGCAAAAGCGGGAACCGTAATGCGACAAAAAAGCCTAATAACCAAGCAGTACGTAATACTACCACTTTACGATTCCCCAGTCAAGCTGGGAAAGACGACCAAGCTGGGCATGACAGACAGAATGGTTACCTCCTACTCGTTATGCCTGCGAAAGCGACAGTCATTCAACCTAAGCAGGAGATCATAAAAAGAATGGCGTCTGCATTTTACCGCCGACGCCAAATCTTCATCTATGAAAACATTTACTTTTAATCTATTTTTTGTTTACTATACTTACATAGCCTTTAACTTTATTGTTTCCTTTTCCAAAATCAAGAACATAATAATAGGTTCCTGTAGGTAGTGGTGTTCCATTAAAACTTCCATCCCATTGGTTCTGGTAATGGCTTTGCTGGTAAACAACTTTTCCGCTACCGTTGGTAATTACAATGCTAAACGATGGGTACTTCTCCAGCGCACTGAACACGAGATAATCATTTGCGCCATCGCCATTTGGGGTTAAGACATTGTTAGCTGAACTGATTAAACCGTCTGTTTGTGGCGTTTCTTCTTTTTGAACACTTAGCGGATTAGTTAACAACAAAGTTTGCGAACCCACTTGTGGTGAAATCACATAGGCTTCACCCACAAAAGGCAGATTGGTGGTTATAATTGGAGAAAGGCCATTTGCATTGTTCATTTCCAAGGCCACCGTGCCCTTGCTCAATTGGCTTATCGCTACAGTAACAAACCATGAATTGGGCTTCAATGGATCGCTACTTTTTACAATAGTTGTTATACTTGCGGCAGCTACACTACCAGTAGTAACCACGGCAAGGTTGGCCGCGGTAAGGTTATTAACTACACCATTGAACTGTACCTCAAAGATTAGTGGCGTTGCTCCGTTGTTAGGATTAGCAGCCACAGTTTTAATCCCAGTAAAGGAATAAGGGATTTTATAAGAAAGGATCTTTCCATAAATTAACGCTCCACCCCCTACTGGATAGGCCTTAACCCTATAATAATAAGTGCCAGGTTTATTTTCGACCATCGGATATTGGCTAATCTGCGTACCCGAACCCGCCTTAACAATCGGATTCACCGTAGCCGATACCACTTTTCCATTGGCTAAAGTGGGAAGGTCGCTATAATCGAAATTTACATATAGATCAATAGCTGCAGACCTTACCAATCCCTGCAACGTTGCGCCATTTAAGGATAGATTGGTTATAGTAGCTGTTTCTACATTGATGGCAGGCGTAATGGTGTAGGTATCTCCTGCAAAAGGCACATTTTCAATTGTTGGTGTAATTCCTAAAGTATTGTTTAAGCCCAATGTTAATGTACCCTCGCCCCATAGGCTCTGAGTGATCGCTACCACATAGGTATATGGTTTTTGCGGGTCGTTGCTCTTTGTTAGCGTTAAAATGTTGGCTTGGCCATAATTCCCAGTTTTAGTTATGCCAAAATTACCAGTGGTTAGGTTCGCAATTGGCCCATTAAAGGTGACCTCATAAATTAAAATGCCAGAAGTTCCATCATTTGGATTGGAAGAAACTGCTTTGATTTCTTTCACTACATTCGGAACAGTAAAAGACCTTATTTTCCCATAAAAAATGCTTCCGCCCGCATTAGTTACCCTTACTCGATAATAATGGATTCCTGGCAAAACCTGCGAAAAGGTATATTCAGCTATTTTTGATCCCGTTCCTGCAGTTACCAGTCCATTAGTTGTAGCGGTAACCAGTACTGCATCAGCCAAGGTAGGCGTATCGCCGTACTCGAATCCTACGGTAACATCTTCAAGATCCGATCTAACGGCTCCTTGTAAAGTCGCTCCATTGCCTGTAAGATTAGTTACCGGCAAGGTTTCTACATTGAGGTCTGGTATAATGCTGTAGGCATCGCCAGTGAATGGGTTATTGGCTATAATTGGAGTTAATCCGTTGGTATTCGCCAATTTTAACGCCAGCGAACCGTCGCCCCACTGCCCCAACAAAGTAACCAATACAAACCAAGAATTTGGCTTTAATGGGTCATTGCTCTTTACTACCGTTAGGATACTCGCACTTCCGAAATTGCCTAGGGTTACGAACTCAAAATTTTGTACAGTTAGGTTGCTCACGACGGTATTAAATATAACCTCAAAAACCAATCTTCCAGACGTGCCATTATTTGGATTAGTAGAAAGCGGTTTAATTTCTTTCACCATAAAAGGAACAAAGTAGGAAACAGTTTTTCCATTTTGAACATAGCCTACAGAATTTTTAACCGTAGCACGATAGTAATGTATGCCTGGTGCATCTTGTAATTGTAAGTATTGGGTTTCATTTTCGCCAGTACCAGGGGTAATCGCAGCATTGTTGGTAGCGTCTACTTTTGTCGATTGAAATAAGGTTGGAGAATCGCCATATTCGAAACCTGCAGTTACGAATTCATATAAAGAGTTTACCGCACCTTTGAGCACCGTTTGTTTTGAACCAACTACTGGCATCAAAGTCTCTACCGTTACTTCAGGCTGGATAGTGTATATTTCACTTAACAATGGTAATGAAGTGGCGAATGCAGTACCTTGTGGCATACTAATTCCAGCGATGTTATTCATGGAAAGCGCAAGTGTGCCTACTCCCCAATCCTTTACTGAAATTTTCACAAACCATGAATTTGGTTTCAAGGGGTCAGTACTTTTGCTGATGGAAGCAACCGAATAAATACCAGTCTTACCTGTGGCAATAAGGGTAAAGTTTGCTTGCGTAACATTTTCTACTACCCCATTAAATTCAAGTTCGAAGGTAACCAACCCCGAATTAGTCGTATTTGGATTTGGCGAAACGGCTTTGATCTGCTTTAAAGCATAGGGCATTTCAAAGGGAAGAATTTCCCCTAACTGACCTACATTTACCCTGTAATAATACTTTCCCGGATTGACCCCAGAAATGATTGACTTCACCTGGGTAAGGGCGGCACTAGCTGGTACTGTATTAGGAATGGCATTTACCTCAGTTGCCCCAGTTAATGTTGGTGATGATCCATAATTAAATACAGGTGCAAGATTATAAATCGTAGATTTTACCGATCCTAATAATTCAACTGTATTTGAACTCGTATTGATAGTACCTACTGGCAAGGTGGTGACGTAAATTGATTGCGTAACCTTGTAGATATCTCCCAAAAAAGGCAGATGGTTGGTGAGGTTTAGCGACAAATTGTTCGCATTAACCATTGAAAGTTGGATCGTGCCTGCATCACTTAAAGCAAAAACAGCTATAGTAACTTGCCAAATATTCTTTAAAATTGGATTCTGTATTACATTACTGATCACCACTTTATTTGTACCACCAGTCTTGATGATGGCAAAATTTGCAGCAGTAAGCCCAGTTACTACTTTAGAAAACTCAACATTATAGGATAACTTAGTTAAGCCATTACTCGGATTGCTAGAAATGGCGGTAATCCCAACAAGTGCTACGGGATCTAGGTAACTAGATGTGATCGGGATGGCATGGCTTAAATCCTTACTATTCATTGGCTTTTTGGCTTGTGCCATTTGCGTTAGAGGAACCAGACCAGTGATGAGCAAACTGACCAGTAAATAACGTAACATTTTTTTCATACTTTAATTTTAAATGGTGAATACACTTGACTACGGATTGTAGTCAAGTTTTTTGACAGGCCAATTCATTATTGATTGGCTTCTATCAAGGCGGTAAAATTACGCGATGCCAATAGGCCATCCTATCATCTTTTAAGCTGATATTGTCCTTCATCCTAAAGATATACTTGGCGTCTTTGTTCAAGGTTAGTTCAAAAAGAGCATTAGCTTAACCGGGATGTTAAACACCTTTAACTTATCATTACGAGGCATTTTGTCATTCCCGTGCATCCCGATCGCTATCGGGAGGGAACCTTAATGCGATAAAACAGCCAAATAATTAAGTATTCATTACCAGCGCTTTACGATTCCTATCGGATCAAGCTGGGAAAGACGATCAAGCTGGGCATGACAGGCAGAGTGGTTACCTCCTACTCGTTATGCCTGCGAAAGCGACAGTCATTCAACCTAAGTAGGGACCATAAAAAGAATGGCGTCTGCATTTTACCGCCGACGCCAAATCTTCATCTATGAAAACATTTACTTTTAATCTATTTTGGATTAACGATCGTTATATAGCCTTTTACCTTGCTGTATCCCTTTCCGAAATCTAGGTAATAATAATACGTATCGGTAGCTAATTTTTTTCCATTATATGTACCATCCCAATTGTTTTGGTACTGCTCATTTTTATACATAATACGTCCTAAACGGTCGGTTATTACGATAGCGATTGGTGGATATTTAGAGAGATATTTAACTACAAAATAATCATTGATGCCATCTCCATTAGGTGTTAGGATATTGGTCACATCTTTTATAAATCCATCAAATGATTTTAGTTCGATGACTAAATTTGCCCCGATCAATTGTAGGGTATAATTATCATTTAGCCCCAATGAACCTAGTGTAATTGGATATGTACCTATCGATTCACCTGCAGCTCGCTCTAAAGCTCCTAAAAATTTATCGCTGCCTATTAATTTACCTTTAATCACTTGATAGGTAAGTAATGGATCTTGCTCTCCTAAAGCTTTCACCTTCGCATCCGGTTGAATAACTACATCCATCCTTTTTATAACAAGTGGTTGAATCACTTGTAAAGCAGCATTTACATATTGATCACCAGGGTGGTTGGCGTACACCATCACTTCACCAGCTTTTACAATATGTAATTTTCCATTTACGATGGTAGCTACTTTATCGTCACTGGTAGTATAGGTAACTACTGGACCAAAGAAACTAGAACTCGCACCTAAGTCGAAATCTGCATCACCATATACTTTGTTGGCCAATGGACCAAAAGAAATGGTTTGATCTTTTTTGTTGGTAATGGTAAGATTAGCACCTATATAGGTTATTTTATAATCGTTACTAAGTGATAAATTATTTTGAGTAATCGCATACACACCTTCATTCGCTCCAATTTGCCTACTCAATCCGCCTTCAAAATTTTCATTATTAATTAATTTAGGTGCATACGTAAACGTAAAGTCAGGATCTTGCTCTCCTACTTTTTTTGTTTGTGCATCGGCAGTAACCGTTATAGCAAGGGGTAAAATGTTTAATGTTCTGTCTTGTTGACCAGTTTCATAATTTGAATCTCCGGCCTCTGTTGCAGTGATCGTTGTTATACCCGCATGCAAAATATGTACTACATTTCCTGTAACGCTTGCAACATTAGGATTGCTACTTTTAAAAGTAAAGTTTGTCAAGTTAGCATTTGAGCTTGCGCTTAGGTTAAAATCTGCACCGCCGTAAACTCGATTTGTTAAAGGGTCAAAACTGATGATTTGATCATCCTTGTTGGTGATGGTTAAGTCAGCGCCAATGTAATTTATCGTATAATCATTCGATAATAAAAGATTATTCAAAATACTATAGATCCCTGCTGTAGAACCTGCCTGTCTGGTTAAGGAACCTATAAATTCCTCATTACCTATTAATTTTGGTGTATAAGTATACGTAAAGTCTGGATCTTGCTGTCCTACCTTTTTTGTTTTCGCATCTGCAGTCACAGTAATTACCATAGGTAAAATAGTTAACGTGCTGGTTTGTTGTGCTGCTGCATAACTATCATTTCCAGCCTGCTTTGCGGTTATAATTACCGTACCTGCATGCAAAATATGCACTACGTTCCCTGTAACAGTGGCTATATTTTCATCACTACTGCTAAACGTAATATCCGTTAAACCAGAAGTTGCAGTTGCAGATAAATTAAAATCAGCATCGCGGTAGTATTTTCCTGCTAATGGTCCAAAACCAATGGTCTGAATAATCTTCTCACTGATATTCAGCTGCTGACTAACCTGCAATGCATCGTTATACTCGCTGTTTCCAAATGCATTTGCAAAAATGGTAACCTTTCCTGCCTTTTTGATGTGCACCTTATTATCCGAGGTAATATCAACGGTAAGTGCGTCAAGTCCCTTTACAAAATAGGTAACAGGAAGATTTGCATTAGTTGAGGCACCTAAGGCAAAGTCAGCATCATTGATGTTTTTGTCCGTAATGGCAGGGAAATTAATTACCTGGTCTTTCTTTAAAAAATTACCTGCTTTTGGTGTTGCTTTTACCACTACAGAACTACCACTTGTGTTTCCTAAAAAGTCTCTTGAATAAATAACATAAGAATATTCGATTCCATTTGTTAATCCAGTTTGCAAATATGTCTCAATGCCTTTTTCAACAACTGCTAAGGGAGTTTGAATACCACCTGAAGTTACGTATATTAAATATTTGTTAAAATCATTCTCCATATTCGCATTCCAAGTTAATCTAACTTCCCCATCCCCTGCTTCAGCTTTTAAACCTATCGGTACTGCTGGAGGCGTTTGGTCTATGGTATAAGTTTCTCCCACAGGAACTGAAATAATATTAGAATTTGGTAAACCTATCGAGTTATCGAAGTTTAATTGTAGTGTGCCCGAAACATTAAAGTCTACAGCGATATCTACATACCATGAATTTGGGAATCCAGGTACTGGAAGAAACACAGGTTCAATTGAAGCATTATTTTTCAAATCTCCAGCCAATGTGAAATTTGATGATTGTAATCCTGTAACGAGTGCAGAAAAATCAACACGATAGCGCACAAATCCATTTGGATTTGCATTAAGACTTGGATCAACTGTCTTAATTGCCAATACCGTCACGTTCTGTTTTGATATTTTAAAGGTTTTACTTACTTCAGGTGCGTCTTTCCAGTTACCGCTACCTACCGAATTGGCATAAATAGTAACTGTTCCTGCCTTTAATATTGTAATCTGAGTTCCAGAAATAGCAGCAATAGACGGGTCGCTACTTTTTAATGTTATTGGTAATCCAGAATTACTTGAGGTTTCGGCATAAAATGGGGCATCTCCAAAGGTCTTATTTTCTATATCGTTAAAATTAATTTTTTGCTCGTCCTTAAGTGAAAGATTTGCCATAGGCGTAGCTGTTACATCGCCAGTAAATTCACTTTCAGTATTAGCCTTGTCATACGCCACTAATCGGAAATAATATAGCTGATTATTAGTTAAAAGATAAATTGTTCTGGAAACTATACTTTGCCCAGATCCTGATATTAATGTTTCATTAGTTGTGGAATTTGCAGTAGTTCCATAATAAAGTTTATACCCATTGAAATCAGGTTCTGTATTTGCATTCCATGAAATTCTAACTTCTCCATTTCCTGGTTCAGCAATCAAACCTGTTGGTGTTGCTGGCGCTTTGTCTATGGTATAGGTTTCGCCAATAAAAGGCAATGGAGTGCTAAGTGTAATATTCAAGCCTGTTACATCTTTCAATTGTAAATTAACAGTGCCTTCTCCTGTTCCAATAGTGACTGTTACAAACCAAGAATTAGGTTTTAAAGGGTCTCCACTTTTAATGATAGTAGAAAGTGTTGCATTAACCGCTCCTGTTGTGGCCAATGTAAAATTGTTTGCAGTAAGGTTATTCACCACTCCATTAAATTCTACTTCATAGAGCAATAAGCCCGTTTTACCAGTATTTGGATTGGGCGAAGCTGCTTTGATACTTTTTACAGTATATGGGACATAATAATTTAACGTTTCACCATTAATAACTGAACTTGTTGCACTCTTGGCCGTAACACGGTAAAAGTGTTCGCCTGGTTTAACTTGGGAAAGTATAAATTCTGCAGTTTTAGCACCAGAACCTGCAGTAACCGTTCCGTTTACAAAAGCATTGGTATGTATAGCGCCTATTAAAAATGGTGAGTCACCATAATCAAAGCCAACGGTTACATCTTCTGCAGTTGATTTTACCAAACCTTGCAAGGTAGCTCCTGTAGCAGTTATATTTGTTACAGGTAAAGTACTTAGTGTTATTTCTGGAGCAATAGTATACGTTTCTCCTGCTAGTGGTAATGTGTTAGTTACACCTGCAGAAAAGTTATCTGAATTAGCTAATGAAAGTTGTACAGTTCCATCTGCAGTTACTGGACCTAAACCTACGGTAACTTGCCAGATTTTTTTTTGCGAAAAATTCTGTATGACGTTGGTTATCCCACTGGTAACAGAAATCCCGCCAGTTTTTGTAACTGCGAAATTAGCGGCATCAACACCTGTTATGATTTTGGAAAACTCAACCTTATAAACTATTGAGCCTGTTTTCCCATTATTTGGATTTGGAGAGAGTGCGGTGATGCCGACAACAGTTGTTGGGAATACGACTTTAACAATATCTCCTTTGTACACGTTGTTCGATGCATCTGTTGCTACCACTCTATAATACATATCTGCAGAGAAGTTACCTGTTAAATTATAGCTAGAAGCTAGCGTTCCTTGCCCCACATTTACATTTTTATTGACAGTAGCATTTTCAGTATTAAAACTGGCCAAATTAGGGTCGGTACCATACTCAAAACTAACTGAAACGTTAGAGGTATTTGCCTTTACACTTCCCCAGAAAAGTACAGAAGTTAGCGTAACATTAGCTGGACTTAAAGTGAGTACATCTGCTGGTGGAGTTTGGCTATTTAATTCAAAATATATCTTTGGGGTACCATCAAGGTAAGTTAGTACATCTTGTTTTCCATCGCCATCAATATCACAAGCAGCAATGCCTAACGAAGTACCAATTGTTGTAAAATATTTGGATGAATAAAATTTACCCGGATTGCCCCCTTGCCCATTTTTTAGTACCGAAAATCCTTTATCATTCAAATTTGATACCGCAGAAATATCGGTTAAGCCATCACCATCAAAATCGGCAGTGGCAATATCATATGACCAGGGCACACTGTTATAAATATCTTCTGTGGCAAAAGTATCATTGGCATTATTCAGTTTTACAATGATCTGATTAGCTGTATTTCCAAATACCAAATCTAATAAGTGATCGTTATTTACATCTACTAGTTTAATGGCGGTAGTGTAGCCCGAACTTACATCTGAGGTATTCAGAAAGTTAATAGTTCCAGGAAATGAGATATTTCTTGCAAAAATATATACCTGCGAGTTATATCTATTGATAAATAAATCGGGTTTTCCATCTAGATTTCCTAAAAAATCACCAATATCCATATTAAACAAACCATCCGCCGCTGTGCCAATTTCAAAATCTTTTGGAAAATCCATACTCAAACCTCCATTGGTTGATGTATTTCTGTATACAGAAAAGGTATTGTTAACGCCAGCAGATGTTGTCCAGTTCATTTGAACTAAATCTAACTTTCCATCGCCATCAATATCAGCCGCTGCTAATGCAGAAGTAAAGGTACCCACTGGTTTTGAAAAATATGTGGCAGGAGTAAAAGAAATTGGCGAATTGAAGGATGCAGCTGTATTTCTAAACAAATGAACTTCTCCGTTTGTAAAATTATCGCAAGCAATATCCGGTAATCCGTCCCCTGTAAAATCGGCAACTACAAGGTTTCGTGGGGATGGTGTAGAAATAATAATTGGCTGTAAAAATGAAACATTTCCTATGGATGATACATTTCTATAAATATGAATTTCCTCTGCATCTCTTACTGACACAATTAAATCTACCATACCATCGCCATCAATATCTTTTACAACCACCATTGTTGGCCTATCATTATTATCTCCAGAAACAGCAATTGATTGTGTATTTGCTAAATTAAATGAAATAGGACCAGTATTTGTATAGGTAAGATGAAAGGAAATAGCAGACTCTGAGGTTAGTTTAGTATCTAAATTAGTTACCGATATAAATTGCTCATCGGTTCCGAGTGGTGCAACAACTACTATTACATTATTCGAAACTACATGATCAACTTGTGCCATCACAGCCCCAAAAAACACAATATCCTTAGTTTTGTCTAAATTAAAATTACTTCCAGTCAACGTAACCAAAGTACCAACTGGCCCTTTCAATGGCGAAACTGAAGTAATGATAGGTGCCTGCGCATAACTTGCCGAAGCAAATAGGCAGCACAAAGCCGTTAACAAAACGGCAAATGAGTAATAACGTAGTAGTTTTTTCATAGGAGGTAGTTTAAGTATTAAAATTTCGTGGTTGGTGTACCATCAATTCGGTTTTTAGCGCCTGAAGTAATTCATTTGCTTTTAACCTAAAGAGCAAAATTAGGCCTTGCAGAAAGGGCATCCTATCGTCTTTTAGGTTGAAAATTCAGTTGTTTAATCAAATGGAGAACGTAAAAAATAACCGCATGGAAGTGATCAGGATATCATTTCTTAAAAATGATTCTTTTCCTAACCATTTTTCTCTCATCGGTAGAGATGAGTACAAAAAATCCCGGAGGCAAAGTATTCCCCCTAAAAAAGAAACTAAACCTACCGGGACCAACTCAACCTATCCTATCTCTTCAAAAGTTCATTAGTGTATTAACGTGATGTACCCTCTTAATGGAGTGTATCCTTTCCCTAAATCTACTGCATAATAATAAGTGCTTTCAGCGAGTAACGAACCGTTTAACATCCCATTCCAATCGTTTAGGTAATGATCCGTTTTATACAAAATTCTGCCATAGCGATCAAATACAATTAATTTTACAGTAGGAAACTGATCTAGGTTTTTAATCACCAAGTAATCGTTTTTACCATCGCCATTAGGCGTTAAAATGTTATTTGCTTCTAATTTAAAATCTGTGAATGACATCAAGGAAATGGTAAAGGTATTTGATAGGAAACTTAGGGTATAATTGCTGTTCAGTGCCAATGATCCTTGTTCAATAGCATAACTCCCTATTCCCTCCCCTTTTTGACGGATTAGCTCCCCTTTAAATAGATCACCATTCACCAATTTACCAGTTGTAATTTGATAGGTTAAGGTAGGATCTTGCTGTCCAGGTGCTTTGGTTATTGGATTTGCTGTTATGGTTATAGGCATTGGGGCGATGGTTAATGATTGCGATTGAGTCACAGCCGCATTATACTGGTTATCTCCCATTTGTATGGCATTAATCATAACCATACCGGCTTTTAAAACGTGTAACATATTGCCAGTAACCATTGCAATTGAATTATCGCTACTGGTATAGCTGATACCCAAAGGAGAATTAATGGTCGCTGTTAATGCAAAATCAGCATCTCCATAGGTTTTAGTTGCTATGGTTTGGAAGTTGATCTGTTGATCTACCTTAGCGGTAACTGTAAATTTTGCCCCAATAAAGCTAAGGTTGTAATTATTGCCCAATGAAAGTGAAGACTGAACAATGTCATACACGCCAGGTGTATTGTTTCCTGTTCTTGACAATGCTCCAGAGAACTTATCTATTCCTACTGTATTGCCCGCAGTAATTTGGTAAGTTAATGGTGGCTCCATGTCATTTATGCTTTTAGTTTTCGCATCTGCTGTAATGGTAACTGCTCTTGGAGCTATGATTAATTGTTGAGCTTGTTGTACTGCGGCAGCGAAATTTTGATCACCTGCCTGATTAGCATAAATTAGTACATTTCCAGCGGCTAAAATTTGTACATAACCATCGCTAGTAACGGTTGCAATGTTAGTGTTGCTGCTACTCCAATCAATGGTCAGCGCAGCATCTGAAGTTGCGGTTAGTTTAAAAGGTGCATCACCATAAGTTTTAGTGGCAATTACATTAAAAGTAATTTTTTGAGGTGTTTTATCTTCAATAGTAAGGTTTGCACCTATGTAAGTCAACGTATAATCGCCACTTAATCCTAACATACCTTGTAAAATTGGCCAATCGCCTATTCCTTCATCTGTTCCTCTAGTTAAACTTCCTGTAAAGTTATCTCCAGCAACTAATGCCGGTACAAATGTGTACTTAAATTCAGGATCTTGTGCACCCACCTTTTTCGTCTTCGCTATTGCAGTCACTGTTATTTTACGTGGATTAATGGTCAAAGGCTGTATTTGTAGTGCAGCTGCGTATTCATTATTTTCTGCAGCCATGGCAGTAATGTTAACCATACCCGCTTTTAAAATTTGCACTTTATTGCCAACTACTTTTGCAATGGTAGCATCACTACTTTGAAAAGTGATGGGAATAGCGGATACTGAAGTAGCAGTTAGTGTTAGTTCGCCATCGCCATAGGTAGCTGAGGGGATAGCCTCAAAAACCAGGTTTTGATCTTTTTTGAGTGTGGAACTAGCAGATGGTGTAGCATCTACATCTCCAGAATACGCACTTGTATTGCCAGCCTTATCAGTAGCAACAATTCGGTAATAATATTTTGTGTCATTGGCAAGGCCGGTTTGCACAAAACTAGTTACACCTTTTGGTATAGTTACATTGGCACCAGGCATTGGAGCTGTTCCCCAATACAACAGGTATTGGTCAAAATCAGTTTCTGTATTGGGCTCCCAAGAAATTCTTACTTCTGTATTCCCAGGTTCTGCTTTTAGGTTGACTGGTACAGCTGGTGCGGTAACATCTACAGTAACCGCTTCACTAACCACAGGAAAAGTATTGATAAATGAACCAAGATCAGAAGTATTTTCAAACGATAAACTGATGGTTCCATCTGTTAGGGCTTCATAGCTTATGGCTACATCCCATAATTTATTGGATCCATTGTGATTTTGGATCAGCAAAAACTTAGGGTTTATGATACCACCTGTGGTGTTAATCTTTAAGTTAGCTGCAGACAAATTATTGTCATTTACATACGTTATTTGATAAATCACGAAACCTATTTTATCTTTAGTCGGGTTAGGTGTATTAAATAATTGAATAGACTTGATCTGATTAAGTAGTTTAAAATTTTCGATTTTTCCCTTTGTCTTTTCATTATTCTGGGGATTGGTAGCTACTATTCTGTAGTAGTGCACCTTATCAGGATCACCCATATACACATAGGAAGCAGTTAACGTACCATCGCTTAAGGTAACTGTTGGGTTAGTTGTCGCAATAAACGTTTGAAAGGTTCCAAAATCTGAGTTTTCACTCACTTCAAAACTAACAGCTACTTGTGCTACCACATCTGTTGTTTTTACTGTGCCACTTAATGTTGCACTAGCTACCGTAAGGTTACTTGCGGGTAAGGTAGTAACACTTGCGGGTAAGGTTTGATTATTTCTGAGTATGAAAAATGAATCTCCGCCAATAAACGTACTTGCAATGTCTAATTTCCCATCACCATCGGCATCTGCTACGATAACACAATTTGATTTATTTCCAATATCACTCTTGTACCGAGGTAAAAAAGAACCTAATGCGCCTGGATTATTTTTAAAAATATTGACTTCAGTAGTAATTGAATTACCTACTATAATATCTATATAACCATCACCAGTAACATCTGCTAAGGTTACTGCTCCATTTCCATTGTTTGTATAGGCAGTTTCATTGTCAAAAAAGCCATTTCCTTGTCCTAAACGTACAATGACCTTATCCGTTGACGAAACAACGAGGTCTGATTTGCCGTCTTCGTTTAAATCAGCCAAGGCAACACCATTTGCAGCAGCACTTACGTTAGCAAAACTTTTATTAAAAGCTACGGTAGTACTATTGGAGTTATTTTGAAAAACGACTACATTTCCAGAAAGATTTGCCGTTGTAACTACGATATCAGGCTTAGAATCACCTGCTACGTCACCAATAGCCAAATCAAGGATAGCGGTACCAATTGGGGTAACGGCAAAATCTACTTTGTTTGCAAAATTGATTTTCGCAGAGGTGGACGTATTTAACTGCACAGAGATGGTTCCGGGCTCTCCAATTTTATAATTCATGGTAATCAAATCTAATTTACCATCTGCATTGATATCAGCTATTTCCAATTTAGATGCACCCTTCGCCGAAGGAAATAAGGTAAAGCCATTATAAGGAGTGGCACCTGTATCAAATGTAGGATTAGAAGTTGGGCTAGCTGCACTATTCTTGATCACCCAAACACCACTGTTAGACAAACCTACGTAGGCTAGGTCTTTTTTTCCATCGCCATCAAAATCAGCGAACTTTACTTCTGAAACATCATCTGGAACTGTAAGTGAAAGCCATGGTGCAAAAGAGATTGCACCTGGTGAAGAAGTATTCAGAAACATCCTTAGAGCACCAACTGAGGAGCTAGAAACAATAAAATCTACTTTACCATCGCCATTCAAATCAGTTGCTGTAACAGCAGTAGTATTTGTAATAGCTGTATATTTACTTAATGGACCAAACGTTACTTTGCCTAGATTTTCATACGTACTGCTAAAGCTAACTTTTGATTGTCCGACAAGGTTGTTCTCTAAGTTCACCACAGTTATTGGCTGGTTATCAGCACCATAAGGTACTTTAACCATAATTTCTCCTGAAGAATAAACAGATTGCACTTCTCCCATTACAGCACCAAAAAAAACAATATTCTTAGTTTTATCTAAGCTAAATCCAGCACCATACAGGTTTATGGTGGCACCGACTTCTGCTTTTTGAGGCAAAATTTGAGTAATTACGGGTTGCTGTGCCGCACTATGCAAAGCAAAACAGCACAATAGGAAACTAAATAATAAATACAGTATTTTTCTTTTCATGTTAATCAATTTTAGACGCATTCTATCATCTCCATTAGTTTAAACTAATGCGAGGAGAAAGGGATAATTTTCTTTACAAAGCTATACACAAGATATTCCTTGTAAAATCATCTTTTGGGGGGTGGGCAGCACTACATTCTGTAACCTGTAGAGTCAGTTACTAGTAAAAAACTACTGTATTATTCAGTGCATTTCATTAAAAAGAGGATACCTACCCTTACTTAGGCATTTATATTTCTTAGCCAAAAGGATGAGTTTATTATTTTCAGAAAAGTTTATCGATTTTAAAAAAGATTAAAAAAAGCAAGAGGATGATCAAGGCGGTAAAATGAAGAAAAAATATACTATAGGGAAACCATGTAGCTAATTTGGTTTGCAAAGCGCTTATCCAAATCAAAACTGAAGAAATAAGCAACAAGACCTCAATACAGATCAAGTAAACCTCTCTATTCTCTATGAAAAACCAATTACTTTTTACTTGTAAAAATAGCCAGTACCCTAAAATGATACACGATGACACTATGTTCAATAGATGGAGCAATGTAATCGCATTTTTAGTTAGGATAACTACACAAAAAATCAGTACGTACACAAAAATTGCTGAGACGGTAAGGTATATAGGCATAATGAATTCAACTATTAAAATAGAGCACTAGTACATCTCTATTAACAGAGATGATCTTAGTCATTTGAAATATTTCGATCTCTAATTGGAAAGAAGAGCTGATGGTATGTGTTTAATGATCTAATTAATGAAAATTTACAACTTCAAAGTTTGAGCCCTTTAGATTTTTGAGTTTAACTAAATCATCATTATCCCAACGAGAATCTGGTGCGCCAGAAATATAAAAATTACTGCCAATATCGGCTAAAATCAAGCCGTATTTTTTCATTGCTGTTAAAATGATTTGATTATTTTTCGAATAGCTAGAAATGTCAAAGTCTGCTTTCAATCTTATCCTTGATCCCATTTTCAACGTGTTGGCAGTTGCTCCAGTACTATTTACTTTATGTCGAGCAGGATAAACATATGCTGGTTGGATGTTATCTTTTTCTAAAGTAAATCTAATGGGATGATCTATTACCCCTTTAAGAAGTTCCTCATATCTTATCAACCCTGGAAATATCGGCAAACCAGCAGCATCTGCGGAGGTAAAACCTTCGGTGCGCATGGTGTTGGTAGTTAGATCGAAAATTGCACCGCAAGAAGCTTCCCATTGTTTAGTATTTAAACTTGCATTATACAATTCATACAGTTTTTTATTTTTAACATCCACCACAATTACATGCGAGTCGCCATCTTTTCCTTCTCCTTCTATCGGCGCAGTTAAGGGCAAATTGTAGGGACCTTTATCACTTTCACTACCATAATTATCATCATAAGAATTTTTCCGAAATACCACATTTACGAAATCCTTATTCTCTCCACATACGACCATGTATGGAATCCCAATCGTCTTACCATCCCATAAACCGCTTCCAAAATCATTTTTAATCGTGTAGCCCGATAGCTTTTTAATAATTTCAGTGTTGTTTACATCTACAGCTGCTTTAGAAATATCCAAATTCCAAGGGTTATCCGCAGGAAATAATTGTAAATTTTCTGCATCCGCCAATGTCGCACTGCATGTGGTAGTACCCGTTGAAGGTGGTTGCACCACTACAGGAATAGGATCTGGTGTTTCAGTAGCTTTAGTGGATTTCTTACAGCTTACTGCTAGACTCGCAAGTAGTATAATTAAACCAAAATTAAGTTGGTTATACGTTTTAATTAATTTCATTCTTCTAATTAAATGAGATGATGTTATAGATAAATTTGACAAAGAAATAGCTCTCCACTACATGAAGTGGTGCGTAAAGAGTATTAAATTAGATTTTTATTGGAGCGCTACATCTTCTTCTGCAGCAGTAATCATCGCTGCAGCAAGCTCTTCATAAACTGCTGCCCATGCCGACTGAAAATCGTCATTCCAATATTTACCAAAAGCATTGTTTAACGTCCAAAGCAATGCTTCACCAACCGACAAATAATGGGCTGGCTTTACGCCATAGTGAACATGTCGTTGGGCTAATCTTTTTACATCGGTAATAATCACATGTAATTGATCTACATTTTCAATGATATAAGTTAGCATAGTGACCAATTTTGTGGCTTGCTCTTCGATAGAAATATTAACAAATAATGGCTTTACTTCGGGGGCTAATTGAAAAAGCTTTCTATAAAAAATACCGCCTACAGCAACCTTATCCATTTGCTCAATGAGCTTCCAGCTTTTTTTTACCAATTCAATGTCTTCTGCTTTCATGTCATCTTTTTTAAACCTACCTCTTATGAGATAGGTTTTATGTATAAATCTAGTTAATTCAATAGCTGATTCCTCATTCAGCACTAATTATTTATTAAAAATCATTTCCCCGATAGCTATCGGAATCTATCCTTTTAACTTCAGAATCATGCGTCATTCCCTCCCGATGCAATCAGAATCTAACCATCACGTCATTCCCTCCCGATAGCATCTATCCTTTTAACTTCAACATCATGCGTCATTCCCAGCTTGACTGGGAATCTTAATGCTATAGTATACCTCTTTCACCTCACCATCAAGTCATTCCTCCCGATAGCGATCGGGATCTATGGGAATCCTAATGCTACAGTAGGTAGTACTTTATTCCTTTTCCTCGCTTTACGATTCCCGTTTTCACGGGAATGACGAGGGAGACAAAGAATAACCACTCCTCATTTCAGGAAATTACGATTGAACTAATGAAATGACAATCAATTAATTTGGTATCTCTTGCTTTTTAACTTTAGCTTTCTTCATCACTTTTTTCTTGACAGGAGCTTTTTTTGGCGGTAAATATTTAATATAACCAATTACCTTAAACTCTGTCCTCCTATTCATTTCATATTGTTCTTCCGTACATTTCGAACCATTGACACAGGTATTAATAGGTTTCGATTCTCCATATCCTTTCGGCAAAATCTGATCTGGTGAAACTCCTTGTTTAATAAGGTAATTTACAACAGCTGATGCTCTTTTATTGGATAAGGCCATATTGTATTCATCATCTCCTCTAGAATCAGTATGTGCACTTAACTCTACCATAAAATAAGGATTATCGACTAATAGATTTCTTAATTTATCCAATTCAATCAATGAGCTTGGTCGTAAAGTAGCTTTTGCATAATCATAATAGATGTTTTCAATTTTCTTTGATTGTTCTACCACTACTTTTTCCAATTCGAAATCTATGTATAATGTGGTAATTTCATTACGGAATTGTGTACTCAACAACTCCGTTCGCTTGGTAAAATAGCCTTCCTTTTTCGCCAACATAAAATAACGCGTGCTACGTTGTAAACCAGCCGCATATTTTCCATTGTGATCCGTTAGCAAATTTTTAACCTGAGTTTTCTCAGCATCAATAGTAACCGTTGCTGATTCTAGCGGAAGACCAGTAGCCTTATCAATCACCCTTCCTTCTACAATAAAGTCTCTTTGTTGCTCTAATTCATACACCATGGTAGAACCTTCTCGTTTTACACTCAAACTGTCGCTTTTAATCAAGTATTTTTCTTTACTCAATTCTACCAAACCAGGTTTACAATCATTTATTTCAAGATGAACCATGCCACTAGCGTCAGAGGTTTTGATGAGAACAGAATCAGTTTGAGATCTGGTATAACTTACTTTTACCCCAGCCAAAGGCAATTGACTCACTCGATCAATGACCATAATGTCAACTGGACATGGCTTTTGTTGGCTGATATCCATTTTGAAACTATAGACATCATCCAGTCCAATGCCACCAATTCTATTGCTTGTTATAAATCCAAATTTTTGTAGAGCGTTGGAAGGTGCATACACATACATGCCAAAATCATCTGCTGACGAATTAATGGGTTCTGGTAAGTGGACAATTTTCCAGTTCGCACTTTCAAGATCCTGAAGTGGATTTGTGGAGAACAGATCAAGACCCCCTAAACCAAAATGTCCATCAGAGGCAAAATACAAGGTGTTTTGATCATCGATATAAGGAAAAAGCTCTGAACCTACTGTATTGATAGCCGAACCTGCATTTACTGGAACAGACCATACACTATCTGTTAAACGTTCGCAATAAAAAATGTCGAATTTACCTAAATTACCCGAACGGTCTGAAGCAAAATAAAGGCGTTTGCCATCATTAGACAAGGCAGGATGCATCATCGAATATTTTAAAAAATCATTATACGGGAAAATCTTGATCTCCGACCAACTGTTTCCCTTTTTTACTAGGTAACACAACTCATCATAAGAAACTGTTTTTTTTGTGTCTTTTAACTTTTCCCCGTTCGCATCACGGTAATCTTTAAGCGATTTAACCCTACTAAAGAATAACGTATCTCCTTTTTTGTTGAAACAAATTGGACCAACATTTAACTCCTTACGTAAAATAGATAAGAAAGAAGTATCTGCTGGTGCTAATGTAGCCATGGACTGATGGGTAATTGAATCTTGTATCTTTACTTGTTGAGCATCTAATAGCGTACTAACTGGATAGGAATATCCTTTCCCTGTTCTTACATATATTTCTTTAGCTACTGTTTTTTTAACTTGCTTTTCTGTTGGGGTAACAATTCGATCGGTTAAAAACAACAATTGATTTTTATATACCCATGGTGAAAAATCGGCATAGGTACTGTTTGGCCCTACTAAGGTCCCTACTTGTGTTTTTCCTGGTGTAATTGATTTAATGGTTCTCACCTTCGCAATAGAGTCAGCATATTTGGCTAAAATTATAGCTCTTGGCTGATTAGGAACTTTAGTATAGTAGGAACGGTAAGCACTAGCTGCTTCTGTATATTTCCCATTAATCCTCAATACATCTGCATATTCAAACATCCGGTCTGGATCTGCAAGTAACAACGAGTTTCCAACCTTAGCATACCATTGTTCTGCAGTGGGATATTCTTTTGAGAAATTATATATCCTTGCTATTTTAAGTGCAATTGTTCTATTAGCTGAATCTTTAGTAAATAGTTTGGTATAGATGGGTAATGCAGTAGCATATTGTTGATGACTAAAAAGTGTATCAGCTTCTTTTGATGATTTTTGAGCTTTGACCGAATTTCCTGCACATAATAGTATCCCACTCAGTAGCAAAAACAAATAATTTTTCATGTATATAAGGGATTAAGAGTCGTTTAATTAATAATATCTTGGGGATGAATCTGTTCTCCAATCTCGCTTTGATTTAATCAAGTAGCCAATAGAGATTTCATGAGAATTTCGAGGTACACCAAATTTTGCAATGTCAAAATCATAAGAGTAACCGATGCGCAACCTGTTTTCGAAACTATAATATTGCAACATGGCCACGGCCGAATTAGCTTTATAACTACTTCCAGCGGCTGTTCTATAGGTACCTCCTAAACCAAATTTATCGTTAATAAGTAAGGTAGCATTGATATCAACATCCATTGGACCTTTTAAATCTGTTCGTAAAAGCGTAGAGGGATAAACTTTAAGCATATCGTTTACTGTCCAGATATACCCAGCAGTGAAAAAATAATGTCTATTAAGGTTAATGTAATCAGCGAAATGATCTTTTTGTCTTAATGTTAATAAATGTGTAGTCGATAACCCAACATAATATTTATCGTGGCTAAGGTACATTCCGAAATTAAAATCAGGAGTAAGATTAGTGATGCTTGTTGCTGGAATAACCAGATCGCCTTGTTCATTGGTAGTGAGTTTAGTGCCATCCAATACATAGTTCGCTACACCAGCGCTTAGTCCAAAAGATAATTCCGTTTCCTCACCTACTGGCAATTTATACGCATAGGAAGCCATGGCAGAAAACTGTTTTTGTGCACCGAGCACATCGTTAGTGACTTGTAAACCTAAGCCTACTCTACCTTCATTAAAAACACCATCGGCTGTAAAGGATTGATTGCGTGGCGCACCTTCTACTTTCTGGGCAGCCCACTGAATTCTATCGGTTACATTTAGATTTAAAATGCCTTTGTTACCAGCATATGCAGGATTAAGTACCAGTCCATTAAACATGTACTGGGTATACAATGCATCTTGCTGCGCAAAAATTGATTTTGTTAACAGCAAAATGCACATTAATAATAGGATTCGTTTCATAATTTTTAGCGTAACAACGTGAAATAGCCAGCGAACGTTTTATTCACTCCATTCATGTCTACTTTGATAAAATAATAGTAAGTACCTTCGTTCAGGTTACGCCCATCAAAGGCATTCCCCTCGTTGTAGCCCTTCATGTTATAAATCTCATCGCCCCAACGATTGGTAATTTTCACTTGATTATCTGGATAAGCTTCCAATGCCGTAATTACCCATTTATCGTTCTTCCCGTCCCCATTAGGCGAGAAAGAATTAGGGATAAATAGATCATCTTTGGCAGTTTGATTCGCGAGCACGAAATACGTAAAGTCCTTCGTATTTAATAAATTCTTAAACACTTTAGCATTTAGGTTATCACCATATAAACCACTCAGGGCAGTTGCTTTCGCTGCAATCCAATTCGTTTTATCCCAATAGGCCAATTCTTTAAAATTGCCATCTGTTTGTGAATTAAATAAAACATCTACTCCAGCAGGCAAAGTTCCATCTAATTGTTTAATTTGATGGTAATACCCTTGATTTATATCGAAAAGTCCATTTTTAAAGCTAGTTTGAGTCCCTAAACCATTCGTGGTAGGATCTTTTTTAAATAAAGCTACAGCAAACCGATCTGTTGCTTCTGCTCCTTTTACCAAGATAGGTCTATACAAATTTCCAATAGCTGAACCTGTGGGAAAAAGATAACTTTTACCCACGGTCGTAGCACGTACAATGTTGCTCAATTCGGTTGCAGAACTTATAAACCCTGTCGTTCTTTTGATAGCTGTTGCTTCCGCATTACTTATAAAGACTTCAGCATCTTTCAATGCTAATTCTCGATCGGTTAAATCCAATTGCCCCTTTACTTCTTGAGCAGTTAAAATCGATTTTACTCCAGTTCCCGAAAGGATCAAATTTGAAAAAAAAGAACCACTCGTACCGCCAATATTTTGATTCGCACCAGTGAGCTCTACTGTACCTATGCTACTCGTATTTAACACTTTGCTTGCTGCATCATTATTGTACCAATTGCCATTTAAACCTAGCCATCCGTTAAGATATACATCCCCACTTTGATGAATGAAATCGGTTTGGTTAACTGTTAACACGGAGTTTGAATTCAAAGAAACAGTAGCGCCGTTGTTATAAAATTGTGCTTGTACTTTATTGTTGCAAATTGCTATTAGAATAAATGGTGAAAGAAACAGGATATATTTATATATTTTCATTTTCATTTTTTTTAATTTATTTCATTAAAAAACATTACTGAATCACGGTAATGTTAAAAATATGATTTAAAATATAGGTGCCTGCTTTCGCTGCAGTAAAACGAACTAGTACATTATTTACTCCACCTACTGTATTTATGCGTGAATAACCAATGACAAGACCATCAGGTAAATCAGTTGTAGGTGTGACTAGTATTGAACAACCACTCGAAGGTAAATTGGGTAAGTTCCATTCTTGTGAAAAACCTTGTCCAGCTGTAAGTGTTACTCCTTGAGCAGGAGTTTGATTAATTTGAACTTGGTATTTCATTACAGCAGATAAAACTGTACCATTTGCTCCAATTTTTACAGTTCCAAAAACTTCTAGATTCGCAGTTGGCTGATTGACTAACGGCAGATTAATACCAACATTTCCATTAGCAGCTATGAGAATTCTTTGATTACCGTTAGTTCCAATGACAATAGGGTTGTTGTCTCCAGTTCCTAAATAATATTGTTCTGCACCTAAGTTTGGATTTTTAAGAGAAGGTCCTCTAAGCCAATAATTAGGTAAAGTCCATATATTAGGTATCCATTGTGTACCATCAAACTGTAAAACCGACCCAATTAAAGGTGTGGTTGTACTAACCGGGAAACCACCTATAGTGTTTGAAATCGTTGCTGGTTTCCATTGCATACCATCAAATTGCAAACCTTGCCCTGTTAAAGGTGTAGTTTTACTTATAGGTATCCCTTGAATTTTTGCAACTCTTGGTTTAGCATAAGTTCCTTCTAAATCATAATTCACATCGAAGTCAACAAATGTATCATTGTTTGAACTCACCCAACTATTACCATCAAACATTAAAACTTGCCCCACTCCTGGTCCATTCACACTAATTGGAAAACCTCCTAGTGAAAAAGGAGAATTGATCCAGAAATTACCGTCAAATTTTAGGTACTCGTCCTCATTTGGCGCTGGTGCGTGTAATTGATTACCTTGAAGCGCAATCACTGATGGATTTGGATAGTTACCTGACAAATCTCCTCCTGCTTTCCCAGCTAAGGGCTTTTGTGGTGTTGAAATCCACTTACCACTATCATATGTTAATATATCATCTGTTTGAAGATTCGTTAATACAAGTGGCTTTCCTTGAATGCTAGTTATTTCATTTTTGTTTTGTGTACCGGTTACATCACCTTCCAAGATTGTTTGAGCGCCAGGTGCTTCAGCAATCCAATATTTCCCATCATAAGTGAGTATATCTGCCTTATTTGGCGTTGGCACGAATAGTGGTCGGCCTTGAAGAAAAGCAATTTGCGGATCTGGATAAGTACCATTGAGGTCTCCTCCAGCAGTACCTGTACTAGAACCTGGATCTCCTGGATCTCCTTTTTCACCCTTTAATGAATTTTGAAAATCTATAATAGTTTTACCTGGGTGTGTTTCAACCCAAATATCAAAAGCTGATTTTCCATCTGCTCCTGATGCTCCTGTATCTCCTTTACTTCCTCTTAAATCTATTGTTGTAAAAGATGTATTGTCTGTATAATTAAATGTTATGGTACCATTCCCATTATCTACAGTACTTGCAATAGTTTTTCCGCCAACTGTAGTTCCAGTTAACGATTTCCATGTACCACCTTGTAAATTGGTTGTTTTATTATCGTAATAATAAAAACCAGGAGTTACCATACCTCCACCTATTTGGGCTGTGCCATTTCCGGTATTGTACACCAACATCCCATCCATCCTATTCGGGAAATTGGTTGGGATTCCCGTTGCACCTGTTGCAGCCACTGAGGCCATATCGGTAAGATCTACTCTTGGGAAAACCAGTCCCTTACCTAAATTTTTAGAACCATTCCAAATTGAAGAACTAGACGCATCTAAAAAAGCAGTACTCGAAGGCGCTCCGTTATTTGATACTGTCTGATTTGCCTTTACTTGAGCCTTTAAATTACTGTTAAATAAAAAAAGGCAAGTTGCAATTGGTAATATATTTTTATATGATATTTTCATCTGATTTTATTTAATTGTTTAATAGCCTGCTATAGGTCTCCAAGTGGTACCATCACAAATTAACATAGACCCCTGGGTTGCAGAAACAAGTTGTGGATTACCAGAAACGGCTGATCCACCTCCCCCTAGTGGAGCAAATACTCCATTAGCTTGATCAGTTTCTACGAAAAACAATAACATTCTACCTTTATTTGAGCTTGCTAAGGGAAGTGTAATGGTAATTACACCTAAGTTACCAGTACCTGTAAGTACCAAGCAATAATCATCTGTGCCTACGTTGATCACATTTGATGCATCAATCCTAACATTAGCAAACTGTGCCTTTCTAAATTGTACATTGCCATCTACATCTAATTTCATCCCTGTTGCTGGTGATATGCCCATTCCTACATTTCCATTACCTACAAAACTTAAGTCATTTGAACCCATAGTTACAGTTCTAGCACTGGTTAATGTTCCATTTGCATTGTACATATTTGTACCTGTTGCAGCTGCAGCTGGAGCCCAAGTACCTCCATTATAGGTTAGCACCTGACCATTTGTTGGTGCCGTAGCAGCAATAGCAGTATTTTGAATTTTAGCAACCGTTGGATTTGGATAATTACCAGAAAGGTCACCACCCGCAGTACCTGTACTTAAACCATCAGCACCTGGAGGTCCAGTTAATCCTATCGGACCTTGAGCACCAGTAGCTCCTGCAGCACCCGTATCACCCTTGTCACCTTTTATCGAGTTCTGGAAGTCAATGACCGTTTGACCAGGATGTGTCTCCAGCCACGTATCAAATGCAGACTTGCCAGCGGCACCCTGTGAACCAGTTGCACCGGCAGCACCCTGGATACCCTGTGGACCCTGATTCCCAGTTGCACCAGTTGCTCCTGTTAATCCTATCGGACCTTGAGCACCAACTGCACCAGTAGCTCCTGCAGCACCCGTATCACCCTTGTCACCTTTTATCGAGTTCTGGAAATCGATGACCGTTTGACCAGGATGTGTCTCCAGCCACGTATCAAATGCAGACTTGCCAGCGGCACCCTGTGAACCAGTTGCACCGGGAGCACCCTGTATACCCTGTGGACCCTGAGTCCCAGTTGCA
>Ga0308157_10002438_pt1 | contig 30485 bp, 17 predicted proteins | sample PhyBR1_FD_201035 | JGI IMG/M metagenome (GOLD analysis project Ga0308157, IMG submission 201035) | Phyllosphere microbial communities from UC Gill Tract Community Farm, Albany, California, United States - DLSLB.R1 | ecosystem: Host-associated > Plants > Phyllosphere > Unclassified | place: USA...
TCCGCCATGTCTTCGAGTGTTTGAAAGAAAATATCCTTCTTTTTTGCACGCATTTTAAAACCCCTTTTCAAATTTTCAAAACCAAAAATGGGCAAGGCTTTGAAGTCGCTTCTACGACCTCCATCATTTTATCACAACGATGTAAGGGATTAAAGAAAACTTATGCCGATTTTCACACTGTTTTTACATGAATATCGACTATTTTTAACAAAAATCGCGTTCATGCTGCTGTTCGGTCTTATTTTCGAGTTCCGGAACTCTTCAAGTCCTGATTTCACTTTACAGTCCGTTCATGAAATGAACCTTAAAAAGACAATGCGCCAAAAAAGAAAAACGCAAAAAAACCGGAAGTCCGAAAGCCTCCGATCCTTTGTAAGCGATGAAAATAAAGCAGAAGGAATATCGATCGAATACTTCCCCCTGCAAACGGATTGCATCACGGATGACGTTTTCAAAAACGAGACCGTCCGTATTAAATCGTCCAGTGCTGCCAATAGCCTTGACAATTCTGCACGATATATTAAATCGTCCAGTGCTGCCAATAGCCTTGGCAATGCTGCACGATATATTAAATCGTCCAGTGCTGCCAATAGCCTTGGCAATGCTGCACGATATATTAAATCGTCCAGTGCTGCCAATCGATCTCGCTCTTATGCCGATCCTGAAGCCAACGCTTCGTGATATCGAGCAGCTGGCGACGATGCGGGCCGGAAGAATACGTATGGTCGGCCTGGAAAATGATCTCTTTGTCGCAGCGGGAATCTTCGCGCGTCCAGAACAGCTTTTGGTACAGGAACGCGTAGTCGACCGGAATCACGTCGTCCGACGTGCCGTGCACGACCAGCACGTCGCCGTAGAATTTCCCGGCTTCCTGAAAAGGTTGGAACGCGCCGAGCGATTCGAAGAAGACCGGGGTGAACGAGTAGCCGAGGAAATCGGTGCTGCCCGTGCGAACGGATTCGTCATAACGCTCGCGTCCCGTGATTTTCACGATATCGTTGAACGGGTAACCGACGGACGACCAGAGCGCCAGGCTCTTGACGCGTCGGTCTCGGACCGCGGTCAGCAACGCTACCGCTCCGCCGAGGCTGTGCCCGATCAGCGTCACGCGACTCGGATCGATATCGGCGCAGGTCATCGCGTAATCGAGCACCGTGCGCGTCTGAAGGATCATCGATTCGATGCCTTCTTCGCCGTAAACGCCGTCGCTTTCTCCGCACCCGATATAGTCGAAACGGACAACCAGTTGCCCTTCGGCAGCCAGTTCGCGAGCCGTCGTCACGAAGAGCCGATCCACGCCGATCCGACTGCCCACGAATCCGTGGCAAATGACCGTCAGCGGAAGGCGTCCCTCCGAGCTTTCGGATGTCGGGTAGTGAATGGTAGCGGTCAAATCGTGCTTGTCGTGGCGGATCAGAATCTGGCGTTCCATGGCAGCAGCCTCCCTGGTTTTTAATCCCTAGTTAATTAGTATGAATTATTCTTATCTTACGCCGACAAGCCTCTTTTGTCAATTCCGAGTTTATTACATGGTTTTATTGAGAATTCGGATGTTCCGTCGCCCGTAGACCGCCTTTGAGGATTACGATATGCTAGAGGCAGTACGCATATATCCTGAAAAGCACGCATGCTTGGGAGGAATCGCTATTGAGCCATTATCGTTACGGCGTGCTGAAAGCCCGGGCGATTCGTTCGATTCACGGGTTCGGCAACCAGCCGCATTTTCATATCTGCCTGCAAGACGATCGCGGAACCCTCTACCGGGCTTCGATCAATATCAAGTCCAAGTCTTATCCGTCAGAACTGCTCTACCGGATCGGGCCTTGCGCGCCTGAAGAGAACGAAGCTCTGAAGGCTTTGCCCGGCGGATTTACCCCGATCGAACATGGGCTTCCGGTGAGCGGGTTGGATTTTATCCGCCGTCCGCTGTTCAGCGAAGAAGATCTGGTTCCGCTGCCCGCGAGCCTGCCCGGACCGGATAATGATCTGAATGAAAAAATCGTGGCCCTCGTCGATGCTGCCGTTATTGCTAATGGCGATCTGTATGTATTCGGAGATGCTTGGGGCCCCGAGGCCGAAACGCCTGACTACTACTTCGGTTTCCGACCGGGTCGCGGTCTGCACAATATTCATATGAATCAGGGCAATGCCCGTCCTTTTCACGGCGACAACGGCATATTTCGAGACGGAGCCATTTTGGTGCATTTCGCCGAAGACGATCATTGGATCGGATTATTTCTCGCTTTCCAGTCTCAATCGTGGGAAACGGACGAACAAGGACACGCTCTGGTACCATGACCGCTTAAGAGGTTAGGTTACGCCAATCGAAAACCTTAAATGGAATGCGGTCAAGCTACTATATTGAAATTTGTTATTTTTGCAGGAATAAGGGGATGTTAAATTTGAGTGTCAGAAAAAAAATTCGCCAGATCAACTCGATCCGCGATCAACTGAGCAAAAAAAACGCGAACTACTTCGATGAAGTCATCGTTCACGTTCGCTCAAGCCGGGTTCAAGAAGAAAGCGGTGAAGAGTGGCTGCTTGCGCGCGGACAAGAACTGCTAACGGCGCAGCAGCGGGGGCAAACGGCGGTTAAATTGTTCGGGGAGAATCCGATCGCTTTTGCCGAAGCCGCGATCGCAGATTTGCCGCAGCGCAAAGCCGCGCAAACCGTCCGCCTCTATGTGCTGGCCCCCTGGGTCGCGTTAAGCTGGACGTTTTTGATCCTCGGCCTGTTCGCTTTGTTCATGAAAGATGCCGAGACCGTAAGCCTGGGCATGCTGCTGATTGTCGTACTGGGAGCGATCGCCTTGGTCGAAGTGTTGATGCGGCTCACCCGGCGCGACCCGGAGGAAGGCGTTCCGGCTCCGCCGAAATTCAATCTGCGCGGCATTGGTGCTTCGCTGGCCGTTCTTATCGCGATCGGCATTGTCGGGCTGCTGCTGCAGCGGGTGCTGCCGGTCGTTACGGTTCCGTATTGGGTCAGCCTGGGTCTGGCGGCGATCGGATTCGTCGGACAGTTCGTGCTGCTGCGCAGAAGATAAGCGGACCGCACCATTCGGTCGAACGATTACACGTCAAAAAGCGCCGCGCGGATGCGGCGCTTTTTTTATGGCCTTTTTGAATAAACGTAATTACAACCGCACTTCGACAGCCGCGGCGCTCTCCTTGCGTATCGGTAAAACGTTTCCTTCGATTTTTTCCCCGTTCACGCGGACTTCTTTCACGCCCCGTCCTTCCCCGCTTTCGTTGCGCACCCGGATCTCGTAGCGGCAGCCCCGGAACATGCGCGATACGGTAAATCCTTCCCATTCCGCGGGAATGCACGGATCGATCTTCAATCCTTCCATCGTCGCGCCCACGCCCAAAATATGCTGCGTGGCGGCGACGTACATCCAAGCGGCGGTGCCGGTCAGCCAAGACACGTTCGCCAGACCGAATTTGTCGGAATCGGGACCGAACAGATTCGAAGCGTACACATACGGTTCGGCGCGATAACGCTCGAGGCCGGCCCGGTCCATCGCGACGCTCGGGATCAGCTGACGGTAATATTTGTACGCCAGATCGCCCCGCCCCAGCATGCACTCCGCGATGATCGCCCAGGTGTTCGCGTGACAGAATACGGCTCCGTTTTCGCCCGTGCCCGGATTGTAATTGGTGAGCGGATCGGCAGGATCGGGAAAATCGGTGATCGGCGGATGCAGCTTTTTGATGCCCAGCTCCGTATCGAGCATGTCGCGCACGCTGTTCATCGCCGCGAGTCCTTTCTCCTTCTCCGCCATGCCCGACAGCACCGCCCACGTCTGAGCGTTCAACCACAACTTGGCCTGGTCGTGCTCGTCCGTTCCCAGAAAACGCCCGTCGTCCATCACCGCGCGCCGGAACCATTTCCCGTCCCAGCCCGTTTCGTTCACTCTCGATTTCTGGTCGTCGTACAGCCTGCGGTAGCGCTGCGCATCTTCGCCGAATCCCGCAAGCTTCGCAAGATCGACCATCTTCAACAGCGTCGCGCCGAACTGCATCGCCGTCCAGATGCTTTCGCCTTTGCCTTCGCGGCAGACGCGGAATAATTGGTCGTTCCAGTCGGAGCGCAGCATGAGCGGAAAGCCGTTGACGCCCAGATGGTTTTCGGTAAAATCGACCGCCCGCCGCAAATGCTCGTACACGCTGCCTTCGCCTCCGTCGTAATACGGAATCGTTTCCTGCAAAAATCCGATCTCTCCGCTTTCGGCGATCAACGCCCATACCGCGAGCGCCGTCCACAGATGATCGTCCGAATGGACGCTCGTCACCGGATCCCAACCTTCGTGCGGGAAAAAGTAATGGTTCACGTGCCCGTCTTGATACTGCTGCCCGAGCAGCAAACGCAGCTTGTCTTTCGCGGCTTCGGCATCATGCGGCACGACGGCCAACACGTCCTGCGCCGTATCGCGGAACCCGACGCCGCGGAACGTGCCGGTCGCGTAAAACGAGATGTTGCGGGAAAACAGGAAATTGCGCTGTGCCTGATACGGATTCCACACGTTAAGCATCCGCTGCGCTTCGGCATCCGGCAGCTCGCAGCTCCAAGCTCCGAGATATACGTCCCATTCTTTTTTCAATCCGGCAAAAGAACGCTCGACGAACCCTTTCTGCCGCGACCTTTCCACTGCCAGCAGCGCTTCCGCCTCGTCCGGCGCCGTGCCGAGAAACACGTTGATCTCCCGCGCCTCGCCCGGCGCAAGGCTCACCGTCATCTGCAGCGCCCCGCACGGATCGCCGCCGAGCAGCGTCGAACCGGTGCAGCCGCCGCGCTCGATCGCCTGCGGATTCGATTCGCTGCGGTAACTGCCGATAAACGCGTCGCGGTCGCCGTCGTAACCGGTCAGCGGAGTGTCGGACGCGAAGTAAACCAGCGGCGTCTCGTCCGGTTTAGGCTGATTTTCCACGCCGTAGCGGTACAGCAGCACGTCGCCTTCGGCATGCGTCACCGACACCTGATGCTTGTTGTAGCACTGCCACTGAAGTTCGCGCATGAACTCCATCATGCCGAATTCGACGTAGGCGTAAACGTTCAGCGTTTTTTCTTTCGGCCCGTCGTTGGTCAGGGTCAGGTTCCAAATCAGCGAATTTTCATCCGGACCGACGAAATAGACCGTGCGCGCGGATACGTTTTTTCTCGAGGCTTCGAACCGGGTGTAGCCTATGCCGTGCGTGCTTTTCCAGGCTTCGGGGCGCGTCGACGAAGGCTCGTTGGTCGGGCACCAATACTCTTCGGGACTGCCGTCTTCGCCGACGTCCTGAATGTACAAATAAGGACCGGAACGATCAGTGGGCAGATGGAAAAAGCGGTAGCGCGTGATTCTCCAGATCTGCGGCGATTTGTAAAAAGCAACGCCTCCCCCGGCATGCGACAGCATCATATGAAACGTGCCGTTGGACAGATAATTCATCCACGGCGTCGGCAGGTCGCGGCGGTAAAACTGTACTTCGCGCGCTTCGTCGAGAAAAGCGTACGCGCCGTCTGCTCGGCGCGCGGCGGGATCGGCCGCAGTGGAAAGACGCTGCGTTGGCGAGGCGGGCGAAGCATCAGGGGCGGAATCGGACACAGCGTCCAGATCGGAGACGGGCTGCGCCTGAACGGCGGATCGGCCTTCCGACGAAACGCCGAGGTCGGATGAGGACGGTTCCCGGACCGCGGGCAGCGCCTCCGACAAGGCGCTGCGGCCAGAAGCGGATGGCGTCTGAGCCGCGGGCCGGGTTTCGGACCGGATATTAATGTCTGAGTCGGATGGCGATTGGACACCCGCTTTTTCGTTTTGGTTTCGGGTTTCGGTTTCGCCGCGGCGGACGGCGGATAACGCCGCCTGCGCGGCGGCCGAAGCCGCAGCGGGGCCGAGCGCGGAAGCCGCGCCCGGAACGGCACTCGGACTGCGTCGATCGGAATCGGAACTCATAATAGGATTCGCTCCTTCGGATCGCGGCACGCCATCGAACAGGCGGCGCCGCGACGTATCGTGGATTTTGATCAAACGCTTGAATTGCTGACTTTTCGTGCATATTTTGCAGCTGTATCGGCTTTTTTTCCGAAAATGCTGACGTTACGTCAACATTTTGGCCTGAAAACGTATATTTCAAAGTAAATCCGGCAATAATGTTGATTAAAAGTCAACATTTGATCAAAAAGAAGCCGATAACGCAGAGAATGTTGACTTTACGTCCACATTCCCTCTAAATCGTTCGCTGCGGTTGCAGATTCGCTTCAGCAGCACGACAAAAGAATTTTCCCGATTCTTTTGTCATTTCATCATTTCGCTATTTCGTTATTTCACTATTCACTATTTGCTGTTTCATTGCGCGTCATTTCGTCATTTTGGCGTTACTTCGTCGATCGTCATTCGATAGCGCAGGTCGTTCATCGGCGTACCGTCCGGATGTTCGGCGAACACGCCGAGCCGGATGTCTTCCTCCGCGCCGCGCGCGATGACGATCAGGCGGTTAAGACCGGGCCGCAGCTCCGATCGGAAAACCGGAGCTTCCAGTGCCTTCCCGTTCAACCAAATCTCAGCGGAAGCCGTATTGCCGGAAGTTCGGAAACGGACCGGACGGGACGCGTACTCTTCGATACCCGAAGTTGGCGATTCGATAAAAGCGCTCAAAAACCATAATCCGCCGGCCGAATCCGCGATCCGCATCGCGCCGTCTTCCGGATTTCGTTCTTTTTTCTTCATCCAACCGTACAGCCCTTCGCCCAGATTGTTGAGCGAAAAATCGGGATCGGTGTAATAGTCGCTCATCGCCCGCTCGTTCTGATACGGTTCGCACGGCAGCGCCATCATCGCTTCGACCGCGTAATGGGCGTCGCCTTTGACGCTGCTCCACAGGTCGTCCGCGTACGAAGCTCCCATATTGGCCAGCAGCCGGGCGTAAATCCGCACGTTTTTGTCGAGCGCGGGCCGCAGCAGGATCTGCGAGCAGACGATTCGGCCGGCTCCGACCCGTGCTTCGATCACGAACCGGCCAGGCTGCAAGGCTCGCTCGCGGTTCAGCTCGACTAACGCCAAACGGCTGTGTTCGGCCGTGTGCTTATGCAGGAAATAGTCTTTCCACGCCGTGCCTTCCACGCTGACGCAGATCGGCCGAATATCTTCGGCGTCGATCCGATGCAGGCCGAGCGGCAGATTTTCGACATCGCGCGGCGAATGATGCACTTTGTCCAGGCCGAACAAGTCGGCGGGACTCAGCCCTTCGGCCAGCGGAGAGCCATAGTCCGCTTCCAGCTGATATGTCTCGCGGGCCATAATCGCGACCGGACGGTCGAGCAGACGCGACAATCCTTCGCTGCCGGATTCGGCGTCGCACGGCAGCACCAGCACCGAGCCGCCCGATTCGGCGAAGGCGCGGACGGCTTCGGCCGCGCCAGCTTCGCGCAGCAGCATAGGCTCGACCAGAAGCAGCCCGCGGCCGGCAGACGGCTCTGGCGGATCGATCCGCTCGATCGGCCCCGCCTGATCGGCCGATACCGACCGACCGATCGGCACGGCCGCCTCCCGATCGCCGATGCTTTCCGAATCGCCGGATACCGAATCCGGCGGCGCAGGGGCGGCAATGCCCGCAGCCGTACCGCACGCCGTTGCGTGCAGCGCCGATGCAAGATCCGCAAAGCTGCCGCTCGCCGACAAACGCTCGTGCGGCAAAGCCAACGCCATAAGCAAGCGTTCGCCTTCGCCGCCCTGCGCGCCGAGGAAGCGTACGGACTGCCCTCCGCTTGCCCCGGCAAGATGCGGCCGGACCACCTTCCGGCTGCTCCGCATGCCGGAAGCGGAAGACTCTGCCGCCTGAGCGCGGCCGGCATGCGAAATCAGCCGGCGCAGCAGCAGGCAGGCCTGCGGCACGCGCTCGAACCGCTCCGTCAGCCTGAGCTGGTTTGCGAGTAGATACCCGCCGCCGCCCCGGTATTCCAGCAGCGGCGTCCACAGATCGCCGCCGTCCCCGAAGTCGCCGGCGCTGCATTCCAGCAGCAGGCGAACATCGCCGATCGCCGGCTTCTCGAACGCGGCGGCAGCGATCGGAACCGGTCCTTCCTCGCGCAGCTCCGGATCCCAGAACATCAAATCTTCGTCGCCGAAGCCTTCTAGCACCGGATGGTCGTAGCTGGCCGAATGGGCACGGATAAAATCCCTCCGGCTCAGCGACAGTCGGCCGACCGAGAAACTGTCCTGCTCCAGGATCAGCAATCGCCCTCCGCTCGCGGCGAAGCTTTTGGCGCCGCGTTCGATCGTGCCGTCTTCGTCGCGAACGAAGCTGCCCACGATGAGCAGTGCTCCCTCCGGCAGACTTCCCGTCTCATTCGCCGCAATCCGCGCGCATTCGGGAACCAGTCTGCGAATTAAGGCATGGTCGCGATCCCCGCCGATATAGAAACACGGACTTTCCGCCTCCAGCGTCCGGCTTTTCATCTCGGCGGAAAACAATCGGTAGCTCTTGCGCAGTTCATGCACCGGCAGGCCGTCGTGATGCAGCACGGCGGTCAACGTCATCTCCTCGCTTGCCTCGACGGACGCCGCCGAACCGTCGGCCTTCCCCGTTCTTCCGTTATCCGGACGCAGCATCGGCTTCGGCGTCCAGCGGAACTCGGCCGTTCGCCGCTCCGCGGGTCCCTGCCGGAAGCTCAGCATGTCCCGGCGCAGCTCCCGCCCGCCCTGCTCGATCGAAAATTCCACGGTGACGTCCCTGGCCGTCGGCGTATCGTTATGCACGTCGAAGCTGCGGACGATCTCCGCGTCGTCGAAAAAGCAGCGGTCGTACTCCGCGGCGACCAACGCGGCCGGACGAAACGCTTCTTTCATGATCGCGAAAGAAGGATTCGGCAGGTACGCCGGATATTCCGGCGGCAGCAGGCCGTTGTTCAGCGTCAGCGAATACGCCGGCAGATAAGCGGGCTTCACGCCGGGCGCGGCAAGGTCGTCCCAATCCAGCGGAATGTCACGCTCCGGCATAGCACGCATGAAATAATGCGCGAAATTAAACGTCGAGATGCCCGACACGCCCTGCCGCCTCGCGTATTCCACGAACAGCCGCTCTTTTTCCGCCAGTCCTTTGACCGCTTCGTCCGTGTGCCGGTAAGCGTTCAGCCCCATATAGGCGCTGGCGTTTTGCGGACAAATATACCACCAGCTTCCGTGTTCGCCGAACGTCAGCGGCACTTGGCGGTCCCACTGCGCGATCGTGCCGTCGATATTGTAATGCCGGCTTTCCACCTCGGTCTTTTCTTTCGGCAGCAGCCGGTTGTCCCCTTCGGCCAAAATCAGGCGCGTCGGATCGAGCTTGCGCATCGCGTCCATCAGGCCGGGAATATGCCGCTTGAACCCGTCGCGGCCGTCCACCCAGCGCATCTCGTTTTCCACGCTCCACAAAATCACCGAGGGATGGTTCCGGTCGCGCAGCACCAGATTCCGCACATGTTCGAAACAGTTCGCGATGTAGTCCGGGTGGTCCGCGGCCATCGACTTGCCGGAGCCGTAAATCGCCGTCTCGCTCACGAGCAGCATGCCGATTTCATCCGCGATGCGCAGGAAATATTCCGGGTAAGGCTCCGCGTGCAGACGAATGCAGTTGATGCCCGCTTCCCGGCAGACCGCGTACCAGGTTCGCACGTACTCTTCCGTCTGCTGCGTCGGTCCCTGAAAATGCCACGAGTCCCCGCGCAGCCGGATCGGTATGCCGTTAAGCATGAACTCCGGCCCTTCGCTCCAAAATTCGCGGAAGCCGAACGTTTCTTCCGTCCTGTCGATCACGTTCCCGTCATGCAGCAGCTCCAATTCCGCCGCGTAAAGCACCGGCGTATCGGGACTCCACAGCTCGGCGTCCGCCCAGTCCAAGCGGAAGTTCGCTTCGCCGAACGGCGGCCGATCGTCGTTTTCGCAAAAGCGCGGTAGACTTGCGGAATCTTCGCCGATGCTGCCGCCGCCGCTTCCGTCTTGTCCCGTTCCCGAAGCGACTTCCGCGAAAGAATCGTCTTCTTCATAAAAGCCGCCCGCCGCTCCGATGCGCCGAACTTCGGCTTCGGCGGCCAGCGTCGGCTGTTCATCCTCTTCGTGCACTCCGGCGCGCCGTACCTTAAGCGATACCGACCAGCTGCCGTCCGGCAAAACCCCTGCTCCCCCGCCGACCGACGCATCCACTTCCAGACGTCCTTCCCTGACGGAAGTTCGCACCGCGACCCGTTCCAGCGCCGCCTGCGGAAAACTTTCCAGCCAGACGTCCTGCCACAATCCGCGCGCCAGATAGCCGAACCATGAACCGGTCAGCCCCGTGACTTTGACCGCCCCCGACGGGATCGCCGTTTTATCGAAATTCGCGCAGACCACCTGAAGCTCGCACTCTTCGCCCGGCCGCGCAAGCCGCGTCAGATCAAGTCGCAGCGGCAGATAGCCGTCGCGCCAGACCGCCAGCTTTTCCCCGTTCAAAAAGATCGCCGCTTGCTGCATGACCCCGTCCAGACGCAGCACGATCCGCCGCCCTGCCCATTCTTCGGGCACGACGAAGCTTCGGCGCAGCAGCCCCGCTTCCGCCTTGTCCCATTCTTTCGGATAACCGTACGGCGCGAACAGCTCGTAATCGTACTCTTCGATCCGGCCGAACGTATAACCGGGACGCGACTCGTAGGCTCCCCGCCAGCTCGACGGCACGCGGACTTTATGCTTTTCGTACACGGCCGTTTTCGGCAGCGACAGCTCCTGCGGCCGATCGTACAGCGGCATGAAATCCCACTCCCCGTTCAGGCAGATCTTCTCCCGCGCCGTTTCCTGCCAAACCTCCACGTCTTGTTCTTTCGTGCTTTTTCGCATGTCTTCACCTCTTCTTTGGTTACTCCAAACGCAGGTCGAACGCCCGCTCCAGGTTCATCCATACACGCTGCCCGTCCCCCGCACCCTGCCACTCGATAAAATGCGGCTGCATGACCGCTCCCCAATCTTCCGGCGTATTGCGCGTGTTCAACGTTCCTTCGTAAGGAGGAGCTTCGACCGTGGACGGACGTTCGGCATAGAAAAACAGCAGGTTCTCGTGCAGGCCGATGATGCCGTATTTGTCGCCGTCTCCCGGCTTTTCTTCCTGATACTGATAATGGTAAAACACGTAGCTCGAGATTTTGTCCGGCTTCAGGCGCGCGACGCGGCCGAAGCTTTCCGAAGCGCTTTTTCTTCGCCAATGCTCCTTTTCCGCAGGACGCTGATAGTGGAAAATGTCCGCCATCGGCGCGAACAGCCTGCGCTCCGGTTTGCCCGGCCACGCCGCCAACACGCTCTGCGCCCCCGGGAAAAAACGCTCCGGATCGAACGCTGAATATTCGCCTTCCTCGCCCGATCCTTGTCCGTCACCTATGCCCGACCTTTGCTGCGCTTCGGCTTCGGATTTCGTTTCCGCATACAAAAACCAATGCCCGTCTCCGCCGAACACGCTCAGCGCCGAGACGCCCGCCGCGCGCATGGCATTCTCCGAAGTTTCGCGCTTCGTCTCCGAAGCCGCCCGGCGAAAAAAAGCTCCGGCCGCTTCCGTTTCCGGGCTCCAGGCCCGATACATCCAACGCTTCATCCGGTGTCCCCCCGTTTTTCGTTTTCCGGTTTGGCAGCGGAAGCCTCAACGTTCGTCTCCGTCCCGCTTTCCCCGTCGCTCTCCCTCGCCTCTTCCCGCTTCATCCCCCGCGTTTTTGCTTCGCGGCCCCGTCCTGCCGTTCTTTCCGATATTCCCCCGGCGTTGCGCCTTCAAGCTTTTTGAATACCCGGATAAAAGACATCGGGTACAAATAGCCGACCTTCTCTGCGATATCCTGCACGGACTCGTCGGTTTCCAGCAGCAGCCGCTTCGCTTCGTCCATCCGAAGCCGGGCCAGATAATCGACGAACTTTTCTCCGATCTCTTCCTTAAAAATCCGGCTGATCGTTTTGGCGTTGCCGTCGAACGCTTCACTGATATGGGTCAGCGAAAAATCCGGATCGCCGTAATGCTCGGCGACGTATTCGCGCATCCGGTTCGCCAGATCGTAATGCTCGCGGTTCATGCGCCCTTCGCGCAGCCGCCCTTCCGCTTCGCGCAGCGAATCGAGCAGCGGGCCGCGAAGCTCGCCGATCCATTCGAAGTCCGCGGGCGAAGACGGAATGCCGCGAAGCTCGCAGTCTGACCAGATCTCCTGCATAGGCGGCGGCAGCTCCTGCATTTCCCGCCCGAACTGCGCGCGCAGCAGATCGAGCAGCCGGACGATATCGTCTTTGGAACAGCCGTCCGCCGCGATCAAGGCGAAAAACCGCTCGACCAACGCTTCCCATTCCGCGCTGCCGAGCCGGAACGCCAGCGCCGCTTCGCGCACCGTCTGCACCAGCGCGTCCATCCCTCCGTCCCCGCCGCCGAAGCCGGCGCGCCCGAACACGTAGACCCGGTCCGGGCCTTCGGCCACTTTGCGGTCCAGCGCGGCCAGCGCTTTCCGGTACGAAGCGGCGATGCCGACGGCGTCTTCCGCCGCTCCGCCGAAGCCGAACGTCGCAGTGAATTTCGCGTTCTGCTTCAGCCAACCTCCTGCCTGCTGCGCCATCGCCGCGAACCGGGCCGGGTCGGCCGGACGCTCGGAACCCGTCCGGCGGCGGTACAAGAGCCCCAGCCGGTCGGGACCGATCCACTCCGTCCACAGCGGCTCGCCGCATTCGTCGGCGATCTCTTGGATTACGCTGCGGAGCATGAACTTGAACAGCGCCAGATCGCGCGCGGTATGCTCGGCCGACAGCGAAGCGTAAGCGTCGATCTCGGCCACGCCGACGATCACGCCCTGCCATTCGCCGTCCATGCCGAGGCTTTCCGTTTCGCGGCTCCACTCTTCGGGCGGCATATCGCGGCTTCCCTCCAGCAGTTCCTTGAACATATGGGCCCTGCGGTACGGCAGCCCTTCGGCCTGTTGGCGTTCGTAATCGTTCGCCTGCTCGATCAGCTTCTCCAGCGAACGCTCGATGAACGCGAACTCGTCGTCGCTGCGTCCGGGCGCCAGAATGCCGCGCTCCCGATGCTGCTCCGCCAGCGCCGTGATCCGGTTCATCACCTGACCGAGCGGCCGGTAATGCCGATGGCTGATATACGTCATGGCGGCAATTCCGCCGATGATCGCGGCGAAGCCGAGCAGCGCCCACAGATTCGAGAATGCGGACAGCAGCGAGAACGCGCCGACGCCCGCCAGCCGGACCTCCACGTTCCAACCGGTGTACGCCGAGGTCAGAGCGATTTTTTCGCGCCCGCCTTCGTCCGAGCAGCTCTGCTCCGAACCGCCGATGATGCCGCCGGCTTCGTCCCTGATGCACACGTCCACGTTTTCCCGGCTCATCTCCTGGATCATCGACTGGATCGATTCTTTGCGCACGTTAACGACGATGAGCCCCTGCTCGCCGGAAAAGTACGGCACCTGCTTGCTCAGCGATACGACGGCCCGCGGTTCTCGGTCGCCCGGGAACAGCTGCATCTGCCGCAGCCCGCTCCAGACCGGCGCCGTCGGTTCGCCCAGCATTTTTTCGATAAACGCCCGGTCCCCGAACGACGGAAGCGACGAAGAAAACGACTGCATCAGCACTTTGTCGTCGGCGCGGCGGTACAGATAAACGGAATCGATCATCGGTAGGGGAGACATGAAATCGAGCAGCGCTTCGGTCACCCCGTAATCGCGGTAGGGCGTGGACGACTCCGTTTCTTGGAAAAAACCGCCGACCCGATCGTTCAGCAGCAGTCCTTTGATCGTCGGCGTCTCGATTCCCCGAAGCGACGTGTCGACCACCTGCACCACGTTTTGCGCGTAAATTTCGTTCGCCCGAAGCGTCTGCTTGCGTACCGTCTCGCCCAGCGTCATGAAAAAAACGATCACGAGGCAGGACACCACCGCGAACAGGATCGGCAGGTACGACAAAATCAACCGATAGAGCCACTTTTTATGCATGTTCTCCCTCCCCTGGTTTGCGCGGCGGCATTCGCCGGTTTCCGCGAAGCGCCCTCGGCTGCGGCCGGCTTACGGACGAAGCGGCGCAGGGAGAACGAATCTCCGCTGCGCCGAGGCGCCCTGCCTTTTCTTTTTGCTGCGTTACTGCGACAATTCCGTGATCCGTTGGCGGGAAATGAAGCCCAGATGACCGGCTTCGCCGATCGCGTCTTCCGACGTGTCCAGATAATCGAACACGTCCTGCCCGTCCGACTTGAGGATGATGCGCACGCCTCCGTCTTCTTGGAACACGCCTGTTTCGAGCTCGTGTTTTTGCCCGAAGGTCAGCATCGTGTTCGGAACGCCGAAGCCCGCCGGTCCCGGCACGTCGGGTTTTTCGCCGACCTTGCCGTACAGGATGGTCCGTTTGCCTCCGTTGAAGCGGTGCAGTTCCACTTTCTCGTCGTCCATGATGACCAGATACATCGTGCCCGTGCTGTAATTCTGCTCGATGTTTTGGCTGCCCAGCATCATGGCATACCAGTTGGCCGAGTTCGCCGCGTCGTCGATCCGAAGATCGAATCGCAGCATTTCGTTCTGGAATTTGCGCTCCGCGTAAGCCGTATGTCCGGCCGGAGCGCGCAGCGCAAGCGTACCGTTTTCCAATTCGCTCAGTCCGTTCGCCGGCGTCGGCGTGTTGACGTACCAGCCTTCCGGATCTTCGATGAACGGCTGCAGCGAAACGGGGTCGGCGCTTTGCCCGTTCCAGACCCGCACTTCGTATTCGGTCGTGACCGCGCCGCCTTCCGGCGAATCGGCCGTCAGCGTCAAGGTCGCCGTTCCGACCGCATGCGCGCTCAGTTCGCCCGAGGCGCCCACCGTAAAGATCGAGTCGTCGTCACTTGCGTAAGCGACGATTCCGAGCGCGATCCGATCGCCGAACCGGGTTACGCCGTAAGGCTCAAGCGCAAGCGATTCGCCTTCGCGAACATGCGCGACGCCGCCCGGTTGTCCTTCGAGCGCGATGCCCGCCGTTTCGTCGCCGACCTGCACCGGCGCTTCCAGCACGCGCAGCACGCTGCCTTCGACGATCCGCACTTCGATCGCCGTCTCTCCCTGCGCGACGCCCGTCACGATGCCCGACGCGTCCACGGACGCGATGGTCGGGTCCAGGCTGCGATAGCGGATCTCGGCGTCCGCCAAGCTCAGGCTTTCGTCTTTGCCTCCGCGTTTGATCGGCTCCAGCGAAGCGGAACCGCCCGCTTCCAATTCCAATCCGGATACGCTCCAGCGGCCGATCTCGTCGTCGTTTAACGTCTCGTAAGCGGATTCAAGACCGGCGTTGCCGATAACGGCCTGCGCCGCCTGCGGCCAATCGCCGTCCGGCACGACCGTATTGTTTTCGAACACGACGCCCGTGCCGTTATTGGTGTACGTGCTTGTCGTCGTGTAGTTGTTCACGTATTCCACGTCGTGGATCGACGGCACGTAAGCCATCGCCCAGCGAACCGAGGAACTCCACGGCGGCGTGTCTTTCAAGTCGATGACGTTGCTTTCGAACTTCCAATACGCCGATCCTTCGTCGGTGTACAGCGCCGCGTTGGCTTCGAGCTGGTTGCGGACGTAATTGCCGCGCACGAGGTTTTTGCTCTCCGCGGTGCCGCCCGTCGTGCCCAGCGTGTAGATCGCCCCGCCGTCGCGGAGCCCCATCCCCATTAGATCATAGATCAGGTTATCCTCGATTTTTACATTTTTGGTAACGGGGTCGAAATCTTTCGCCCAGCCGTAACCCATATGCACGCCGCTGTACGGCAGATTGTACATTTCGTTATGGCTGATCTCCATATCGAGCGGATAGCCCGCCGACACGGCCGCGGCCGATTTGTAGTCGACGCCGATATCGTGAATGACGTTGTTGCGGATATCATTGTTTTTCATGCTCAAGCGATGATCGTCCGGATTGAACACGTTTCGGTCCGACGAATTGGGTTGGCCCACATTAACCGCCCCGCCCGAAATGTCGTAGAAACGATTGCCTTCGATCAAGCTGTTCTGCGCACCGTTTTGCAGCCGAAGTCCGGTAATGCCCAACTTGGCGAACGTGGTTCCGGTAAAATTGACCGTGTTCGCGAGTTCCACCTCGACCGCGGCCGGAGCCAGCTCGTCGGGCGTGCCTTTGTAGCGCAAATGATTGTTTTGCGCGTCCGAATGGCCCGCGTCGGTGCTCGGATGCATCCAGGTCGAATACATGAAGGCCAGATTCTCGAAATTCAGGTTGCGCACCGGAGCGTCCGCCGATTCTCCCGTCACCGCGACCAGCTTTTCCAAACGGGGCGCGATCACTTCGGCGGTATCCATGTTTTCCCATGTCCTTGGCATGTAGTAGAGGACGTCAGCGTCCTGGTCCAGATACCATTCGCCCGGCTCGTCGAGCAGTTCCAGCGCATTTTCGTAATAGACCGGAATTGTCGCCGACGTTTGGCCGCGGTCTTTGACGTTCGACCAGCCCGGTTCGCGCAGCGCGAACTGCGCGAGGCCGTTCGCTTCCGTCACCGACTGCACCCGAACCCTCGCGTTGGTCCAGACGTCTTCGAAGACCAACTCCAACTCTTCCGGAGCGCTCCATGACGCGATCTGCGTATCGCGCGACGTATAGCCCGTATCCGTTTTGTTCGGACGGTCGAGCCCGCTTTCGCTGCGCGCCCGCACCGCCCGGATGCCGTCGACGAACAGCTGGCGCGTCTCCAATGCGGGATCGACGCTCGCTGCGTATAGGCCGCTGCCCGGCTGCGTTTCGGTCAATCCTTCGACGACGCTGCCGCCGCTGACGACGGTCTCTTCCCCGCCCGCGCCGCGGTAAATAACGAAGTGCCCGTTGGTGCCGGAATCTTCCGGCGAGAAATTCAGCGTCTCGTCCAACATGTAGGTGCCCGCGCCCAGGTTCACGACGATATCGCCCGTCATGTCGCCATTCAGGGTCCGCGCTTCCTGCTGCGCGCGGACGATCGTCGCGAACGGCGCGGCTTGGCTGCCGTCGCCCGCGTCACTGCCCTGCGGCGACACGAACAGCTCCTTCATGACGCCGCGCGCCGTCACCGTCACGGCCGCCTGCGCTTCGACGGAAGCATCGGCCGAACGGGCCGTGATCGTCGCCTGCCCCGGCGCTGCGCCGGTCACTTCGCCGTAGCGGTCCACCATCGCGACCGATTCGTCGCTCGAGCTCCACTCCAGCTCCGCTTCCGTCGTGTCTTCCGGCTCGACCGTCGCGTTCAGCAGAACGCGGGAACCGACCGGCACCGGTCCTTCAAGCGGTTTGATCGCAATGCCGGTTGCCGGAATATCCGATACGACGACCGTCGTTTCCGCCGCCGGAATCGGCTCGTCCGGCTGCGCCGAAATGACTGCCGTCCCCGGTGATACGCCCGCGACCCGTCCGTTGGCGTCGACCGTGGCGACCGTTTCGTCGCTCGACGCGAAGGTTACCCCGCGGTCCGTCGCGTTCGCCGGCGAGAATGTCGGCGTCAGCCTGATCGAGCGGCCGGTCGCCACCGCGTATTCCGTTTCGGCGAACGACGCGGAGACGGCCGGCACGTAGTTTTCGACGAGGAAATCGTCGAATTCGGCAAAGCCGGTGTGTTCTTTGTAGACCGCCGCGTAAAACGAATCCGGTCGCCCCGTACTTTTCGTCGGTTCTCCGGTCAGCAGACGCTGCCCGTCGACCTCCAAATCGAACGTATTCGATGCGGCATCTAACGTGACGCGAACGTCGTACCAGACGCCGGGCTGCACCGGCATCAGCTTGTGCCAACCGGAGACGTCCTTTTTGGCGTAGCTGATCTCTCCGCCGTACACGGCGAATTGGGCCAGGGAAAGTTCTCCCCGGTTCAAGCTCGGCAGATAAATGACTTTATCGCCTTGCCCTGCGCTAAAGCTGTAGGACAGCGAGCTTTTGTCCGTCGAGACCGCGGCCGCGCGCTTGAAATTATGCGTTTTGGCAAGCGGCGACGCCTGCTCGATCCGCAGTACTTTTCCGCCCCGCTCCGCCGATTCGGCGACTTTCGCCGTCGAGCCCGCGGGCGGCGAGCCGATGTTCCAACCGGCCGGAGGCGAGCCGACGACGCCGGATTCGAAATCGTCGGCGACGACGGCTGCCGACGCATCGGCCGCGAACGCCGCGCCTTCGCCCCGTTCGGCGCCGTCTTCGGACGGCATTAATTCGCCGCTGCCGCTTTCCGGTTCCGCCGAGGTTTGCTCCGGCGGCGCGGGCTCGGCCTCGGGATTCGCAGGTAGAGGTGCCGATACGACCTGCGCCTGTTCCTCGATCCCTTCCGCCGCAAGTGCTCGACCCGCACTGCCCATCGGCGACAATCCCGCCGTCAACACCGCCATGATAACGCATACATTTATCCGTTTCCAAACTTTTCCGTTCATGAGCCATCTCCTTCCGTTTATACCGAGAATGAATGACATGGATGACTTAAACGCGAATGAAGCTTCGGACTTAACGATGTTCGTGCGGATCGACTTGCAGCAAAACCTGTTCGCGGCCGTCCTCGAGCAGCCGTACGCGCCGGATCCGCTCATGCGGGTCGCGCGGCACTTCGCGGTCGTCCAGCACTTCGTCTTCGATGACGACCTGGCCGAGCCGCGCACGCACGGCGGCTTCGTCCTCCGCGTCGTCCAGGCAGAGCACGGCCCAACCGCTTTCCAATCGGGGCGCGACGAGCGTCCCCGGATTACCGGCATACAGTGTCCGGCGAAGTTTCAGACCTCCTGCTTCTCTCACGGCGGCAAGCGCGGCAGGCCGATATTCCGCCGGATGTAGTTCCTGCTCGCCCGGTTCGCCGGTCGTCTCCTTGCTCCCTGCTTCTTCCGCCGAAGCCGCGAAGCCGGCGGAATCAGCGGGTTCTACGGATTCCGAAAAAGCAATCCCTTTCAAAGGCGCGATCGCGATCGCCGCCCCGGGATAGCGCAGCACGCTCCATAAGCGTCCGTCTCCTCCCTCTATTTCCGCCGCTTCCCCCTCGTAACCGTGAACGACCCATTCGTCGGCGATCTCCGCCGCATGCTGCCGGATATCGGTCAACACCCGCAGCGCGAGCAGCGCATGCCCGCTTTGCGCGGCATGGGTGCGCACGTCCGGGTAAGGCCGCTGCCCGAACAGCGACGGCATCAGATAAGCCGTCTTGTAGCTTTCCGCCGGATGCGTGCGGACCGTCTCCCCGTCGTCTACGTACCAGCGTGCATAGGAGACCTGTCCGTTTTCCGCGGCGGCGGACAGCGGGAAGCTTTGCCAGCCGAGCCCCCACGTCTCGTGTTGGTAGCTGCCCGGAATGACCGGGAAGTCGTTCAGGCTGCCGAGCCGCGTCCGCCGTCCGATCCAACTGTAAGCGCAGACGCCGTCGAAGACGCGTTCTTCGCGAACCCGCGGTGCGCAATTCTCTCCCGAAGCGGAGATCTCCCGGTTCCCGCCTTCGGAGGTTTCAAGCGTCCCTTTTCGCCGAAACTCCTTTTCGAACAGCAGCAGCGTCGGAAAATCGTTCACGTGGAAAACGGAATCCGCAAGCTCGTCCGTTCCGGTCACGCCGGCGATCAGCCAGGCCAGGCTCTGCCTGCGCACTTCGCCGCCGAAATTATAGCTGCGGATCGCCGGCACGAATTCGCGGCCGTCGTGAAAGCGCAAAAGATCCAGCAGCCGCTGCCGATGACCGTTCAGCCGCTCCGCAAGCTCGGATGTGATCAGCCTCAGCAGCGGTTCGGCGATCTCCAGCGCGTTCAGCATGACGCCCTGATACACGAGGCTCATATTCTCGCCCCAACCCCAACCGCGCCGCGCCGTGTACGACTCCCAACGTTCGAAGTAATCGCACGCCGTTTGCAGGCGCTCGCGATCTTCGAGCAGATGCGCAACCGCCAGCAGCATCGCGCCGTCGCTCATCGTTTTGTTCGGGTAATACAGCTCCGGCTCCCGGCACTCGCGTTCGAACCAAACAGCGGCGTGCCGCAGCATTTCGTCGATAACGGCGGAATGCTCTTCCGGCACCGCTTCCGGCGCTCTCAGCCGCAGCGAGACCAGCGGCATGAGGATAAAGAACGCCGCGTTCGAGTCCTGCACTTTCTTTTCCTCCGCGTACCAGCGAAACGCGCCGTAATGTTCGCTTCCGGCATCCCGGATTTGCAGCGAGGCCAACGCGCGCAGCGTCTGCATGCCGCGTTCGGCGCGACCTTGCACAGGCCAGGATACCGATTTCCCCAAATGGCCCAACAGCGTTTCCAGCGCATAATACCCCGCCGAATACCGCCCTTCGTGACAGTACGGCAGATGCGCGACCTGGCGCGTATGTCCGGGCCGGTCGTAGCGAACCAAGCCGTCATCGATCGCGACGCCGCGCGAAGCTTCCGCATGAATTCGGCGCATGGCGCCGATCGCCCATTCGTTCAACAGGAATCTCTCCTTTCTCGAGCGAATTTACCGCGCGCTCCTTGCGTTTTTTGTTCCTAAGCATGCGGCGCAATCGCAGGCTCAGACCGCTTTCGCCTGCGCACGCCGTTTTTCCCGCAGTTTTACTCTTCCTGCTTCATCTGCTCGCCCATCTCGTAAATATCGTCCATCAAAATGGCGTCGTCCTTGTTCTCGGCGTACCATGTCGCGTAGAATTCGTCGACCTGCGCGCCGCCCGCTTTGTCCCAGACGCCTTTCGCGTCCGCAATGAACTTGTCGACGGCCGCCTCGCCGCCTCCGCCGACGATGGTCTGCATCGCCATGTTGAGAATGGTTTTGTTGGCGTTGGTGTTGATCGTCGCCAAATTTTGCGGCAGTAGCGGCAGGTATGAACGCTGCGTGATGCCGACCATCGGACGGGACGGGTCCATGTAAGCTTCGACCGCCTGATCGTAGATTTTGATGAAATCCTGCTCCGCCGGACTCGGGTCGACTTTGTTTTTCAAGCCGTAATTTTTGCCGATCAGCGGCGTCAGCATGCTCATGTCGCGGTTGTATTCGAGTTCCGTCTTGTTTTTCTCCGGGTCGATCGCTTTGGCGCGGCCGTCTTCCGTTTTCTCGTAGTGCTCGCCTTCGATGCCGTTTTGGATCGTGTTGGTATACTCGTCGCTAACCATGAAGTCGATCATTTTCATGACCGATTCCGGATCTTTCGCCGCCGCGTTCACCATCCCGGTCATCTGCACGGGGCTGCTGAGCAGCGGGCTGTAACTGCCGAATTCCGTCGTCGGAAGCGCCATCGCGATCACTTCGGCGTCCGGCACGTTCTGCTTGAGCGCCTCGTACGAACCGACGTCCGCGCCGTTGCTGCCGGTTATGCCGAGCTTGCCGGAGATCCACATCTGCTTTTGCTTTTCGCCGTTTTTGTCGGTCACGAAGTCTTTGTCGACCACGCCGGCGTCATACAGCTTTTGCTGGAACGCGATCGAAGCCCGGACGCGGTCCCAATCGTGCACCACCTGGTCGTTTTCCAGCACCCACGGGGTCTGATCTTCGCCGAACAGCGTGAAGCCCGTGCCGAACATATGGTTTAAAATGATGCCGGCCACGAAGCTGAGTCCCGTGCCTTCCGTGTTGGCCTGACCGTCGCCGTCGGGGTCCTGCTGCGTGAACGCTTCGGCGACCGCGAGGAATTCTTCCGGCGTTTTCGGCACTTCGAGTCCCAGCTTGTCCAGCCAGTCTTTGCGGATCAGCAGGTAATGGTGCGGCGTCAGCGCCATCGCGCGGCCGACCAGATACGTTTTGCCGTCTTCCATCATGCCCGCTTTTTGCAGCGCCGGATATTTTGCGAGCATCGCTTTGTATTCGGTGCTGTGCTGCGCGATCAGGTCGTCGAGCGGCATCAGCTGCTTTTGGTTGTAGAGTTGGCCTTGATAAGCGGTATCGTATTCGAAAATGAGATCGGGCGCCTGGCGCGAAGCGAACAGCACGTTGAACTTTTGCAGCGATTCGAAGCGCGGCACCGTCACGTATTTCACGTCGACCGGTCCTTTCTCGTTCACCCACTTCGTCCAACGGTTATTGTCCATCGTTCCTTCGGACGAAGGAACGGTACCGCGGTCATACAGCGAGGACGTGATCGAACCGCGTTTCTCGGCGGTCGCCCCGGTTTCTCCTTCGGCGTTGGTCGCTCCTCCCCCGCTGTTGCAGCCGGCGGCGGTCAAAGCGAAAGTCACGGCCAAAGCGGCGTACACGGATTTTTGGGCTTTGCGGGCGGAAAGGACGGCGGAACGTTTTTTTCTCGTCATGCGGGATAACCCCCTTCGAATTTGGTTGAGCTTAAAACGGAACTTGTTCGGCGCGAACGACGGCAGATGCTGCTTCAGCCTTTGATGGCCCCGATCGTCACCCCTTTCACGAAATATCGCTGCAGCAGCGGATAGACGACCAGCATCGGAATGATCATAACCATGATTCCCGCAGCCTTGATGCCTTCCGGCGTGATGTTGACCGCCTGCTGCGTATCCATCGCGTTGATCTCCTGAAGCACCGATTGGCTGCGCACCATCTGCTGGATCAGCACGGTGAGATTGAGCTTTTCGGGGCTGTTGATGTAGATCATCACGTTGAAGAACGAATTCCAGTAATAGACGCCGTAAAACAACCCGATCGTGGCCAGCACGGGCAGCGACAGCGGCAGCACGATCCGGACCAGCAGCCTCCATTCGCCGGAACCGTCGATGCGCGCGGCTTCGACCAGTTCCTCGGGAATGTTTTCGAAAAACGACCGCATGATCATCATGTTGTACGTGCTGACGAGCGCCGGCAGCCAGAGAGCGCCGTACGTGTTGACGAGCCCCAGCGAGCTGACCACCAGATACGTCGGGATCAAGCCGCCGGTGAACAGCATCGTGAACACGATCGCCAGCGAGATCCAGCGGCGTCCGTAAAATTCCCGGCGGGCCAGCGGGTAAGCGGCGCAGATCGTCACGATCATGCTCATCGCCACGCCGACGACGGTGATCAGCACGCTGTTGCCGAACGATTGCAGGATCGGCGTTCCTTGGAACAGCAGCCGGTACGACTCGAACGTGATTTCTTTCGGCCACAGCGACACGAAGCCCGACAGGACGGCGTTTTTGCCGCTCAGCGACAGCGAGGCGAGATGCAGCAGAGGCAGCAGGCACAAGATGCCGGCCAGCGTCAGCAGGATATAGTTGAACAGGTAAAACGTGCGCTCTCCTTTTGTGGATCGCATGGCTTATGCTCCTTTCGAAGTAACGGACGGCGGTTTACCAGAGCCCTTTGCCGAAGCGCCGGGCGACGGCGTTGGTGATCAGCACGAGCACGAACGCCACCAACGACTCGAACAATCCGAGCGCCGCCGTCAGGCTGAACTGTCCGCCCTGCAGGCCGATCGCGTAAATGTAGGTGCTGATGACTTCGGAGATGCCGGACACGATCGAATTTTGCAGCACGTACACCTGGTCGAATCCGACTTCCATGACGCGGCCCATCGCCAGGATCAGCATGATGACGATGGTCGGCGCGATGCCGGGCAGCGTGATATGGCGGATCTGCTTCCATTTGCCGGCTCCGTCGATCGACGACGCTTCGTACAGGCTCGGATCGATCGAAGTCAGCGCGGCCAGGTAGATGATCGCGCTGAAACCCGCGTCTTTCCAAATGCCCGAACCGAGGAAAATCGCGACCCACGAACCTTCATGGAACAAGAACGCGAACGATTGCCCGGTCAGCCGCTCCAGCAGCACGTTGACGATACCCGTTTGGGCGAAGATCGTGACCACGAGCCCGCCGACGATGACCCAGGAGAAAAAGTGCGGCAGGTACACGAGCGTCTGCACCGTGCGTTGGAACCATTTTTTGCGCGCTTCGTTCAGCATGATCGCCAAGATGATCGGAAAAGGAAACGCGACGACGACGCTGAGCACGCTCAGCAGCAGCGTATTGCGGATGATTTGCAGCGACTGCGCCTGGGTGAACAGCATTTGAAAATTGTCGAATCCGACCCATTGGCTGCCCCAAATCCCTTCGTAAAAGGTGTAATTTTTGAAGGCGATAACGAGACCCGCCATCGGGGCGTACTTGAACACGAGATAGAAAATAATGACCGGAACGAACATCAGCCACAGCGGCATGTTCGTTTTGAACCGCTGCGTCTGCCAAAAGTGCCGGGCCCGGGAGGGCGCGTTCTTCTGAAGACGGACTTCTTTGGCGGGATTGGCTTTCATGCCGGAACCTCCTTTTGCCGCCGGGCCGGGAGGGAAGGCTCGCCGCCGTCCGCTCCCGATTCCGTTCGGTAAGCGTTATCATTTTTGCGTTGAACAACTGTCGAAAGGGCCGTTTCTGCCTGTTACGATACCGCTCGCGGCGGCCGCAGGCAATATTCAGTTTTCGCGTTTATCGTCTGCAAAGCCCGCCGTTACGGGATTCTTGCGGCAGCTGCCGCAAACTTCGCCCGGCGCGAATCGGGTTAATCCGGCAGACGCCCGAATTCCGGCCCGAGCACCGCGCTCATCCGACGGGCCAGGTTTTCGCCCATGCGGATATGCCCTTCGTCGGACGGATGCACCAGATCGCAGGACAGCCCGCCCGGGTCGTCCAAGATCGTATGTCCTTCAAGCAGATGCAGCCGCGGATGATTCAGCCGCGCGCATTCTTCGCGCAGGATGCCGTCGAACAGCAAATCCTGCGCCCGTGCCTTCGGCGACTCGCTTCCGAGCGTCGCGAAGTTCGGATAAATCGTCGTCAGAAACACCGGCTTGCCCGGATGGCTGCCGACGATTCGCTCCAGCGCGTACCGAACTTTCGAACGGAATTCGCCGCCTTCCGTACCGTCTCTCATATTGACGCCCAACTCCAGAAAAAGGATGTCCCAATCGCCGCGCTGCGCGATCCAATCGATGATCTCCGGTTCGCACAGGCAGGAACCGCTCATGCCGAGGTTATGCAGGTCGGTTCCCAGACGGCGGGCCGTCTGGTCGATATACGCCGACCGGCTTTGTTCGCCGCCGTGCGTGATCGAAGAACCGTAAGCGAGCAGCCCCGCCGCCGGCAGCTCGCCGGCCTTCGGCGGCCGGACTTCTTCGCCGAACGCGCCGAGGCCGTAGAATACGGCCTCGCCCCGGGCGAAGCGGACGCGCCAGACGTCCGGCGCGAAGCCCGACGCCGACAGCCGCGCGGCGTCGGCATGAGCCAGGCGCGGCGGCGCGGTCAGCCGCAGCGTGCGGATCTCGCCGGCGGTCAGCCGGTGTTCGGAATGGAACATTCCGCCCCGGTAGACGGCGACGGTGCCGGACTGCGCCGGCAGGGACAGCGTCACGTCCACGGTCTGCGAGACCGTGACGAAGCGCAGCTCGCAGCCGGTGGACTCGGCGGCGATAAAGCGTCCGCGCGCCCCCAGCCGCGTGCGAACCGAAGCAGGGATGCGGCGGATGTAGACGCCGCCCGCGGGCGCGGGTTCCAGCGCGGCCGCGCCGTGAAAAGCGATGCCGCCCGATATTAAAGCAGCTCGATTTTCGGCCCCCAGACTCTGCGCGTCCGCGCTTTCCGCCGCTTCGGCAAAGCCCCCGCCGATCGCTTCGCGTCCCCTTCCGGATTGCTGCGCCGGAACGATTTTCGACAGCTTATCCATTGGTGCGGCCTCCTTTTTCGCGTTCTTCAAATACCATTTTTCCCTGTTCCGCGCTTTCGTCCGCCGCATCGAAGCCTCTCCCGTCGTGCTTCGCCGCTTCGACCAGCAGCAGCAGCGCCATGGATTGGCCGTACGGCATCGGGCAGATCGGGATATCCCGGTAATCCTGCAGCGTCCGCCCCATGCCCGTCCCGTACGATACGCCGCCCACGACGCCGTCTTCGCCGATCTGCCCCAGCACGTAGTCCAGCGCGAGCCGCGCGGAATCGCGATATTTTTTTTCCAAATAACCGCGACGATAAGCTTTGAGCATGCCGTAGGCGAAAGCCGCCGTAGCCGATGTCTCCAGATACGAATCCGGTTCGTCCAACAGCGTATGCCAGGCGCCTTCCGGCGATTGAAGTTCCAGCAGCTTGTCCGCCTGCCGCCGCAGCGACGACAGCAGGAACATCCGCACGCCTTCCGGCTGCTCCGTCATGTCGAGGTAATCGACCAGCCCGGCCGTGTACCAGGAGTTGCCGCGCGCCCACAGCGCACGCGCGAAATGGTGTCCGCCTTCAAGGAAAGTCCATCCGTGGAAAAACAGTCCCGTAGCCGGGTCCGTCAAATATTTCAGGTGCACCAGGAACTGCCGCACGCTTTCCTGCATGCAATTCTCGTCTTGGAGCAGTTTGCCCATCCGGGCGACGAACAGCACGGTCATATACAGCGTGTCGTCCCACAGCTGGCCTTCGTTGGCGCTGCCGGATACTTCGTGCTGAAGCCCCCCTTCTTCCGTTCGCGGCATCTCGCGCAGCACGTAATCCAGCCATTCCCGGCAAAGATCGAGATAATCCGGGCGTCCGGTTTCTTCCGCCAGGTACGAGAGCGTCAGCATCGGGCACATCGTATTGACGTTTTTGGATGGCAGTCCTTCCTTGATCCGCGCGTCGAACCAATCCGTCAGGAAATCAAGCAGCGTCCGGTCGCCGGTTTCCCGGTAATGCCCGTACAGCGCGAACAGCCCGACGCCCTGCGGCCACTCCCAGTTCTCCATCGAGATGATGCCGATCGGGGCGGTTTCTTCGATCGAGCCCCGCATGTCCTGCATGCGTTCGACGATCCGTTCGATCGTTCGGTCGAGGTCTTCGCGAGTAAGCGTTATCATAAAGAGTTCCCCTTCTTTCCTTGTCGTTTTCCCTGCGAGTGTAGCCCGCGGGCGCGGAAAACGTAAATAGACAAGAATCCTGCTTATGCGCCGCCGCCCTTCTTGCAGTCTACGAAGATCGCGACGCAAAAAAAGACCCTGCCGGAATGGCAGGGTCTCAACATGTCGAGAAAGCCTAGCGTAACTAGAAGTGAGAAAACGGAGAGAGAAATTCAGTGTAGGAACTGAAACTTTTCGAAGAAAAGTCGCTTCGGAAGCTTCTGCTAGCGATCGCCTTTGAAATCGGGAAAATTCCATCAAAATTTAACCCTTTTCCCGATTTCAACACGCGACCTACAGGCTTTCGGAGAAAGCCACTTCGTAAGCATATGCTGATGAATTTTTCTCGGAGTTTTCTCGCTTCCCGCGCTGACGTAACTTTCTCGACAGCCTGAGACCCTGCCGGAGCGGCAGGGTCTTTCGGTTCGATGCGCGAAAAAGCACAGCTCAAGGTTTCACGGTTTGCTGGAACTCGGAGATATGAAGGCTAAGCAGATAATCGGTTTCATGCAGTTCGTCCGCGGTCCAAGCTTTGTCCAATACGCGCTTGGCGGCATTGATTTCCCGGTTGAGTTTGCCGAACGAAGAAGCCGGATATTGGCCGGGTTGGATGCCGCGCGGCGAATCCATCAGCAGGTTCGCTTTTTGTATCCGCTCCGCCAGCCGTACGCCTTCGACGATCATGTTGCGGTACGATTCGGCGTCGTTGAGCGCGACATCGTATGCCGTTTTCGAATAGGAGCCGTTCATCAGCTGCTCAAGATAAGCTGCGGAACGGTCGAATTCCTGCTTGCGGTCGCCGTAATCGACGCCGAGGGCTTCGAGAGCGGCAAGTCCGTTTTGCGCGTCGGACCGATATTGGCCGAGTTTGACGCCGTAGTCGCCGATCTCGAAGGCTTTGAGATCGTTGGATTTGGATGCGGACAGCACATAATGCTTGTATCCCGCTTCTCCGCGCTGTTCTTCGCTGCCGGAACCGGAATTCAGTACGGCTCTCGTTTCGATGACCGTCGTATACAGGACTTCTTCCCACGGTTCGAGGATCACGTCTTCTTTATCCTGTCCCGAAAGCATGCCTCTCAGAATTCTGTACAAAAAGAAGTCGGTATCGTCGGTATTTTTGACCTTGCTGCCGATATACGCGTCGAGCGATTTTTCCAAGCCGCTTTCGGCCGATTTCACGGCAGAAGCACTCGCGCTCGGATCTCCGATCGCTGTCAACGCTTTGTTTTTGGCTTCGGCCAATTCCCAAAGCCGTTCATCGTCGGAAAGCGTTCTGAAATCCGATTCGGCCTTGATCGAAGCATAAACCAAATGCGTCAACTTTTCCCTGGCGGCATCCTGCGCGGCGGCGGAAGAAACGGAGGCGCTTTCCGCGGCCGAAACCGTCGGCACGGCCGTAAGCGCGCTTGCGCCCCCCAACACGATTGCCGATGCCAGCAAAGCGGTCGGAATTTTTTGGAAACCGTTCGATTTCGTGCGACTATAGTTCATGGCGATTGCTCCTTTTCGATGATATGTATAATATGGGCCAAACGTTACTTATTACATGTTATTCAACTTTTTGAAACGCATGGGCGATGTAAAAAGCCCCCTCTCTTTTTTTCGTTTAAAAAAGAGAGGGGCTTCGAGTTTTTTGCTTTACGATCCGAATGATTCCGGCTCGTTTCCGTATATCAGCGTGACTCCTTTTCCTTGCAGAAAACCGCTCCACTCTTCGGCGGGCTTCCGATCCGTCACCACGAAGTCGATCTCGCCGAAGTCGAACAGCCGGATAAACGCCAACCGATCGAACTTCGAGTGGTCGGCGAGCAGAATGGTCTTGTTCGCCTGGCGGCGCATCAGCAGCTTCAGCTCGCTTTCCGCTTCGTTGGAATCGCAGATTCCGCCGTTCATCGACAGCGCCTTGCACCCGAGCAGCGCCACGTCCGCATTGTAGCGTTCGATCGTGCGCGAGGCGTCGGGCCCGACAAAAGAACTGGTTGACGCCCCGAGTGTCCCTCCCGTACCGATCAACCGATGACCCGATTGCTGGAACGCGGACAACGCGACCAGCGAATTTGTAATAAGCGTCAGGTTCTCCCGGCGTTCGGCCAACATTCGTAGCGTCTCGAAAGCCGTTGAACTCGTATCCGCCATAATGCTGTCTCCGTCGTGGATCAAGTCGAGCGCATATCCGGCAATAATCCGTTTGGCTTCCAGATTAAGATCATGCCGACTCGCATAGGAAGGATCGCGGTTGGTCGGAGCGCTCAGCACCGCGCCGCCGTAGTTTTTCTGCGCCACGCCCTCTTTTTCCAACTTGTCCAGATCGCGCCGCACCGTCTCCTCGGATACGCCGAACTCCTGCGCCAGCGCCGATACCTGTACTTTTTTATTCCGATACAATTCGTTGATGATCCGTTCCCGCCGCTGCTGCGCTTTCATTTTGCATCCGCTCCCTGTCCGATAATTGCTTTTACGGTATCACGAACCGGGCAAAACCACAATTCAACTTCTTTTAAAATCTTTAAATTTCGACAAAACCACAAATAAAATTGATATATTTGTGGTTTATTTGTTGACTTTGCTTTTTTGTGCTTTTACTATGGAAGAAGAAAAGAAGAACGGGCAGCATACGGATCCGGCAGCCGATTTCGATCGTTTTTTTGCGCGAAGCTCCGCCCGACTTGTTTCTGCCCGATGTCCCGCCTTTTTTTGTAAGCGTATACTTATAACCCAATCCCGAGGAGGAACACCATGTCATCCACCGTGATCAAACAGTACCCGAAGATCGGAATTCGCCCCACCATCGACGGCAGGCGCAGAGGAGTCAGGGAATCGCTGGAAGAGCAGACGATGGGCATGGCCGAGCGCACGGCGGCATTTTTGCGCGAAAATCTGCGTTACCCCGACGGTTCGCCGGTAGAATGCGTCATCGCGGACAGCACGATCGGCGGCGTGGCGGAAGCTTCGGCGGCGGCAGCCAAATTCAAGCGCGAAAACGTCGGCGTCTCGATCACCGTGACGCCTTGCTGGTGTTACGGTTCGGAAACGATGGACATGGACGCTTCGATCCCGCACGCGGTCTGGGGCTTCAACGGCACGGAGCGCCCGGGCGCGGTATACCTGGCGGCGGTGCTGTCGGCTTACGCGCAAAAAGGCATTCCGGCGTTCGGCATCTACGGCGAAGACGTGCAGGATTCGGGCAGCGAAGAGATTCCGGCGGACGTGCAGACCAAGCTGCTGCGTTTTGCCAAGTCCGCTCTCGCCGCCGCGATCATTCGGGGCAAAGCGTATCTGTCCATGGGCTCGGTCTCGATGGGCATCGCGGGTTCGATCGTGGACGAGACGCTGTTCCAACATTATCTCGGCATGCGCAACGAATACGTGGACATGTCGGAGTTTATCCGGCGGGTCGAAGAAGGCATTTACGATCAAGAAGAGTATGAAAAAGCGCTGGCCTGGACCAAAGCCAACTGCAAGCTCGGCGACAACAACAATCCCCAGCATCTGATCATCGGCGAGGACGAGCAGGAGAAGCAGTGGGAATTCGTGGTCAAAATGACGCTGATCGCTCGCGACCTCATGGTCGGCAATCCGCGGCTCGCGGAACTCGGTTTCGAAGAAGAAGCGGGCGGCCATTTCGCGATCGCGGGCGGCTTCCAAGGACAGCGGCAGTGGACGGACCATTTCCCGAACGGCGACTTCATGGAGACGATCCTCAACTCCTCGTTCGATTGGAACGGACGCCGCGCGCCTTATATCGTGGCGACCGAAAACGACAGTCTCAACG
>Ga0308157_10002439_pt1 | contig 30476 bp, 27 predicted proteins | sample PhyBR1_FD_201035 | JGI IMG/M metagenome (GOLD analysis project Ga0308157, IMG submission 201035) | Phyllosphere microbial communities from UC Gill Tract Community Farm, Albany, California, United States - DLSLB.R1 | ecosystem: Host-associated > Plants > Phyllosphere > Unclassified | place: USA...
AGGGGTTCGCTGTCTCTCCGTACCTCTTCGGCGAGATGTACGGGGCCCGGGAGAATCTTGGGAAGAACCCGCAGTCGCGCGAGGTCTTCTTTCGGGACGGATCTCTCATCGGACCGGGTGAAGCACTTGTCCAGGAACGCGCGGCCCGAACCCTCGAACGGTTGCGCGACGAGGGGACAGATTATTATCTCGGCGACTTCGCGCGCGCCTTCTGCTCCGTGAGCAATTCCGACGGCGGCGTGATTACCTTGGCCGACTTCGAGGCCTATCGACCCGAGTGGGCCGACCCCATCCATGGCACGTATCGCGGATTCGAGATCGTCGGCTCGGCACCGCCGGACGACGGTGGCATGCAGTTGGTCGAGGCCTTCAATATCCTGGAGAACTTCGACCTCGTTGCCCTCGGCCCAGCCGGTGAATCGTCACGTACGCTCTCGGCGCTGATCGCGGCGCACAACGCTGTCTATTACGCAGCGCCCCGGGAGAAACGCGTTCGCGAGAGCGGGAGGATCATGGAGGTCCTTCTATCCAAGGAGTACGGTCGGCAGCGCTTCGAGACGCTGGACACGCTCGCGAATCCCGCCTCGGCGACACCGCCCAGCCCGGGCACGATCCACATCTCGGTGATCGACGCCGAGCACAACGTCGCGACGCTCACTCACTCCCACATGGCCTCGCCATGGGTGAATGGGCTCTATGCGGAGGGCTTCCAGCTCGCCGGAGGCGGGTCGTTTTTCCAACGCGTCATGCCACAGCCGGGCGAGCGCGCCACCATCTACCTTGCGCCGAGCATGGTGCTGCGTGATGGCGAGCCGGTGATTGTGTCCGGCTCCCCGTCCGTCTCGCTCGTTGCGTGCGTGATGCAGAACCTCGTAAACATCATGGACTTTGGTATGTCCATCGAGGACAGCGTTGCCCAGCCGCGGTTCGGTGCGCGTCCGCACGATCCGGCGCGAGGATGGGTGCCCGGTACGACGCTGGAAGCCGGATTCTCCGAGCCCGTGCTGAGCGAGACACGATCGTGGGCGAAACAGAATCGTCTCTGGCTTCGCGAGATCGGGCCATGGAACTCGATGACGGGAAACTTCGACGGCATCACGATCGATCCGGCCACTGGGCTCATGCGCTCGTGCGGCGACCCGCGCCGCATGGGCACGGCCGTTGCGGCGTGATCGTACCGCGGGTCTCGTTCGAATGAATCGCTCGAAAGGAGCGTGACGCGGAGATCGGGTAGCGCTCTGCGCGAGGAGTGGGAGAAGTGTTCCTCGGGTCACCCTGCCAGTACGTGTGCGATCCGGGCGTACTCCGTGGCGGCCCACTCGCCGACGATGCGGGTGCGGTCGTCCGTCTCGGCGGCGGGGAAGGCGATGCTCCGCGTCGGAACGCTCGCGCCGAGCTCGACGAGCAGCGGGCGCAGCGTGGTGTCGACGGCGAGCGTGTGAGCAGGAGACCCGATGGTGAGGATCGGCACGGCCGTCACTGCCGAGAGTCCGCCCGCGCCGTAGCGGTCGAGGAACGCCTTCAGGAGCCCGGTGTACGCCGCCTTGTAGGTCGGGCTCGCGATCACGGCGACGTCGGCTGCCGCGACCTGTGCGTTCAGCGCGTCGATCTCGTTTTCGGGGAAGGCGAAGATGCGGTTCGCGTACCCCGCGAGGTCGATCGTCGGAAGCACGCGCGCGCCCGAGCGGGCGGCGAGCTGAGAAGCGACCTCTTCGGCGACGAGCGCTGTGCGTGAGGAGGGCTGCGGGTTCCCGACGACGACGGCGATGGTGCTCATGGATCCATTGAACAGGCGCGCTCGCCGCGGTCGCAACAGATCCGACACACGCGGTCACGGTCGAAGTGCTAAACTTGAGTCGACCCCACTCAAGTTGAATCATCGGGAGGAAGACGTGGCGGAGAATCAAGACGACCAGAAGAGTGCTCTCGAGCAGTTCGGCATCAACCTCACCGAGCGCGCCCGCAGCGGCAAGCTCGATCCGGTGATCGGGCGCGACAGCGAGATCCGCCGCGTGAGCCAGGTGCTGACGCGCCGCACGAAGAACAATCCCGTGCTGATCGGCGAGCCCGGCGTCGGCAAGACCGCGGTCGTCGAGGGCCTCGCACAGCGCATCGTCGCCGGCGACGTCGCCGAATCGCTGCGCGGCCGTGAGCTCATCGCCCTCGACATCTCGGCGCTCGTCGCGGGTGCGATGTACCGAGGCCAGTTCGAGGAGCGACTGAAGAAGGTGCTGCAGGAGATCACCGAGTCGGAGGGCCGGGTCGTCACCTTCATCGACGAGCTCCACGTACTCATGGGGGCTGGCGGCGGGGAAGGATCCGTCGCCGCGGCGAATATGCTCAAGCCCATGCTCGCCCGAGGCGAGCTGCGCATGATCGGCGCAACGACGCTCAATGAGTATCGCGAGTTCATCGAGAAGGATGCCGCGCTCGAGCGCCGCTTCCAGCAGGTGTACGTGGGCGAGCCCACGGTCGAAGACACGATCGCGATCCTCCGCGGGCTCAAGCAGCGCTACGAGGCGCACCACAAGGTGTCGATCTCGGACAGCGCGCTCGTGGCCGCGTCGTCGTTCTCGCACCGGTACATCCCCAGCCGCCAGCTGCCCGACAAGGCGATCGACCTGATCGACGAGGCCGCGAGCCGACTGCGCATGGAGATCGACTCGGCCCCGCTCGAGATCGATGAGCTGCGCCGCCACGTCGACCGTCTGAAGCTCGAGGAGCTCGCGCTGAAGAAGGAGAAGGATGCGGCGGCGAAGGAACGCCTCGCCGATCTGCGCCAGAACATGGCAGAACAGCAGGCGAAGCTCGACGAGCTGCAGGCCAGGTGGGAGACCGAGCGCGCCTCGCTGAACCGCGTCGGAGACCTGAAGAACCGGCTCGACAGTGCGCGGATCGAGGCCGAGCGCGCCCAGCGCGAGGGCAACCTCGAGAAGGCATCGCGTCTGCTCTACGGCGAGATCCCCGGCCTCGAGCGCGAGCTCGCAGACGCCGAGAAGGCCGAGCAGTCCGACGAGCGCATGGTCGGCGACCAGGTGACCGACGAGGACATCGCCTCCGTGATTGCTGCGTGGACCGGGATCCCCGTGGGGCGCCTGCTGCAGGGCGAGTCCGAGAAGCTGTTGCACCTCGAGACCGAGCTGGGTCGCCGACTCATTGGTCAGCGCGAGGCGGTTTCAGCCGTCTCCGACGCGGTGCGGCGCTCCCGCGCCGGCCTGTCGGACCCCGACCGGCCCACCGGATCCTTCCTGTTCCTCGGCCCCACGGGCGTCGGCAAGACTGAGCTCGCGAAGGCGCTCGCCGAGTTCCTCTTCGACGACGAGCAGGCGATGATCCGCATCGACATGTCGGAGTACGGCGAGAAGCACTCGGTCTCGCGACTCGTCGGCGCCCCTCCCGGATACGTCGGGTACGACCAGGGCGGCCAGCTCACCGAGGCCGTCAGGCGCCGTCCCTACTCGGTCGTGCTGCTCGACGAGGTCGAGAAGGCGCATCCCGAGGTGTTCGACGTGCTGCTGCAGGTCATGGATGATGGCCGCCTGACCGACGGGCAGGGCCGCACGGTCGACTTCAAGAACGTGATCCTGATCCTTACGAGCAACATCGGCTCGCCGATCCTTGTCGACCCGACGATCGCGCCGGAGATGAAGCGCGAGCAGGTGCTGCAGCTCGTGCAGGCCTCGTTCAAGCCCGAATTCATCAACCGGCTCGACGACATCGTGGTGTTCCAGGCGCTGGGGGAGGACGAGCTGGCTCAGATCGTGGAGCTGCAGGTCGATCTGCTGCAGCGGCGACTCGCGGATCGCCGTCTCACGCTCGCGGTGACGCCCGACGCGCGTGCGTGGCTCGCGGAGCGCGGCTACGACCCGGCCTTCGGAGCGAGGCCGCTGCGCCGCCTGATCCAGAAGCAGATTCAGGATCTGCTGGCGCGGGGGATCCTCGCGGGCCGCATCCACGACGGTGACACCGTGCGCGTAGACGTGGCGGCGGACGGTGAAGGCCTCGCTCTCACGGGCGCATAGACCGCCCTATTTCGTCATTTCTGGCACATCTCTTGCGCTGTGCGCAGTAGAGATGTGCCAGAAATGACGATTTGTGAGTGAGGGGTGGGGTTACTTCTTCAGCGCCTCGCTCCACTTCACGCGGGCGCCCATGCGCAGCAGCGAGCGCTCGTAGATCTTCGCGGCGAGCATGATCACCAGCACGCAGGCGATGAGCGAAATGATGATCGAGAGGATCGGCTCCCACCACTGCGCCTCGTTGAAGAACAGGCGGATCGGCATCGACACCGGCGACGAGAACGGCACGTACGACATGATCGCCATCACGAGCGGGTTGTCGTTGAAGAAGATCACGAGGAAGTACGGGATCATCACGATGTACATCACCGGGGCGATCGTCTGCGAGATGTCCTCCTGACGCGACACGAGCGCGCCCGTCGCGGCGAACATCGTCGCGATCAACAGGAACCCGGCCACGAAGAACAGCGCGAACCAGAGCAGCGGTGCGCCGAGGCCCCCGAGAATCTCGGTCTGATCCGTCAGGATGAGCGACACAGCCACGGCGGCGACGATCAGGATGATCTGAGCCAACGCCAGCAGCGTGTTGCCGATCACCTTTCCCGCAAGTAGGGCCCGCGCGGGGATCGCGGTGAGCAGGATCTCGATGACGCGCGTCTGCTTCTCCTCGACGACGCTCGTCGCCACGGGGGATCCGAACGACATCGCCGACATCATGAACACGATGCCGAATGCGATGGCGAGGATGTAGCGAATCGGCGACCAGCCGGCATCCGGGTTCAGGAGCTCGACGTTCGGCGCCTGCGACAGGCTCTGCAACAGTTCGCTCGGCGCGTCGGTGAGCGCGACAATCGTGACGCCCGTGGCGGACTCGTCGTCCTGCACGACCGCGGCGTCGACTTCTTCATCCTCGACGAGCTGGCGGGCCGCCTCGGCGTCTGAGACTTCGGTGACCTCGACGCCGTCGATCTCCGCGAGCTGCGCCGAGATCGTGTCGGGCGCCGCGACCTCTGTGGTCGTCTCTCGCTCGCCGAAGAAGTTCATCGCGAGGATGCCGACGACGATGCCGATCAGGAGGATCAGCGTCGAGATGACGAACGCCTTGCTGCGCACGCGCGTCGCGACCTCGCGCTCGGCGACGAGATAGGTGGCCTGGGGCGTGGAGAGGGGCTGCGGGGTCATCGGACGACCTCCTTGAAGATCTGCGCAAGCGACGGATGCTGCGGGGCGAAGCTGATGACGGCGCTTTCGGCGACGGAACGGCGCAGTACGCGCTGTGCCGCCTCGTCGTCGGTGACATCGAACACGGCGTGGCCCGTGTCGAAGTCGATGACCTCGATGCCGGGCTCGTCGCGAAGCCACCCGGCGTCGCCGGTCGAAATGAGTTCGTATCGATTCGTGGAGTGCTGCTTGCGCAGGGCCTCGCGCTCACCCGCGGCGCGGACGGCGCCGCCCGCGATGATCACGAGATCGTCGCACAATCGCTCGACCACATCGAGCTGGTGCGACGAGAACAGCACGGCCGCTCCCCTCCGGGCGCGCTCCTGCAGCACCGCGACGACCGTTTCGACGGCCATCGGATCGAGACCGCTGAACGGCTCGTCGAGGATCAGCACGTCGGGGTCGTGCACGAGTGCGGCGGCGATCTGAGCGCGCTGCTGGTTGCCGAGCGAGAGCGATTCGATCGGATCCGCCAGGCGCTCGCCGAGGCCGAGCTCCGTGAGGATAGCCGTGGCCTTGTCGCTCGCGACCGACTTGTCGAAGCCGTGCAGACGGGCGAGGTAGGTGATCTGCTCGAGCACCTTCATCTTGGGGTACAGGCCGCGCTCCTCGGGCATGTAGCCGAAGCTGCGGCGCTGGGCAGCGGTCAGTGGTGCGCCGTCGAGCGAGACGGATCCGCCGTTGCGGTCGAGCAAGCCGAGGATGATGCGCATCGTGGTGGTCTTCCCGGCACCGTTTCCGCCGACGAAGCCCGTGAGCCGGCCGCGTGCGACGGAGAACGATACGTCGTCGAGCACCGTGCGGTCGCCGTACTGCTTCGTGATTCCGCTGACGTCCAGCATGTCGGAACCCCTTTCCGTTCGTATGCTCCGACGCTATTCGGCGCGGGGCGGCGCGCACATCCGCCGTGTGGGGGAGATCTGCTGATCATCCTCGCGGGGGATCCACAGCGAGAAGTAGATTCATCGGAATAGATGGCGCGATACGCTTGTTGCCTTCTCCCGTATCGCAATTCCTCTACCAAGGAGACCCCCTGTGACCAAGATCGGCTACATCGTCGGATCCATCGGCAGCGCTTCGATCAACCGCACGCTCGCTGACGCGCTCGTGAACCTCCTCCCGCAAGGCGTCGAGGCCGTGGAGATCCCGATCAAGCAGCTGCCGTTCTTCTCGACCGACCTCGAGGCGGACTTTCCGCAGGTCGCACGCGACTTCAAGAGCCAGATCGAATCGGTCGACGGTGTGATCATCCTCACGCCCGAGTACAACCGCTCCATTCCCGGCGTGCTGAAGAACGCGATCGAGTGGGCGAGCCGTCCCTACGGCGACTTCTCGTTCGGCGGCACCCCCGTCGCGGTCATCGGCGCCTCGCCCGGGGGCATCGCGACCGCCGCCGCCCAGCAGCACCTCAAGGCCGTTCTGAGCCACGTCAACGCGATCGTCATGGGCCAGCCCGAGGGCTTCATCCAGCTCACACCCGGCCTGATCAGCGACACCGGCGAGGTCACGAACGACGACACGAAGGCATTCCTCGAGATGTACCTCGGCGCCTTCCTCGGCCTCGTCGGCCGCATGCAGAAGGCCAACGCCTGACGCACCCTGCACCAGCGCCCCACGGATCCGCCTCTCCCCCTCAATGGATTCGTGGGGCGCTCTTTCGTACGCAGTCGGCAGACGGAACCGGCAGCTTCCGCCGTGCGGGGGAAGCGGCGTGCGCGCTCGCCGCATAACGTGGTCGACATGACCATCGCGAAGGATCTCCCGGATTCCGCGGCGCGCACCGCGTTCACGCCCGTGACGCGCGACGCGCCGACGCGCGCTCAGCGCACGCTCGACGTGTGGCTGGGGCTCGCGCTGTTCTTCGGAGCGGTCGTCAGCGTGATCCTCGGTTTCTTCGCGCAGATCATGGGCACGGCCGGACTCGACGTCAAATGGGGCCTCCTGTACGCAGCCGCGCTCACACTGCCGTTCGTGCTGCGCATCAGTCATCCGCTCATCGTCGCGATCGTCGTGAACCTCGTCTACATCGTGGGCATGGAAGCGGGCGCGACCGAGCTCTACGTCGGACAGATCGCGCTGTTCCTCTCGATGTACACCGTGGGGGCGTGGGTCGATGATCGCCGACTCGCGCAGCTCGCGCGCTTCGGCATCATGGCGGCGATGGCCGTATGGCTGCTGATCGCCACCTTCCGCGCCGCCACGATGGCCCCGCCCGAGGGAATGCCGGATGCCGTCGGCATCATGTCGCCCATCGTCGCGTACATGATGCTGCAATGGCTCATCAACGCCGTGTTCTTCGGCGGCGCCTACATCATGGGCGACCGCGCGTACGAGGCGGCGCTCGGCCGAAAGGCACTGGCCGCGCGCACGCGCGAGCTCGAAGAGCAGCAGGAGATCGCGTCCGCGCAGGCCGTGGCGCTCGACCGCGTGCGGATCGCTCGCGAACTGCACGATGTCGTAGCGCACCACGTCTCGGCGATGGGTGTGCAGGCCGGTGCGGCGCGCACTGTCGTCGACCGCGATTCCGAGGCGGCGAAGAATGCGCTCGCGCTCGTCGAGGACTCGTCTCGCCAGGTGATCGGCGAGCTGCGCCACCTGCTCGATACGCTGCGCAGCAGCGACGAGGATCCGGCCGATGCGCCGTCGACCGTCACGCTCGCGTCGATCGAGCAGCTCGTTCGAGCGTCGGAAGGAGCCGGTACGCCGACCTCGTTCCGCGTCATCGGCGAGCCGCGCGAGGTGCCGGGCCTCGCGCAGGTGAACCTGTATCGAATCGCGCAGGAGGCGCTGACGAACGCCCGGCGCCACGCGGGCCCCGGAGCCACGGCGGATGTGCGCCTGCGCTACTCGGACGACGCCGTCGAGCTCGAGGTGACGAATACGGGGCGCGTCGTCGTCGGATCCCGCCCCGGTCTCGGAACGCTCGGCATGCGGGAGCGCGCGACGTCGATGGGGGCAATGCTCGAGGCGGCGCCGCGCGACCAGGGCGGCTACCTGGTGCGCGTGCGCGTGCCGCTCGCGTAGCAGGATGGGATCATGACTTCACCGACCGTTCTGCTCGTCGACGATCATGCCACGATGCGTGCCGGGTTCCGCATGATTCTCGAGGCCTCTGGCATCCAGATCGCCGGCGAGGCCGCGACCGGGGTAGAGGCCGTAGAGCGCGCCGCGCACCTGGCGCCCGACGTGGTGTTCATGGACGTGCAGATGCCCGACATGGACGGCATCGAGGCGACGCGACAGATCGTGGCGTCGGGCAGCTGCGCGAGCATCGTGATCGTGACGACGTTCGACCGCGACGACTATCTCTTCGCGGCGCTCGACGCGGGCGCGAGCGGGTTCCTGCTCAAGAACGCCGGGCCCGAAGAACTCGTGAGTGCGGCGCGCGTCGCCGCGGCCGGCGATGCTCTGCTCGCACCTGAGGTCACGCGTCGCGTAATCGAGCGGCACGGCGCCGCCGAGCGCATGCCGCAGTCGGAATGGAACGGGAACCCGGTGGCGTTGACCGACCGCGAAGCCGAGATCCTGCGTCTGCTCGCGGCCGCGATGAGCAACGCCGAGATCGCGAGGCAGCTGTTCATCGGCGAGGCGACGGTCAAGACCCATGTCTCCAACCTGCTGCAGAAGACGGGCTCGCGCGACCGCGTTGCGGCGGTGGTCTGGGCCTACCGCAACGGGGTCGTGTAGCGCGGCAGCCGGCTGTCAGCCGAAGATCATCGGCACGTCGTCTTCGTCGTCGTCTGAGAAGTCGAGGTCCACGACGACCGGCACATGATCACTCGGGCCCTCACCCTTGCGCTCGTCGCGCTCGATCGATGCGCCCTCGACGGCATCGGCGAACGCCGGGGATCCGAGCACGAAATCGATGCGCAGGCCTTCGTTTCGAGGGAAGCGCAGCTGCTTGTAGTCCCAGAACGTGAACCCCTCGGGCACAAGTGGACGCACGACGTCCTTCACCCCGGAACCTTCCAACGCGGCGAACGCATCGCGCTCGGCGGGTGAGACGTGCGTCGTCACGCCCTCGATGATCGACGGATCCCCGTTGTCGGCATCGGTCGGAGCGACGTTGAAGTCGCCCGTGAGCGCGAGCGGCAGCGACGGATCCGCCGCGAGGCTTTCGGTCACGTAGTGCCGCAGCGCCTCGAAGAACCGCAGCTTGTACGCGTAGTGCGGGTCGTCGAGCCCGCGACCGTTCGGCACGTAGAGGCTCCACAGCCGCACGCCCTCGACGAGGGCCGAGATGGCGCGAGCCTCGAGCGGGGCGTCGTCGCCGTCATAGCCCTTCTTGAAGCCGGGCATTCCCGGGAAGGAATATGCGATGTCCTCCATCGGCAGACGGCTCGCGATCGCAACGCCGTTCCACTGGTTGAGGCCGTGCGCCGCGACGGTGTAGCCGGCGTCTTCGAACTGCTGGTGAGGGAACTGCTCGGGCTTGCACTTGATCTCCTGCATGAGCAGGACGTCGATTCCGGCGCGGTCGGCGAAGGCGACGATCCGATCGACGCGTGCACGAACCGAGTTGACGTTCCAGGTCGCGATGCGCATGGACCCCAGACTATCCGCGCGGGTCGGATCCCCACTTCAGGTTGTCGAAGAGATCGTCGACCGCGGCGCGATCGTACGCCTCAGCGCGCGGTGCGCTGGGGAAGTCGAGGCGGCGGATCAGATCGGAGTACTGCCGGTCGGCGCGCAACCGCTCCACGATCTTGTCGGTCACCTCATCGACGGCGCGGCGGGAGTAGCCTTCGCCGGCGAACATCCCGGGCTTCTTCAAGGGGTGCGATGCGAGCCATTCCTCGAGGGGCAGCTTTGCCTTAGCCATGACTTCAGCCTATGGCCTGCCGAATACACTGGGGAACATGGCCATCGCATCCACGCCCGAGCTCGAGTCCGACCGCCAGCGCCTGATCGCGCTCATCACGGACGAGGCCGTTTTCCACGGTGACTTCACGCTGTCGAGCGGCAAGCAGGCCACGTACTACGTCGACATGCGCAAGCTCACGCTCGACCACCGTGCGGCCCCCGCGATCGGCCGCATCATGAGCGATCTGATCGCCGACATCGACGGCGTGGTGGCCGTGGGCGGCCTCACGCTCGGCGCCGATCCGATCGCGAACGCGGTCATGCACGCGACCGCTGACGCTGCACGCCCGCTCGACGCGTTCGTCGTGCGCAAGGAGCCGAAGGACCACGGTCGCGGTCGCCAGATCGAGGGCGCCGAGGTCGAGGGCAAGCGCGTCGTCGTGCTCGAAGACACGTCGACGACCGGCCAGTCGGCACTCAAAGCGGTTGAAGCGCTCCGCAAGGCCGGCGCCGAGGTCGTGGCCGTGGCCGTGATCGTCGACCGGCTGACCGGGGCGCGCGCCGCGATCGAAGAGGCGGGCCTCGAATGGCGCGCCGCGATCGACCTGGGCGACCTCGGCCTCGACCCGCAGTAGTCGCCCTTCATGTTCGGCCCGGTAGCCTGAGCGCATGTCACGCATCGCGCTGGCCGTAGATCTCGGCGGCACCAAGGTCGAAGCCGCACTCGTCTCCGACGGCGGCGAGGTGCACGCGCCGAGCAGGCACCGCGCACCGACAGGGCGCGACATTACCCCCGACGGCCTGCGGCAGGCCGTGAGCGCCGTCGTCGGTGCCGCCCTCGACAGGTTGCCGCACGGCGCCGATCTCGCGGGCGCGGGCATCGGGTCGGCAGGGCCCGTCGATCGCATCGCCGGCACGATCGCCCCCGTGAACATGCCGCTCGTGGCCGGCTTCGACCTGGTGAGCGCCGTGCGCGACGCCGTGATCGTCGACACGGGCGACGCCGACGCCGAGGTGCGCCTGCGGCACGACGGGGGCGCGCTCGCGCTCGCCGAGTCGTGGCTCGGGGCGGCCGCGGGCGCCGGAGCCTCGCTGTCGATCGTCGTGTCCACCGGCATCGGCGGCGGCATCGTGATCGGCGGCGATCCGGTGGGCGGGTCGTCGGGGAACGCCGGCCACCTCGGACAGACCCACGCGGCCGAGCAGAACGGCGAGCTGACGCTGGAGGAGGTCGCGTCCGGGCCCTCGAGCGTGCGGTGGGCGCAGCTGCAGGGCTGGCAGGGCACCACGGGAGAGCAGCTCGGCGACGACGCACGTCGCGGTGACCGCACAGCCCGTGCGGCCATCGAGCGGTCGGCGCACGCCGTCGGCCGCGCGCTCGCCGACGCGTCGACCCTACTCGACCTCGAGGTGATCGCCATCTCGGGCGGCTTCAGCTTCGTCGCTGACGATTATGTCGACCTCGTGGCTGCGAGTCTTCGCGATTGGGCCGAGCTGCCCTACGCCCGAGCCACGCGCGTCGTGCGCAGCGGCCTCGGACCCGACGGCCCGCTCATCGGCGCCGCCGCGCTCGCGCTGCGGTAGGTCGGGCCACTCAGCGGCGCGGACCGAACATGTCGTCGTCGTCGCGCCCCGATTTGTTCATGCGCCGCACGGCGCGGACTCCCATCACGATCACGCCGACGCAGGTCAGCGCGATGACGATCATGAACAGTTCCGGCATGCCGCCCACGTTACCCGCGCGCCGGACGAGGCGGGGTGGGTTCCCGACATAGGCTCAGCATCGTGGCGAAGAACCCGACGGAGGAGCGAGAGTCCTTCCGCGTGCCGCCGCAGGACGGCCGCACCTACCTCGTGACGGGCGCCAACGCCGGCCTCGGATACTTCGCCTGCGAACATCTCGCGCGAGCCGGCGCCCACGTCATCATGAGCGGGCGCCATCCGAATCGCCTCGCCGCGGCCCATGACGCCCTCGAGGCTCGCGTGCCCGGCGCCTCGGTCGAGACGCTGCTGCTCGACGTCGCCAACCCCGGATCAGTGCGTGCCGCTGCCGCGAGCATCCGCGGCGGGCTGTTCGACCGCACCCGGCTCGACGGGGTGATCTTCAACGCGGGCATCGTGCATCCGCCGCACCAGCGACGGCTGACCCGTGACGGGCGCGAACTGGTGTTCTCGACGAACGCCCTCGGGCACTTCGTGCTGGGCGCCGAGCTGCTCGTACCGCTGGCGAAAGCGGCGACGAACCGCTGGACGCCGCGCATGGTGTGGATCGGCAGCGTCTCCACGCGCATGGGCGCCCACAACCCCGTCGACGTGCAGCTCGAGTCCAAGTACTCGGCATGGAAGGCTTACGTGCAGTCGAAGGTCGCAGTGCAGGCGCTCGGGTTCGAGGCCGATGCCCGCATGCGCGACGCCGCGATTCCGGTGAAGAGCATCGTCGCCCACCCCGGCTACTCGATCGGCGGACGCACGCCGCGCGTACAGGGTGTGAACCAGCCGGGGCTGCTCAAGCGCCTGAAGGACGGCGCTCAGGCCCCGTTCTCGCAGAGCAAGCAGCGCGGCGCCGATACGATCGTGCGCGCGCTCGTCGACCCGGTCATCGCGGGCGGCGAATACTGGGGCCCTCGCTACCTGCTGCGCGGCGATGCCGTCAGGCAGCGGCCGTCGCAGACCTCGGCCGACCCGGAGGTCAGGCGCCTGCTGTGGGAGAAGTGCGAGGCGCTCTCCGGCATGAAGTGGCCGCTCCAGAAGGCCGCACGGGCCGCTCGGTAACCTGGTTCCGTGACCACGAGCCCCGCTGCCGATGATTACCTGAAGACGATCTATCACCACACCGAGTGGCAGGATCGTCCGATCACGCCATCGGTGCTCGCGGCGAAGCTCGGCGTCGCACCGTCGAGCGTGACCGAGATGGTGCAGAAGCTCGCCGCTGCCGGCCTCACGATCTACGAGCCGTACCGCGCCGTGCGGCTCACCGAGGCGGGCCTGGCCCGGGCTGTGACGATGACGCGCCGCCACCGCCTCATCGAGACCTGGCTCGTCGAGGAGTTCGGCTACGCCTGGGACGAAGTGCACGACGAGGCCGAGGTGCTCGAGCACGCGGTGAGCGACCGCATGCTCGCGCGCATCGACGAACGGTTGGGCCACCCCGCCGTCGACCCGCACGGCGATGCCATCCCGCGCCCCGACGGCACGATCGAGCGTGAGCCGTTCGTGCTGCTCGGCGATGCGCATCCGGGGCACGAGGGGCAGGTACTGCGGGTGAGCGACGCGGATCCGATGCTGTTGCGCGCGATCACCGCGTGCGGGATCGACGTGGGCACCGAGGTCGTGCTGCGTGACGGCGGCATCGAGGTCGCCGGATCGACCGTCGACCTGCCGGACGGAGCGTCCGAAGCGGTGTGGCTCACGGCCTGATCGGTCGGCGCGGAAATACTTCCGCCGCTGTGTCGATCTGCGTCTTCCCCGTTCGATGCGTTAGTGAGAGGGTCAGAACGGACCCACCGGCGAGAGGAAGATCATGTCGAAGTTCATGCTCATCATGCGAGACAGCGACGAGGCGCTCGAGGCATCGAAGGAGGTGCCGTTCGAGCAGATCATCGAGGCGATGGGAAAGTACAACGAATCGATGATGAAGGCAGGCGTGCTCGCCGCCGGCGAAGGGCTCACCGAGGCCGAGGAAGGCGTCGTCGTCGACTACTCCGCGACCCCGCCCGTCGCTACCGACGGGCCGTACGGCGAGACGAAGGAGCTTTTCAACGGGTTCTGGATCCTCGAGGTGCCGTCGATCGAGGAAGCGACCGAGTGGGCGAAGCGCGCCCCCCTCGGCCCCGGCAGCAAGATGGAGATCCGCCGGATCCATGGGGCCGACGACTTTCCGGCCGACAATGAGTGGATCCAGAAGGAAGCCGAGTGGCGTGAGCAGCTCGGCACTGACTGATCCGAATGCGGGAATGAGCGACGGGGAGGCCGGTGCCGCGCCCGATCGGGACGCGGCGTCGGCCCGCCGCCGCGTCGAGGCGATATGGCGGATCGAGGCGGCACGCATCGTCGCGACGCTCACGCGGTACACCGGCGACTTCGACCTTGCCGAGGATCTCGCACAGGAGGCACTGTCGGCTGCGCTCGTGCAGTGGCCCGCGGGCGGCGTGCCGCCGAACCCCGGGGCTTGGCTCGTCACCGTCGGCAAGCGGCGGGCCGTCGACGTCTGGCGCCGCTCGACTGCGCTCGACGAGAGGTACACGGCGCTTGCCCGCGCGTCCGGCGATGCAATGGAGGGGGTCGAGTACGAGCCCGACGAGATCGACGACGACGTACTGCGGCTCGTCTTCATCGCGTGTCACCCGTCCCTCTCGCGCGACGCGCGCATTGCGCTGACCCTGCGCGTCATCGGCGGTCTCACGACCGAGGAGATCGCGCGGGCGTTCTTCGTGCCGACCCCGACGATCCAGCAGCGCATCGTGCGGGCGAAGAAGACCCTCGCGGCGGTGAACGCGCCCTTCGAAGTGCCGCCGCACGAGGAGTATGCCGAACGACTCGACGGTGTGCTGAGCGTGCTCTACCTCATCTTCAACGAGGGGCACGTCGCCAGCTCCGGAGACGCGTGGATGCGCCCAGGGCTCGCCCAGGAGGCCATGCGGCTCGCGCGCGTGCTCGCCGGGCTGATCCCGAGCGCGCACGAAGCACATGCGCTCGTCGCTCTCATGGAGCTGACGGCCGCACGCTTCCCCGCCCGCACCGACGCGAACGGGGATCCGGTGCTGCTCGATGCGCAGCAACGCATGCGGTGGGACGCGTCGCTCATCTCGCGGGGGCGTGCCGCGCTGCGTCGAGCCGATGCCCGCGGTCGCGGCCGCGGCGCGTACGGACTGCAGGCGGCGATCGCCGAGTGCCACGCGGTTGCCCCGACGTTCACCGACACCGACTGGGATCACATCGTCGTTCTGTACGAGGCGCTCGGGCGCATCGCTCCGTCGCCGGCTGTCGAGCTCAATCGGGCCGCGGCCGTCGCGATGGCGACCGGCCCGGCCAGCGCCCTGCGCATCGTCGACCGGATTGTGGCGTCGGGCGCGCTGCGCGGATCCCACCTGCTGCCCTCCGTCCGCGGCGACTTGCTCGCGCGGCTCGGCCGTGCGGACGAGGCGCGGGAATGTCTGGGCGAGGCCGCGCGGCTCACGGCGAACGAGCGCGAACGCGGCATGCTCCTCGCGAAGATCGCCGGCCTCGGCCGTTGAATGCGTCGCCCGCTTGCGCGGGCGACGCAGGGCGCAGTGCTGTCTGGCGCCTATGGCGCGGTGCTGCCGCCGGGCTTCGCCCACCGACGGCGTCGCCCGCTGACGCGCGCGACGCAAGGCGCAGTGTCTTCTGGCGCCTACGGCGCGGTGCCGCCGCCGGGCTTCGCCCACCGACGGCACCATTCATACATGACGACGGCGCCGGCGGCCGAGGCGTTTATCGAGCGGGTCGAGCCGTACTGCGTGATCTCAATGTGAGAGGACGCCGCCGCGAGCGCTTCTTCCGTCAGGCCCGGGCCCTCCTGACCGAAGAGGAACGCGCAGGCCTCCGGCAGATCCGCCCGGTCGACGGGAACCGCGTCGCCGACGTTGTCGACGGCGATGATCGGGATGCCGCGCTGGCCCATCCACCTCCGGAACGTGTCGACATCCGGGTGGTGGATCACGTGCTGGTAGCGGTCGGTCACCATCGCCCCGCGGCGGTTCCAACGGCGGCGTCCGACGATGTGCACGGTGTGGGCGAGGAATGCGTTGGCGCTGCGCACGATGGATCCGATGTTCATGTCGTGCTGCCAGTTCTCGATCGCGACGTGGAACCCGTGGCGCTTCGTGTCGAGATCGGCGATGATCGCGTCCATCGTCCAATAGCGGTACTCATCGACGACATTGCGCGTATCACCGGACGCGAGCAGCTCGGCGTCGAAGTGGTCGTCAGTGGGCAGCGCACCCTGCCAGGGGCCCACACCGTGGGTCGATTCGTCGGTCACCAGACCATCGTCGCACCGCCCGCTCGGAAGGAGATGCGCCCGAACATCGCACCGAACCCCGGGTAGGGGTCCGTCCGAACGGCTCATCTCCTCCCGAACGAATCTTTCGGTGCACCTAAAAAACTGCCACACTGGCGGCATGCCGCTCCTCTCGCCGCCCCGACCGCGCACGGCGTGGCTGCTCGGTCCCGCGCTGGTCGCCGGGGTTGCCTATCTCGATCCGGGCAATGTGGCCACGAACATGTCGGCCGGCGCGCAGTTCGGTTACCTGCTGGTCTGGGTCGTCGTGCTGGGCAACGCGATGGCATGGCTCATTCAGTACCTCTCCGCCAAGCTCGGCGTGGTCACCGGGGCGAGCCTCGCCGAGGCGCTCGGCACGCGCATCCAGTCGCCGTGGGCGCGCCGGGCGTATTGGCTGCAGGCCGAGCTCGTGGCGATGGCGACCGACATCGCCGAGATCATCGGCGGGGCGGTCGCGCTCTGGCTGCTCTTCGACATCCCCCTGCTGGCGGGCGGGCTCATCACGGGGGCAATTTCGATGGGGCTGCTGCTGATCCAGTCGCGCCGCGGCGCGAAGCCCTTCGAGTTCGTGGTGATCGCCCTGCTCGCGATCATCGTGATCGGATTCACGGTCGGCGTCTTCCTGGGTCCGCCCGATGCGGCCTCCGTCGCCGCGGGCCTCGTGCCGCGGTTCGAGGGGACCGAGTCGGTGCTGCTGGCCGCGTCGATCCTCGGGGCGACCGTCATGCCGCACGCGATCTATGCGCACTCGGCGCTCGCCCGCGACCGGTTCGCGGACGACGAGATCACCGGACCGGCACGCGTTCCGCGGCTGCTGCGCGCGACGCGCTGGGACGTGACGATCGCTCTCGTGATCGCGGGATCCGTGAACCTCGCGATTCTGTTGTTGGGCGCGGCGAACCTGCCGGGCGTGCCCGGAACCGACAGCCTCGAGGGTGCGCACGCGGCTCTCGCGGCCGCGCTCGGCGGGTCCATTGCGACGGTTTTCGCCGTCGGCCTGCTCGCCTCCGGGCTCGCATCGACAGCTGTGGGGGCGTACGCGGGCTCGGAGATCATGCACGGGCTGCTGCATGTGCGCGTGCCGCTGCTCGCTCGTCGCGTGGTGACGCTCATTCCCGCGCTGGTCGTGCTGGGCGTGGGCTTCGATCCGACGAGGGCGCTGATCCTCAGCCAGGTCGTGCTGTCATTCGGAATTCCGTTCGCCCTCGTGCCGCTCGTCTGGCTGACGGCGCGCGCCGGGGTGCTCGGGAGCTACCGCAATCGCTGGTGGACAACGGCGCTCGGGATCGTGTTCGCGGTGTTCCTCATCGCGTTGAACGTCATCCTGCTCTGGCTGACCTTCGCGATGTGAGGACCGAGCCTCACCGTCAGCCGCGATGCGGTGTGAGGCGCTCGTTCACACGTCGAAACATTCCCGCACCGGCGTTGAAACACGGCGTTCGTACTGTGGCGGGCATGAGCCCCGACACGGTCGAGAACCCCGCCGTCCGCCGACTCGTCGTCGTGGGCGCGGGCATGGTCGCGCATCGCTTCGTCGAGAGTCTGCTCGCTCGCGGTAAGGGCTCGTGGCGGGTCACCGTGATCGGCGAGGAGCGCCGCGCGCCCTACGACCGCGTGGGACTGAGCTCGTTCTTCGATGGCCGCACGCCGCATGAACTCGCGCTCGACCCCGCGCCGTTCGACGATCCGCGCGCCACCGTTATCGCCGGCGATGCCGCGACCGCGATCGATCGAGCGGAGGGCACGGTGTCGACGGCATCGGGCGGCGCGCACCCCTACGACGCGCTCGTGCTCGCCACCGGATCGTATGCGGCGCGGCCGGCGATCGACGGGGCGGAGCTCACGGGAACCTTCGTGTATCGCACGATCGATGACGTCGAGCAGCTCGGCGCCTACGTCCGTGCGCGCTCGGCTGAGCTCGGACGCCCGCTGCGCAGCGCCGTCGTCGGCGGTGGTCTGCTCGGCCTGGAGGCGGCCGGCGCGCTGCAGGGACTCGGAACGGAGTGCACCGTGATCCACTCGGGCACCCATCTGCTGTCGAGCCAGATCGATCGCGCGGCGGGCGAGATCCTGGGCCGCCTCATCCGCGATCGCGGCATCCGCGTTCGCACCGAGACGCGCACCACGCGCGTCGCCCCGTCGTCCGATGCTCGTGTCGCCGCGCTCGAGTTCCCCGACGGATCATACGAGGAGGCGGACGTGGTCGTCTTCACCGTCGGCGTGCGCCCGAACGACCGCCTCGCGCGCGACGCCGGCATCGCGTCGCACCCGAACGGCGGTGTGGTCATCGACGACGCGTGCGCGACCGCGGATCCGACGGTGTTCGCCATCGGCGAGGTCGCCAGTTTCGACGGCCGCAGCGTCGGGCTCGTCGCGCCCGGCTATGCGATGGCCGAGGTGCTGGCCGACCGGCTCACGGGAGGCGCGGCGACCTTTCCGGGCTACGACGAGTCAACGAAGCTGAAGCTCTCGGGCATCGACGTGGCGAGCTTCGGAGATGCGAAGGCGCAGACGCCGCACGCGCTCGACGTCGTCTATGCAGATCCCGTCGGCGGTGTCTATAAGAAGCTCGTGCTCTCCGACGACGCGTCGACGCTGCTCGGCGGGATCCTCGTGGGCGATGCGAGCGCGTACGGTGCGCTGCGGCCGCTCGTCGGCAGTGCACTCGGAGCAGATCCGGCGGCCTATCTCGTTCCAGCGGACGGCGTCGCCGCACCTGCGGGCGAGCTGCCCGACGAGGCGAACGTGTGCTCGTGCTCCTCGGTCACCGCGGGACGGATCCGTGATGCGGTGCGCGAGGACGGCTGCGAGGACGCGAACGCGGTCAAGGCGTGCACGCGCGCCGGCGCCACCTGCGGATCCTGTTTCACCATGGTGAAGAAGCTCGTCGGAACGGAGCTGCTGGCGCAGGGTCGCACCCTCTCGAATGCCCTGTGCGAGCACTTCGACATGTCTCGGCGCCAGCTGTTCGACGCGGTCCACGTCGCCGAGCTGACGACGTTCACGCAGATCATCGAGCGCTTCGGACGGGGGCGCGGCTGCGACGTCTGCAAGCCCACGGTCGCGAGCATCCTCTCGGGCCTCGCCGGAACGCACGTGCTCGACGGCGAGAACGCGACGCTGCAGGACACGAACGATCACGTCATGGCGAACATGCAGAAGGACGGGTCGTACTCGGTGGTGCCGCGCATGCCGGGCGGCGAGGTCACCCCCGAGGGGCTTGTCGCGATCGGTGAGATCGCGCGCGACTTCGGCCTGTACACGAAGCTGACCGGGGCGCAGCGCATCGACATGTTCGGCGCCCGACTCGAGCAGCTGCCGCTCATCTGGGAGCGCCTGATCGACGCCGGATTCGAATCGGGGCAGGCCTACGGCAAGTCGTTGCGCACCGTGAAGAGCTGCGTCGGTTCGACCTGGTGCCGTTACGGCGTGCTCGACTCGGTCGGCATGGCGATCCGCCTCGAGCTGCGTTATCGCGGCCTGCGCTCCCCGCACAAGCTGAAAGTGGGGGTCTCGGGGTGTGCACGCGAGTGCGCGGAGGCCCGGGGCAAGGATGTCGGCGTCATCGCGACCGAGAACGGCTGGAACATGTACGTCGGCGGCAACGGGGGTTTCACGCCTCGTCACGCGGATCTGCTCGCAGAGGGGCTCGACGATGACGGCCTGATCCGCGCGATCGATCGCTTCTTCATGTATTACATCCGCACGGCTGACCGGCTGCAGCGCACGGCTCCGTGGGTCACCGAGCTCGAGGGAGGCCTCACGGGGCTGCGCGAGGTGATCTTCGACGACTCCCTCGGCATCTGCGACGATCTCGACCGCGCGATGGCACGCCACGTCGACGGCTACGAGGATGAATGGGCGGCGACCCTGCGCGACCCCGAGAGGCTGCGACGCTTCCAGTCGTTCGTGAATGCCCCCAGCGCTCCGGATCCGTCGCTGGCGTACGTGGCGGAACGCGGGCAGGTGCGGCCCGCATCCCGGCAGGAGCGCGAGGCCGGAGGCGTGCTCATCGCCGGCACGACACTGGAGGTGCGGCGATGACCATGGCGACGGTCACGACGACCATGCACTCCTGGGTCGCGGTCTGCGCCCTCGCCGACCTCGAGGTCGAACGCGGCCGGGCGGCCCTGATCGATGAGACGCAGATCGCCCTGTTCCTGCTGGGCGACGGATCCGTGCGGGCCGTGTCGAACCACGATCCGTACGGCGACGCGCACGTTCTCTCGCGGGGCATCGTCGGATCCCGCACCCTCGTCGACGGCACCGAGGCGCCGACGATCTCATCGCCCCTGCACAAGCAGTCGTGGGATCTGCGCACCGGCACCGTTCTCGAGACCCATGGCAAGGACGCCCGCGACATCGCCGTGTACCCGGTCGGGCTCGACGGCGACCGGGTGCTCATCCGCTGGAAGGGGACATCATGACGATGACGCTCGGAGTCTCGCTGACCGGACGACGGGCCGTGCTCATCGGCGGCGGATCCGTCACGGCGCGTCGGCTGACGCGACTGATCGCCGAGGGAGCCGAGCCGGTGGTCGTCGCGCCGAGGTTGTGCCCGGAGACCGCAACGCTCGTCGAAGACCACGGCATCGCCTGGCGGAATCGCGCCGTGCGCCGCGCCGACATCGCCGGCGCGTGGTTCGTGCATGTCGCGACCGGCGACCGAGCCCTCGACGACTCCGTCGCCGCGGCATGCGAACACGAGCGGATCCTCTGCGTGAATGCGTCGCACGGCGCGCACGGCACCGCGCGTATGACGAGCGAGGTGCGCGCGGGTGACGTCGTGGTCGGGGTCGTCGGCGACGCGGGCGTCGATCCGCGCCGTTCGGCGCGCGTATCGTCGCGGATCCGGACCCTGCTCGAGAGCGGCGGTGCCGACCTGCGCCGCGTGCGCGAGTCGGCACCTGGACGCGTTGCCCTCGTCGGCGGCGGCCCCGGCCCCGTCGACCTCATGACGCTGCGCGCTCGACGCCTGCTCGCGGAGGCGGATGTCGTCGTGACCGATCGGCTGGGGCCCGTGGCGGTGCTGGACGAGCTCGACCCCGATGTCGAAGTGATCCACGTCGGCAAGGCACCGGGGCGACACACGGTACCGCAGGAGCGGATCAACGCGCTTCTGGTGCAGCACGCGCTCGCGGGGCGCCGGGTCGTACGCCTCAAGGGCGGCGACCCCTTCGTCTATGGGCGCGGCGGCGAGGAGATCACGGCATGCCTCGAGGCGGGAGTGCCCGTGGACGTCGTGCCCGCGCCCACCAGCGCCGTCGCGGTGCCGCAGGCAGCGGGCATTCCCGTCACGCATCGCGGCGTGGCCTCCAGCCTGCACATCATCAACGGCCAGCACGCGCTCTCGCCCGCCGCGCTGGCGGCGCTCGCCGACGACGAGGTGACAACGGTGCTGCTGATGGGGGTCGCCGCCTTTCGCCGCCTCGCAGACGAAGCGCTCCGCCAGGGCGTTTCAGCCGGTCGGCCCGTGGCGATCATCGAGAACGGTCACAGCGCACAGCAGCGCACGACGCGGACCGTGCTCGGCACGGCGGCATCGGACGCGCAGCGCGCCGGTGTGCGCAACCCTGCAGTCATCGTGATCGGCGAGGTCGCCCGAGCCGACCTCCTGCTTCCGCAGACCGCACCCCGCGAGACGGCGGAACAGGCGGGGCGATGACGTCGCGTCGGCTGTCGGCGGCACTGGAAGGGTGCCGAATCGTCCTCACCGTCGACCGACGGGCGGTCGAGATCGCCGCTGCACTCGAACGCCACGGCGCGACGGTGAGCCGCACACCGGCGCTGACGATCGTCCCGCACGCCGACGACGAATCCCTCATCTCGCGCACGCGCGAGCTCATCGACGCCCCACCGCACATCGTCGTCGTGACGACGGGAATCGGATTCCGCGCCTGGGTTGAGGCCGCAGAGGAGGCGGGCCTCGCCGCCGACCTCGAGCAAGCGCTCGTCGGCGCGCGCATCGTCGCTCGCGGGGCCAAGGCGAGCGGCGCTGTGCAGCAGCTCGGCCTCTCGGTCGCCTGGGTACCGGAGTCGGAGACCGCGTCGGACCTCGGAGCGAGGCTGGTCGCCGAGGGCATCGACGGCCGTCGGATCGCGGTGCAGCATCACGGATCCGGCGCCGACGGCCTCGATGAGCTGTTCGCGAGCCACGGGGCCGACGTCGTGAGCCTCACCATGTACCGCTGGGGACCGCCGACGGACCCGGAGGCGGTGCGCGCCTCGGCGCTCGCCGCGGCCGTCGGATCCGTGGATGCCGTGCTGTTCACCTCCGCACCCGGCGCATTCGGATGGCTCGCCGCCGCCGACGCGTGCGGTGCGACGGATCGAATCCGCAAGCGCGCCGAGCGCGGGCACCTGCTGCTGGCCACCGTGGGACCGACGACCGCCGGACCGCTGCGGGAGCGCGACATCCGCACCGCCGTCGCTGAGCGGGGTCGCCTCGGATCGCTCCTCCGCGGTGTCGTCGTGCAGCTCGGCGACGGCGCACCGCGACTGGCGACGCCCCGCGGGAGTCTGAGTGTGCGCAGCACCGGCGCCGTCATCGGCGATCGCTACGTTCCGCTCTCACCGAGCGGCGTCGCCCTGCTGCGTGAGCTCTTCGACGCGCGCGGTGCGATCGTCGCCCGCGAGCAGTTGCGCAGCGCGCTTCCGGGATCCGGCGGCAACGCTCACGCGATCGAAATGACGATCGCTCGGCTGCGCGAGTCGCTCGGCGCGCCTGACCTGATCCGGACCGTCGTCAAACGGGGCTACCAACTGGCCCTGAAGGAGACGACATGACCGATCCCGTCCTCGTGTGCTGCTCGCACGGTACGGAATCCGTCGCCGGCCGCGCGACCGTCACGGCGATCGTCGACGCGGTACGGAAGGCGCTCGGCGTCGAGACGTACGAGACCTACGTCGATGTGCAGCAGCCGCAGGTCGACGAGGTCGTCGGATCCGTGGGTCGCCCCACCGTCATCGTGCCGCTGCTGCTCTCGCCCGGGTTCCACACCGCGGTCGACATCGGTCGAGCCGCGGCCTCGCGCGACGGTGTCGTCGCGACGGGGACGCTCGGGCCGCATCCACTTCTCGTGGAGGCGCTCGAGGAGCGGCTCGAACGCGCCGGCGTGCGCTCCGGCGACCATGTCGTGCTCGCGGCATCCGGATCCTCCCGCCCGGAGGCGGCGGTGCGGGTCGAACAGGTGCGAGCAGCGCTCGACGCGCGGGTGGACACGCCCGTGACCGTGGGGTTCGCCTATGGAGCGCGACCGACCGTGGCCGAGGCGGTGCGGGAGGCCCGGGCCGCCGGTGCCTCCCGCGTCGCGATCGCGAGCTACGTGCTCGCCCCGGGGCATTTCGCGGGTCTCATCGCCGCCGCAGGGGCCGATATCGTGACGGATCCGCTCGGCGTGGGGGAGTCCGGTGGCGCAGAGCCCCGCATCGTGCGCATCGTGCAGGAGCGCTACGCGGCGGGCGTCGCAGAGCTCGCCCGCCGGCACTGAGCAGGGCAGGCGCGACGGGGGATCGCTGCACCTGCCCTGCTTGCTCAGCGTCCGACCTGCTCGAGCATCTCCGCGGGCACCCGCGCCGGGTGAGACGCGAAGCGCTTGCCATTGGCTCGAGTGAGCGCGACTCGCTTCGGAGCAGTGCGAGCGTGCGTGATGTAGATCGTCAGGCCGACGAAGGTGAGGCCGCCGACGAGGTTGCCCAGCACCGTGGGGACCTCGTTCCAGAGCAGGTAGTCGGCGACCGTGAAGTCGGCGCCGAGCAGCAGGCCGGTCGGGAAGAGGAACATGTTGACGACCGAGTGCTCGAATCCCATGTAGAAGAACAGCATGATGGGCATCCACATCACGAGGGCCTTGCCGGGCACATCCTTCGCCATCATCGCCGCGACGACTCCCGTGGAGACCATCCAGTTGCAGAGCACCCCGCGCGTGAACAGGGTGAGCATGCCGCCGGCACCGTGCTCGGCATAGCCGACCGTGCGGCCGTGTCCGATCTCGCTGAGCGCGTGACCGACGGCGCTCGGTTCGGAGGTGAAGCCGTAGGTGAAGTAGATCGCCATGCACACCGCCACCGTGAACGCCCCGGCGAAGTTACCGAGGAACACGAGCCCCCAGCTGCGCAGTACACCCGCCATGTTGATTCCGGGGCGCTTGTCGATCAGAGCCATCGGCGCCAGTGTGAACACTCCGGTCAGAAGGTCGAATCCGAGCAGGTACAGCAGGATGAAGCCGACGGGGAACAGCAGCGCGCCGAGCAGCGGTTCGCCCGTCTGAGCCGACACCGTGATGGCGAACGCGGCGCCGAGCGTGAGGATGGCTCCGCCCATATAGGCGCGGATGAGCGTGTCGCGGGTCGACATCAGAACCTTGGACTGCCCGGCCTCGATCATGCTCTGCGCAAGCTCGGCGGGTTTCACATACGTCATGGTGGCCTCCGGAGGAGTAGGAGTGGCGGACACCCCCACCCTGTCGGCGCGCAGTTTCGCGCCCGCACCGGCTCTGTTACGAGCGCGCAAGGTTCTGCTCACGTACGTGAGCGCACGAGCGTGAGGCAGTGTCCCGCATGCCTACGCCGCGTTCTGCAACCAGGCGGATCCCTTGACGCGACGCGCAAGCGTCCACCAGCGCATGCCCATGAGCACGCCGTAGAAGCCGAACGAGACGAACATCAGCCCCCAGGAGCCCGTGGGCTCGGCCATCAGCACGATCAGCAGATAGACGACGAACGGCACGAGGCCGATGGCGCCGGCGAGGGCGAGGTAGCGCGAGTCGTTCGCTCCCATCAGCACGCCGTCGAGCACGTAGACGATCCCCGCGACGGGCTGCAGCACGCCCATGAGGACGAGCGCCGGAAGCGCGAGCCACGACATGTGCCACTCGCCGGTGAACGCGACCCCGGCGACGGGGCTCGTGCCGGCGATGATGATGCCCAGCACGGCGCCGGCCGCGGCACCCCAGGCCAGGGTGCGCGACAGCACGAAACGCACCGACTCCTCGTCGCCGGATCCGAGGTGCTTGCCGATGAGCGCCTGCGCGGCGATCGCGAGCGAGTCGAGCGCGAACGCGGCGATCGTGCCGATCGTGAAGGCGATCTGCCAGCCCGCGAGCTCCTCGGTCCCGAGCGCCGTGGCGGTCGCGACCGTGAGCAGCAGTCCGATCCTGAGGGCGGCGGTGCGCAGGAACAGCCATCCGCCGGTCTTCGCGGTGCCGCGCACGCCCGCGCGCGAGGGTGCGGCGCCGGATCCGTACTTCTTCGCCAGCTGCGCCGCGATGATCACGTACGCCACGACCATCCCCCACTGCGCGACGACGGTACCGGCGGCGGATCCCGCGATGCCCCAGCCGAATCCATAGATGAACAGCCAGTTCAGCAGGGCGTTCGCGGCGAAGCCGAGCCCTGCGATCCACAGCGGCGTCACCGTATTCTGCATGCCGCGCAGCAGCCCGGTCGCGGCGAACACGATGAGCATCGCCGGCAGGCCCCACATGCTGAGCGAGAGGTAGATTTCGGCCTGTTCTGCAACCGCCTCGGACGGTCCGAAGAGCGATACCGCCCAAGGCGAGAGCAGGTATCCGACGACGGCGAGCACCCCGCCGATTCCGAGCGCGAGCCACATGCCGTCGATCCCGCGCGAGACCGCCTCTCGGTTGTTGCCCGCGCCGAACATGCGCGCCACGGCCGGGGTCGTCGAGTAGGCGAGGAAGACCATGAGCCCGACGAGCGTCTGCAGCACGCTCGACGCGATCCCGAGCCCCGCGAGCTGTGCGACGCCGAGGTGGCCGATCATGACCGAATCGATCGCGATGAACAGCGGTTCGACGACGAGCGACCCGAACGCTGGCACGGCGAGCCAGAGGATGTCGCGGTTGAGGGAGCGGGTCACGATTCCCAGCCTAGGCTGGTTGCATGACGCATCCTTCCGGCCTCGCCTCCGACGACTTCTCCCTGAACATCCGTCCGCAGGACGATCTCTACCGCCACGTCAACGGCGCGTGGATGGACCGCACCGAGATCCCCTCCGACAAGGCCCGATGGGGCTCGTTCATGGAGATCGCGGAGCAGGCGGAAGAAGACGTGCGCGTGATCGTCGAAGAGTCGCAGTCTGCAGATCCGGGCACGGAGGCGCGCAAGGTCGGCGACGTGTTCACGAGCTTCATGGACACTGAGCGCATCAGCGCGCTGGGCCTCGACCCGATCAAGGATCAGCTCGCGGCGGTCGATGAGATCGCTGACATCCCCGGCTTCCTGCGCACCGTCAGCGAGTTCGATCGTCAGGGTGTGACGAACGTGATCGGCGTGTACGTCGAGCCCGACCCCGGCAACCCTGAGCGCTACGTGCCGTTCTTCACACAGGCGGGCATCTCGCTGCCCGATGAGCAGTACTACCGCGAAGACTCCTTCAGCGAGATCCGCGACGCGTTCGTCCGGCACGTCGAGCGCATGCTCGCGCTCGCGCAGGTGGCGGATCCTGCGGGAAGCGCCGCGCGGATCCTCGCCCTCGAGTCGAGCGTCGCGAGCCACCACTGGGACAACGTGCGCTGCCGCGACGCCGTCGAGACGTACAACCTCATGGCGTGGTCGGACGTCGAGCAGCTCGTCGGGCTCGACCTCGCGCCGTGGCGCGACGCCGTGCTCGGCGATATCGATGACGCCGCATTCGCCGAGATCAACGTGAACCAGCCGTCGTTCTTCTCCGGTCTCGGGTCGCTGCTCATCGCCGACCGGCTCGACGACTGGAAGACCTGGCTGCGCTGGAAGATCGTGCGCTCGGCCGCGCCCTATCTCACCGACGATCTTGTCGAGGAGAACTTCGACTTCGTCGGCCGCACCCTGCAGGGCGTGCCCGAGATGCGCGAGCGCTGGAAGCGCGGCATCAGCCTCGCCGAGGGCGCCATGGGCGAGGCCATCGGCCGCATCTACGTCGAACGGCACTTCCCGCCGGAGGCCAAGGCGCAGATGGACGAGCTCGTCGACAACGTGGTCGAGGCCTACCGCGAATCGATCACGAACCTCGACTGGATGACGCCGGCCACGCGCGAGCGGGCGCTCGAGAAGCTCGACACGTTCACGCCGAAGATCGGCTACCCCGTGAAATGGATCGACTACTCGGCGCTCGAGATCGACGCGGCCGACCTCGTCGGCAATGCGCGTCGTGCCGCCGAGTTCGGGCACAACCGCGAGCTGAACAAGCTGGGTCGTCCGATCGACCGCGACGAGTGGCTGATGACGCCCCAGACGGTGAACGCGTACTACCACCCGCTCATGAACGAGATCGTGTTCCCGGCCGCGATCCTGCAGTACCCGTTCTTCGACCCGAACCGCGACGCCGCCGCGAACTACGGCGGAATCGGCGCAGTCATCGGCCACGAGATCGGGCACGGCTTCGACGACCAGGGCTCGCAGTACGACGGCACCGGTGCGCTCAACAACTGGTGGACCGAAGAGGACCGCAAGGCGTTCGAGGAGCGTACGGCGAAGCTGATCGCGCAGTTCGATGCGCTCTCGCCGCGCGACCTCGACGACGAGTACACGGTCAACGGCGCGCTCACGATCGGTGAGAACATCGGCGACCTCGGCGGCCTCTCGATCGCGCTCAAAGCTTACGAGCGGTCGCTCGGTGGTGCCGAGTCACCTGAGATCGCAGGATTCACGGGGGTGCAGCGGGTGTTCTACTCGTTCGCGCAGGTGTGGCAGCTGAAGATCCGCAACGCCGAGGCGATCCGCCTGCTCGCGGTCGACCCGCACTCGCCGAACGAGTTCCGCTGCAACCAGATCGCCCGCAACGTCGACGCGTTCTACGACGCGTTCGGCGTGACCGACTCGGACGAGCTGTACCTCGCACCCGAGCAGCGCGTCTCGATCTGGTGACCGATCGGGCCGCCGAGACCGATGTCTCCCGGCCCGACCCGATTAGTCGAACACGCGGCGCCCTCGGCCGACGAACAGGCCGAGGGTGAGCTGCGTGAGCAGGATCGCGATCACGTAGCCGAACGAGAGCGTCCAGCCGCCGGTGAGCGTGTGCAGCCACCCGAACACGAGCGGGGCCATGCCGGCGATCACGTAGCCCACCGACTGCGACATGCCGCTGAGCGCCGACGCGGTGTGATGGTCGCGGGCGCGCGAGGCCATCAGCGTGAGCGTGAGTGTGAGCGCCGCGCCGCTCGTGAGGCCCTGCGCCACAAGCCACACGCTGATCCACTCGGGGAAGAGGATGAGGCCCGTCGTGCCGATGATCCCGAAGACGGGCACGAGCGCCGGCATCCAGCGTTCGAGGCGCCCGCGCATCGCGAACGGCAGCAGCAGCGAACCGGCGACGCCGAGGATCTGGAACAGCATGGTGTGGTTGCCGGCCGCGACCTCGCTGAAGCCGTGCGAGCGCGAGAACGGCGCGGTCCACGTGAGCATCGCGTAGAACATGGTCGACTGCGTGCCCATGTAGCCGCCGATGAGCCACGCCGTGCGGTCGCCCCACACGCTGCGTTCGCGCGGGGCGCCGGCGGCCCGCGGAGGCAGGGGCAGCTCTGGCCCCACCTGACGCAGATGCCACACCCATGCCGCGATCGCGAGCGGAAGCGTCATCGTCACAGCGACGAGCGCGACGCGCCACCCCGCGGATCCCTCGCCGCCGGAGACCGCGTGCGAGATCGGCACCACGAGGCTCGAGGTGATCGCGCCGCAGCCGGCGAGCAGCGCCGAGTAGGCGCCCGTGACGAGGGCGGTGCGTGCGCCGAAGGAACCCTTCACGATCGCCGGCAGCAGCACGTTGAGAACCGCGATGGCGGCGCCGATCAGCACCGTTCCGGTCCACATCGAGACCTCGGCGCCCACGCCCGGCAGTGACCGCGCGATGCTGCCGATCGTGAGCACGACGAGCGCCGCGAGCACGACGCGCCGCATGCCGAATCGGCGAGTCAGGGGGTGCGCCAGCGAGGAGACGATCGCCCAAGACAGCACGGGGAGCGAGGTCAGGAGGCTCAGCACCGACAGCGGCCGCCCCGTCGACGCGCTGATCTGCTCGAGCAGGGGTCCGACGCCCGTGATCGGCGAGCGCATGTTGACGGCGATCAGGCACAGCGCGACGAACAGCAGGACCAGGGAGACGCGACGGTGAGACGAAGAGGCGGGCACCACCCGAAGCTACACCGCCCGTGCTCGCGGGTCTGAACCGGGCGCGGGCGTCAGAGCCGCACGACCTCCGCGCCCGTCGGTGCCTGCGCGTCGCCACGGTGCGAGACCAGCACGACGATCTTGTCGCTCGTCGCGTCGCGGATGTCGGACATCATCGCCTCCGCCGTCGGACGATCGAGGTGAGCGGCCGGCTCGTCGAGCAGGATCACATCGGCGTGCGTGAGCAGGGCCCGCGCGACCGCGAGCCGCTGGCGCTCGCCGCCGGACAGGCCGGACCCGCCCGCCCCCACGTGCGTGTCCAGGCCGTCGGGGAGTCCTTCGATGAGGTCTGCGAGGCCGACTCGGCGCAGTACCTCGGTCATCTCGTCGTCGGTCGGCGCCTCGTCGCGCGGGCGCGAGATCAGCAGGTTCGCGCGCACGCTCGAGTCGAAGACGTACGCGTCCTGCGGGCACCAGGCAACACGCGAGCGCCAGGATGCGGCGTCGAGCTCGGGCAGCGGGATCCCGTTCGCCGTGATGGTTCCCTTCGTCGCCCGGAGCGCGCCCATGATCACCGACAGCAGTGTCGACTTGCCCGATCCCGAGCGGCCCGACACGACGAGCCAGCCGCCCGAGCGGACGGATCCGCTCGCTCCGCGGAACACGGGCCCGTCGGTACCGGGATAGGCCGCCGCAACGTCGTTCAGCGCGAGCTCGCGCACCGGAACAGGTGCGGGTTTCGTGCCGGTCGACACGGGATCCGGCTGTGCGGCGAGCGGTGAGATGCGCCGCGAGACCTCGCTCAGGGCGGGGATGCGGTGACCCGCCTGCACGAACTCCTCGAGGGGCTCGATCGCGGCGAGCGCGAGCAGTGCGATGACGCACGCGAGCTCGCCGGAGGTGCCGTCCGACATCGTCGGCACGGCGACCGCGAGCGCGGAGCATGCGAACACGACGATGGCGGATCCGAGGCCGGCCGACCACGCGGATCTCCGCTCCGCCCGGGCCAGCCGGGCGCCCGTGCGGTCCAGGCGCGCAACCGCCGGCAGGCTCGCGCCGTTCGCGCGCAGCTCGTCGGCGGCCGTGGCGAGAGCGCTCGTACCGCGCACGAGAACGGAGCGCTCGCGGATCCGACTCCTCGCGGATCCGCGAGCGACGATCACCGCGATCGCGAGGCCGGCGGTCGCCGCCACCAGCAGCGTGACGGTGACCGTCAGCGCCACGTGCGGCGCGAGGAGCGAGGTCGTCAGCGAGATCGCCGCGATCGAGAGCACGCCGACGACGAGCGGTGGGATCGTGCGCGGCAG
>Ga0308157_10002441_pt1 | contig 30462 bp, 26 predicted proteins | sample PhyBR1_FD_201035 | JGI IMG/M metagenome (GOLD analysis project Ga0308157, IMG submission 201035) | Phyllosphere microbial communities from UC Gill Tract Community Farm, Albany, California, United States - DLSLB.R1 | ecosystem: Host-associated > Plants > Phyllosphere > Unclassified | place: USA...
GTCGCCAAGCAGGGCTGGGCCGCGCCGGCCTGGCCGGTCGAATACGGCGGTCCCGGCTGGAGCGCCACCCAGCGCCATATCTGGGAAGAAGAGTGCGCCCGCGCCGGCACGCCGCCCATCCTGCCGTTCGGCGTCAACATGGTGGCGCCGGTCATCATGGCCTTCGGTAACGAGGCGCAGAAGGCCCACTATCTGCCGCGCATCCTCAGCTGCGAGGATTGGTGGTGCCAGGGTTACTCCGAACCGGGCTCGGGCTCCGACCTGGCCTCGCTCAAGACCACCGCCGAACGTTCCGGCGACCACTACATCGTCAACGGCCAGAAGACCTGGACCACGCTGGCCCAGCACGCCGACATGATCTTCTGCCTGGTGCGCACCGATACCACCGTGCGCAAGCAGGAGGGCATTTCCTTCCTGCTGATCGACATGAAGACGCCGGGCATCACCGTGCGCCCCATCATCATGCTCGACGAGGACCACGAGGTGAACGAGGTCTTCTTCGACAACGTCAAGGTGCCGGTGCAGAACCTGATCGGCCAGGAGAACAAGGGCTGGACCTACGCCAAGTACCTGCTGGGCCACGAGCGCACCGGCATCGCCGCCGTGGGCCGTTCCAAGCGCGAGCTGCTGTTCCTGAAGAAGATCGCCTCCGAACACTACAAGCACGGCAAGCCGCTGCTGCAGGATCCGGTCTACGCGGCCAAGGTGGCCAGTCTTGAAATCGAACTGATGGCGCTGGAAACCACGGTGCTGCGCGTGATCACGCGCGAGTCGCACGCGCCTGGCCCGGAGGCCTCGCTGCTGAAGGTGCGCGGCTCGGAGATCCAGCAGATGCTCACCGAGCTGATGGTCGAGGCGCTGGGCCCGGACGCGCTGCCGTTCGACACCGTCTACCTCGAAGGCAAGGCCGACCACGCGGTGACCGGCGACGACGCCGCCGCGCCGCTGGCCGGCTACTACTTCAATTTCCGCAAGACGTCGATCTACGGCGGCTCGAACGAGATTCAGAAAAACATCATCACCCAGATGATCCTGGGACTGTGAGGGGCAGCGATGGATTTTAATTTGAAAGAAGAACAGCAGCAGTTCGCCGACGCCCTGCGCCGCTGGATCGACAAGGACTACGGCTTCGACGTGCGCCATCGCATCGTGCACTCGCAGAGCGGCGTCTCGGACGCGGCCTGGAACACGCTGGTGGAACTGGGCATGACGGCGCTGCCGGTGCCGGAGGAGCAGGGCGGCTTCAACGGCAGCGCGGTGGACCTGTGGGTGGTGATGCAGGAGATCGGGCGCGGCCTGGTGGTCGAGCCGTATTTCGCCACCGTGTGGGGCGCGCAGTTCCTCAAGCTGGCCGGCAACCAGCACCGCCTGCTGGAGGAAGTCGCCAGCGGCGAGCTGAAACTGGCCTGCGCGCTGGGCGAGAAGCACGCCCGCCATGAGCTCTCCGACGTCAAGACCATCGCCAGCATCAACGGCGAGGGCTACCGCATCGACGGCACCAAGACCGTGGTGATCCACGGCGCCCAGGCCGGCGCGCTGATCGTGTCGGCCCGCAGCGCCGGCGCCCAGCGCGACACCAACGGCATCAGCCTGTTCGTGGTGCCGGCCGATACGCCGGGCGTGACCGTGCGCGACTACCGCACCATCGACGGCCAGCGCGCCGCCACCGTGCAGTTCAGCCATGTGGCGGTGCCGGCCTCGGCGCTGCTGGGCAAGCTGGGCGGCGGCTGGGACATGCTCGACGAGGCGGCCGACTACGGCGCCAGCCTGCTGTGCGCGGAGGCGGTGGGCGCGATGGACGCGCTGTTCGCGGCCACGCTGGAGTACCTCAAAACCCGCAAGCAGTTCGGCACGCCGATCGGCGGCTTCCAGGCGCTGCAGCACCGCATGGCCGACATGTACATCCACCTTGAGCAGGCCCGTTCGATGGCGATGCTGGCCGCGGCGCGCATGTCCTGCGGCGACGCCGAGGAGCGCCGGCGCGTGGTGTCGGCGGCCAAGGTGCGGGTGGGGCAGGCGTCCAAGTTCGTCGGCCAGCAGGCGGTGCAGCTGCACGGCGGCATGGGCGTGACCGACGAGCTGCCGGCCGCGCACCACTTCAAGCGCATGGCCATGATCGAGATGACCCTGGGCGACGTCGACCACCACCTGGAGCGCTTCATCGCCCAGCGCGGCTTCCAGCAGCACAGCTGATGCGCAGCTTCGTCAACCTGGCGGCCATGAAGGCCGAGATCGGCAACGAGGTGGCGGTGTCGGACTGGGTGGAGATCACCCAGGCCCGCATCGACCTGTTCGCCGACGCCACCGGCGACCACCAGTGGATCCACACCGACGCCGAACGGGCCGCGCGCGAGTCGCCGTACGGCGCGACGGTGGCGCACGGCTTCCTGACGCTGGCGCTGTTGCCGGCGCTGCTGGTGAACGCGCTGCACATGGTGGACATGAAGATGGGCCTGAACTACGGCCTGAACAAGGTGCGCTTTCCGGCCCCGGTGCCGGTCGGCAGCCGGCTGCGGGCGCGGCTGACCATCGTGGCCATCGACGACATCGCCGACGGCGCGCAGATCCTGTGGGGCGTGGTGGTCGAGCGGGAGGGCGGCGACAAGCCGGTCTGCGTCGCCGAGTTCGTGATGCGTCGCTACTGAGCCCGCGTCAGGCCGCGCCGCCGCCGATCTCGGCCTTGTGGTAGCGGTTGCGGCCGTCCTGCTTGGCGCGGTACAGCTGGCTGTCGGCCATGCGGATCAGGGCGTTGCTGTCGATGCTGTCGAGCGGCGGCAGCGCCGTGCACACCCCCAGGCTGACCGTCACGTACGGCACGGCCGGCGCGGCCGCGTGCGGGATGGCCAGCCCGCGCACCTCCTCCAGGATGCGGCGCGCCACCACCTCGGCGCCCGGCGCCGGCTCCTGCGGCAGCAGCAGGATGAATTCCTCGCCGCCGTAGCGGGCCAGCAGGTCCTGCGGCCGCGAGGCGCAGCGCGCCATCGCCAGGCTCACCTGTTGCAGGCACAGGTCGCCGGCCTGGTGGCCGTAGTGATCGTTGTAGAGCTTGAAGTGGTCGACGTCGATCATGATCACCGACAGCGGCAGGCCGGCGCGCGCGCAGCGCCGCCATTCGGCGTCGAGGGTGTCGTTGAAGCTGCGGCGGTTGGCCACGCCGGTCAGGCCGTCGGTCATGCTCAGTTCGCGCATGGCGTCGGCCTGGCGCTTGATGGTCAGCTGGCTGCGCACGCGCGCGCGCACCACGGCCACATTGAACGGCTTGCTGATGAAGTCGACCGCGCCGGCCTCCAGCGCGCGGGTCTCGTCCTCCGGCTGGTTGAGCGCGGTGACGAAGATGACCGGGATGTCCTGCAGCCGGGGCGAGTTGCGCAGCGCGGCGCACACCGCGTAGCCGTCCATGCCGGGCATGACGGCGTCCAGCAGGATCAGGTCCGGCTGCTGCTCCAGCGCCAGCTCCAGCGCCTTTTCGCCGCTCAGCGCGAACAGCACCTCGTGCTCGTCGCGCAGCGCGTGGTGCAGGATCTGGATGTTTTCCATGGCGTCGTCAACCACGAGTATCCGTCCGTTCCTGGCCAGGTCGGTCCAACTCATGCACTATCCTTTCGATACAACATATCCGCCACGATGGCTTGCGCGGCGGCGAAGTCGAGCGTCTCGACCGCCTCCGCCAGCGCGCTCCATCCGGCCGCGTCCGCCAGCGCCGGGCGCAGCTGGCGCAGTACGTCCAAGGCTTTCAAGTTGTTATTCTGAAGCAAACTATGTAACTCCGCCAGCTTTTGCGGCAAGTCGTGCGCGATCGGGTTGCCTTGAGGGAGCGAGTCTGTCGAGACTGACAACTGGCGGGCGCCGGCGGCCAGGCGTTGCAGGGCCTGGTCGAGCACGGTCAGCGCCGTGTCCAGCGCGGCCGGGTCGGCGTGGTCGCGGTGCAGGATGGCTTCGGCTTCGGCGGTCAGGCCGGCCACCTGGGTCGCGCCGAGATTGGCGGCCACGCCGCGCAGGCGGTGCAGGCTTTGCGCGGCCAACTGCCGCTGGCCGGCCGCCAGCTGCGTCCGGACCTCGGTCACGGTGCCGCCCTGCGTTTGTTCGAAGCGCTTGAACAGCGCCACCAGGGCGTCGCTGTTGCCGCCCAGCCGGGCCAGCGCGGCCTTCGTGTCGACGCCGGGCAGCGCGAGCAGGCCGGCCGGCGCGGCGGCTGGCATCGCTCCGGGCGCGGCGGCGGACATGGGCGCGGCGGATGGCCGGGACGCGTCCTGCGCCGCGGCCGGCGTCGCGGCGGAGGTGGACGGGGCCGGCGCGGCCGGGCGTGGCGCCAGCCGGGTCAGCACGTCGATCATTTCCGCGACGTCGATCGGCTTGGCCACGTGGGCGTTCATGCCGGCCTGGTCGGCGCGGCGGCGGTCGTCCTCCATCACGTTGGCGGTCATGGCGACGATGGGCAGGCGCGCCAGCGGGCCGCCGGCTGCGCGGATCGCGGCCGTGGCGTCGTAGCCGTTGAGGACCGGCATCTGCACATCCATCAGCACCAGATCGCAACGCTGCGGGTCGGCGCGCAGCAGGTCGACCGCCAACTGGCCGTTGGCCACCGTCTCGACCGTCGCGCCGGCGTGCAGCAGCATCATTTGCGCCACCTCCTGGTTGATCTCGTTGTCCTCGACCAGCAGGATGCGCATGCCGTTCAACTGGCCGTCCAGCTGGCCGTGCGGGGCGGACGGCGCCGTGCCGGGGCCGCCGCTGAACAGGCCGGCCACCCGTTCCAGCAGCCTTGCCGGCAGGACCGGCTTGGACAGCACGCCGGCCACGCCCAGGCCGTCGGCCAGCCCGGCCTGGCCGGCCGCGACAGGTTCGGGCGCCATCAGCAGCACCGGCGGCAGCGCCAGGCCGGCGCGCAGCTTGGCCAGCACGGTGGCGGCGTCGCCGTCCGGCATGTCGTAATCGAGCAACACCAGGTCGTAGGGCCGGTGCTGGCGCTCGCGCAGCATGGCCAGCGCGGTGGCGGCGTCGGCGGCGCAGCTGGCGGCCCAGCCCAGGTGGTTGCACGCCAGTTGCAGGGCTGCGCGCGCGCTGGCGTTGTCGTCGACGATGAGCAGCGCCAGGCCGGCCGCGGCGGACGGCGGCACCGGCGCGGCGAGCGGGGCCTCGCACTCGAACGGGCAGCTGAACAGGAACTCCGAGCCGCGGCCCGGCTCGCTGCTGACGCTGATGGCGCCGCCCATCATGTCGGCCAGCTGGCTGCAGATCGCCAGCCCCAGGCCGGCGCCGCCGAACTGTCGGCTGCTGCTGCCGTCGGCCTGCGAGAAGGCATCGAAGATGCGGGCCTGCTGCGCGGCCGGGATGCCGACGCCGGTGTCGCGCACGCGGAACTCCAGCAGGATGGCGTGCCGGCCGGCCAGGTCGGCGCCGGCCGCCGGCCGCACCCGCAGCACCACCTCGCCGCGCTCGGTGAACTTGACGGCGTTGCCGACCAGGTTGAGCAGCACCTGCTCGAGCCGCATCGGATCGCCCGCCAGCGCGGCCGGCAGGCGCGGGTCGATGTCGTAGACCAGCTCGATGCCCTTGTCGCCGGCGGCGCCGCTCACCAGCACGCTGACGCTGTCGAGGATGCGCTCAAGGCTGAAGCTGGCGTGGTCGAGCACCAGCTGGCCGGCGTCGATGCGCGAGTAGTCCAGCACGTCGTTGACCAGGCCCAGCAGCGACTGCGTGGCCAGCTGGATCTTGTCCAGCTGCTCGCGCTCGCGCGGCGCCAGCGCGGCCTGCTCCAGCAGGCGGGCCAGGCCGATGATGGCGTTCATCGGCGTGCGGATCTCGTGGCTCATATTGGCCAGGAACTCGCTCTTGGCCCGGCTGGCGGCCTCGGCGCGGTCGCGCGCCAGCACCAGTTCCTCGTTCAGTTCCTGCAGGTGCAGCTCGGTTTCCTTGAGCTCGGTGACGTCGGACACCAGCACGAAGAAGCCGCGCACCGCGCCGCGCTCGTCGATGTCCGGGATGTAGTTGACCCAGGTGTGGCTGATCTCGCCCGACGGCCAGCGCAGCCGGTCGGCGAACGCCTGCGGCTGGCCGGCCAGCGCGCCCTGCACGTACGGCGCGCAGACAGCGTACTGCTCGGCGCCCAACACCCCGGGCATCAGCGCGTCCAGCATCTGCGCGCTGTCGCGGCCGTGCCAGTCGAGGAAATAGCGGTTGGCGAAGCGGCAGCGCAGGCCGGCGTCCCAGTAGGCCACCATGCCGGGCAGGTTGTCGGCCACGGTGCGCACGAAGTGCTCGCTCTGCGCCAGTTTGGCCACGGTGGCGCGCAAGGCTTCCTTGGCTTCCTTGCGTTCGGTGATGTCGATCGCGATGCCCAGCACGTGGGTGGCCGCGCCGTGCTCGTCGCGCAGCGCCACCTTGCGGGTGGTCAGGTAGCGGGTCTGGCCGTCGGCGGAGGTGATCGGTTCCTCGGCGATCTCGGTCACGTGGCCGGGCGGCGCGGCCAGCACCTTGCGGTCGGCCTCGGCAAAGCTGTCGGCCTGGGCGGCCGGCACGAAATCGTAGTCGTTCCTGCCGATCAGCTCCTCGCCGCCGGGATGGCCCAGCATCTGAGCGCCGTAGCGGTTGAACAGGTCGTAGCGCAGGTCGGCGGCGCGCTTCAGGAAAATCATCGCCGGCGCGTTTTCCAGCACCGAGCTCATCAACTGGCGCGAGCGCTGCAACGCCGCCTCCGTCCGCTTCAGTTCGCTGACGTCCATCAACAGCGCGGTGATGCCGGCGATGCGGCCGTCGGTGCCGAACTGCGGGTAATAGCTCAGCACCCAATGGCACAGCTGGCCGGGGGAGGCGGCCGGGTAGCCGGAGCGCTGCAGGCCGGTCAGCGGCCGGCCGCTGTCGAGCACGGTGCGGTAGTCGGCCAGCACGCCGCGCCGCACGGCGGCGTCCGGGATCATCTCGCCGACGTGACGGCCCAGGTGGGCGCTGACCGGCTGGTCGTTGAGGGCGGCCAGGTAGTCGTTCAGGCGCACGAAGCGCAACTGGCTGTCGACGTAGCTCAGGCCGACCGGCGCGGTGGCGTACAGGGTTTCAAGCTGGGCCCGGCTTTTTTCCAGCTGGGCGGTGCGCTCGGCCACCAATTGTTCGAGCTGGGCCTGGTTGCGGCGCAGGTCGAGCTCCAGCGCGTGGAAGGCCTGGCCGACCTCGCCGGCCTCGCGGAAGGTGGCCGCGCCCAGCGTGAAGGGGCTGCCGCTGGCCAGCGCCCGGGCCGGGCCGACCAGCGCGCGCACCGAGCCGGCGATGCGGCCGCCGACCCACCAGGCCAGCGAGAAGCCGGCCAGCAGCACCGCCGCCATGGTCAGCGCGACGGTGGTGACGGCCTTGAGCAGTTCGCGCAGCGCCTGGTCCTGCGGGGTGGCGATGGCGACGATGGCGCGGCTGACCGGGGAGCGGCTGAAGGCGAGGTAGATCGGCGTGCCGTCGGCCGCCGCCGCGGCCAGCAGGGCGTTGCCGTTGGCTCGCAGCTGGGTCCGCAACGGGGCCTCGGCCGGCGTGCCCAGCAACTGGCGCGGGCCGCCGGCCTGGGCCACGATCACGCCCTCGCTGTCGAACAGCGACATGGCCTGGTGGCGGCCGATGTTTTCGTCGCGCAGGATGTTGGCCAGGCGCTCCGGCTTGAGCAGCGCGGTCAGCGCGTAGGCCAGGCGCCGGTCGACCCGCACCGGGACGTCGATCGCCAGCTGGGCGTTGGCGCCGTTGCCCACCAGCGACAGCTGCACGCGCTCGTGCGCGTACAGCGGGGCCAGGCGGCGGCGGTTGTCGGTGGCGGCCAGCGCGGCCGGCAGCGGCGCGCCGACCTGCAGCACGATCTTGCCGGAGGCGTCGCTGAGCAGGAACTGGGCGGCCGGGAATTGCGGACCGAGCAGGGCGGCGGCCTGGCCGCGCAGCGCGTTCAGGTCGCCGCTTTGCAGGCTGGGCGAGCCGGCCAGCGCGCGCGCCGCGCTCTCGCCCTGCAGCAGGTCGCGGTCGATGGCGGCGGCCACCAGGCGGGCCGCCTGGCCGGTGTCCTCCATCAGCGTGTCGCGCTCGCGCTGGTAGAACTGGGCCACCACGGCGCCGAAGCCGATCACCGTCGGCAGCGCGCACGCCAGCACCAGCAGCGTGATCTGCGAGCGGATGGATGGCAGGCGGCGGGGCGGTGCTGGCACGTGGTGGGCCTCGGCGGTGATGCGGGTTCAGGCAGGCAGCACGATAGTAGCCGAGACTGGCCGTTTCAGAAAGCGATTTTGTCCATGTCAGAGGGGCTTGCCAAGGGCGTAGCTCCAGGCCAGCTCGGCCATCGGCCTGGCCATGCGGCCCGATTCCAGCGCCTGCGCGCTGGCCGCCGTGCCGTCCACGTGGCGCTTCATGATGCCTTGCATGATGCTGGCCAGGCGGAACATGTTGAAGGCCAGGTAGAAGTTGAAGTCCTCCAGCCGGATGGTCTTGCCGGTGCGCTCGGCGTAGCGGGCGATGTATTCCTGCTGCGACGGGATGCCCAGCGCCGCCAGGTCCAGCCCGGCGATGCCGCGGAACTGGCCGGGCGCGATGTGCCAGCTCATGCAGTGGTAGGAGAAGTCGGCGAACGGGTGGCCCAGCGTCGACAGCTCCCAGTCCAGCACGGCCAGGATGCGCGGCTCGGTCGGGTGGAACAGCAGGTTGTCGAGGCGGAAGTCGCCGTGCACGATGGAGGCGCAGTTGGCCCCCTCGTCGCCAGGCGGAATGTGGGCCGGCAGCCACGCGATCAGCTGGTCCATCGCCTCGATGGACTCGGTCCGCGAGGCCAGGTATTGCTTGCTCCAGCGCTCGATCTGGCGCGCGAAGTAGTTGCCCGGCTTGCCGTAGTCGGCCAGGCCGATGGCCGCGTAGTCCACCGTGTGCAGCTGGGCGATCACGCGGTTCATCTCGTCGTAGATCGCGGCGCGCTCGGCCGGCGTCATGCCGGGCAGGGCCTGGTCCCACAGCACCCGGCCCTCGACGAATTCCATCACGTAGAAGGCGCGCCCGATCACCGACTCGTCGGTGCACAGCGCGTACTGGCGCGCGGCCGGGAAGCCGTTCTTGCTGAGCGCGTCCATCACGCGGTACTCGCGCTCGATCGCGTGCGCGGACGGCAGCAGCTTGGCGGACGGCGCCGGCTTGGTGCGCAGCACGTAATGCCGGCCGCCGATGCTGAGCTTGTAGGTCGGGTTGGACTGGCCGCCCTTGAACTGCTCCACGCCCAGCGTGCCTTCCGGATAGCCGGCCACGTGCTGGCGCAGATAGGCGTCCAGCGCCGCCACGTCGAACTGGTGGCGCGCCGACACCGCCTTGGTGCCGATGAATTCTTCGAACATGCTGTCTCCCGCTGTTGTGAGTGTCAGCTATTCTAGTCCAATAAAAGTACGTGCGTGCTTTTTATTTTTCCAGCGGGACGGCGCCGCCGCGTCAGAAGAACAGCGCGGTGCGCTGGATGACCGTGCCGTTGTTGGTGTAGGCGGCGGTGGCGCGCACCGAGCCGGTGTTGTATTTGCCGTCGTCGAGCTTGCTGTCGACCTGTTCGGCGAACGAGTCCGGCAGGTTGTCGAGGCGGATGCCGTTGCCGCCGCGTCCGCCCACCACGTCGTTGTAGATGTAGACCGCGCCGCCCTGCGCGCTGGTCATGAAGTCGGTGGTGCCGTTGAACGAGCCGGTGATGAAGCCGGACAGCGCCAGGTGCTGCGGCGCCAGCTGGTATTCGGCGATCTGGCCGTCGCCGTTGCCGTTGCCGGTGGCGCCGGGCGCGTGCGTGGTGCCCTGCGGATCGTCGCCGGGCAGGGCGTGGAACTTGTCCTGGTAGGAGTTGACCGCCGCCGACAGGGAGTTCGATTGCTGGATGATGTTCTTGACCTTGGCGCTGTCGATCAGCCCTTGCCCCTTCAGCACGCCGCCCAGCAACAGGCCGATGATGACCAGGACAATCGCAATCTCAACCAGGGTGAAGCCGCGTTGGGCTCGCTGCATGGGGCATCCTTTCGTAACGGTGTCTGTGGCGCAAACACTTCGCGCGCTGTAACCATCATGATAGACGGAAACTGTCGTTCCGACTAGCGCGGCGGATGCGCCGGCGGCGGCAGGTTTTGCAGCCGCCGCTCCAGGAAGCGCAGCTCGTTGGCGTCGGTGATCTGGCCGCTCGACAGCAGCGCGCCGATCAGCGCCCGCGTGGCCTCGGCCTGGTCCATGTCCTCCAGCACGAACAGCTCCAGTTCGCGCGCCCAGGCCGGCACCCGCGGGCCGGTGGCACGCAGCCGGATCGCCTGCGCGTAGCGGCGCGCCAGCGGCAGGTCGTGCAGCCGGTGCTGCGCCACCACGACCGCGTGCGCCAGCCACGGCCAGCGCCGGTCCGGATCCTCGCCGAAGCGCTGGTAGACCAGCTCCAGCATCTGCCGCACCCGCGCCGGATCGCCGACCGCGCCGTACACCTCGCTGGCGGCCAGCAGCGGATACTGGCTGCGCGGATCGAGCTCCAGCACGCGCTCCAGCCACTGGCGGATGCGGCCGTAATCGAGGTCGCGCCAGGCGATGGCCACGCCGGCCTGGTCGTCGTGGCCCTGCACGTACAGCATCAGCAGCCGCGACAGCGCCAGCGGATCGCCCAGGCTGGCCAGCCGCAGCGCTGCCGCCGACGGCGCCGGCGGCAGCGCCTCGGCCCGCGCGCCCGGCGGCGGCCGGCCGGCCTGCCAGCCCAGCTGCAAGGCCAGCGCCGCCGCCAGCAGCCAGCGCACGGTTGGCGGCACCGACGACAGCGGGCGGGCCGGCGTGTTCACAGGTTCTTCCGGTACAGGTCGAACAGCGCGGCGGCCGTCAGCAGGCCCACCGCCAGCGCGGTCTGCGCCGCCACGTTGGCCAGGTCGGCCAGGCCGCCGGTGTGGTACAGCAGCCACTCGGTGCGGGTGAAGGCGTCCAGGTGCGGCAGCAGCAGCGCCAGCGCGTCGATGCCGCGCGTCAGCCAGCGCTGGCCGGCGTCGGCCTGGGCGGCGCCGGCGTGGCCCAGCAGTTGCAGCGTGCCCAGCACGCGCGCCAGCAGGTAGAAGGCGCCGGCCGCCGTCAGCGCCGGCAGGGTCTGGCTCAAGGTCAGCGAGCACAGCAGGCTGAAGGCGGCCACGATCCACAGCTCGCCCAGCAGCGAGGCCGCCCACAGCGCCGCCTGGCCGGGCGGCGCGAAGGCCAGCGCCACCGCGCCGAACAGCAGCGCCGGCAGCAGCGCCAGCGCGGCGAAGCCGGCCAGCTTGCCGAGCACGTACACGGCGCGCGGCAGGGCCAGCGCCAGCAACAGCTCGGCGCCCTTGTCGGCCGCCTCGCGCGCCATGCTGCCGACCACGAAGGTGGCGACCAGGAACACCGCCGCCAGCCGCAGCACCGCGGCCAGCAGCGCCGCCTGCAGCTGGCGGCTTTCGGTCAGCGCCAGCTGGCCGAGGAAGCCGCCGGCGCACACGGCCGCCGCCAGCACCAGCAACAGCAGCCACAACAGGCGATTGCGCAGCGCCTCCAGCAGCGTGTAGCGGGCGATGACCAGCGCGGCGGTCATGGCAGCTTCTGCGCCGCGACCATGCGGTTGTACAGGATGTTGGGCGAGAGCCAGACCACGAGGTCGTCGAACGGGCCGCCCGGCGCGGTGGCGGTGTCGGTGGCGTCGCGGCTGACGAACTGGGTGTCGGAGCCGGCGTTGATCTGCTCGTCGCTGTTGTTGGTGGCGCCATTGGCGATCCGCCCGCCCAGTTCGTTGCTGGCGCCGTAGCCGTTCTTGCCGTGCGAGATGATCACCGCCGGGATGTCGTTGACGCCGGTGGCCGCCATCAGCTGGCCGGCGGCGTCGCGCGTGGCGACGGTGATGTCGCGCGGCGTGCGCAGCGTGAACAGCGTGCCGCTGTCGCTGAAGGCCGGCGTGACGCTGTAGCGGAACAGATGGTTCCATCCGTCGAGCTTGCCCAGGCCCAGCGTGGCCCAGGGCAGGTAGCCGCTGCGGCGGTCGCCGGCGCAGCGGTTGCCCTCGCGCGCCTCCAGGCCGTTGCTGGCCGAGATCGCCGGGCAGGGCAGGTAGCCGTTGCGGATCGCGAAGCCGGTCAGCGCCTCGCGCGCGTCCTCCATGGTTTTCTGGGTTTCGGTGATCTTGCGCTGCTCCAGCTGCATGCTCAACGGCGTGAGCAGGCCGCCTATCATCAGGCCGACGATGATCAGCACGATCGCGATTTCGACCAGCGTGAAGCCGGATTGTCTGTGTTTCTTCATGGCGTGGGCATGGATGGATGAGGGGGGCGCCGGCTAGCGGCCGATTTCCTGCACGCTGCCACTGTCGGGATCGAAGCTCTGGCCGGGTTTCATGACCAGGCGGCGGCCGGACGACAGCCGCAGCGACACCGCCGTCCCCGGCCCGGCCTTGACGCCGCCGGTCTGCGGCACCTGGTTGAGCCAGACGGTGGTGCGCCCGCTGCTGCCGCGCAGCACGCCGCTCAGCTGGACGGCGGACGAGGCGGGCGGCGAGGCAGCATCGGTGCCGGCGGCTGGCGCCTGCGGTGGCGGCATGGCGCCGGGCGCGGCACCGGCCATGCCGGCCTGCGCCGGATCGGCCGCGCCGGGCATGGCGGAGGCGGCGGGGCCGGCCTCGCGCTGGCGGTCGAGCGCCTCGCGTTCGGCCGGCGTGGCGAACAGCCGGCCCAGCGCCACTTGCTGGGCCGCCGCCAGCGGCGCCGCCGCCAGCGAGGCCAGCAGCACGGCGCGGATCAGCGGAATCGACGCGGTCATCACGAACCTTTCTTGCGCACGGCGGCGTTGAGCGCGGCGGACGGCGCCAGCGTCAGCCAGTTGAGCTTGCAGTCGGCGCCGATGGTCGGCGTGTTCGGCACGTTCTGCAGGCCGCCGACGCGCTTGAGCGTGCATTCCTGCACCGCGTAATAGCCGCGCTGGCGCAGGTCCTCGAGGAAGTTGAACAGGTCGCCCTCGTGCAGCAGCTCCATGCGCAGGTTCATGCGGCTGCCGCGCAGCGCGTAGTCGCCCAGCGGCAGCGGCGCGTCCAGCTTGACGGCCTGCTGCGGCTCGATCTCGTAGCTCAGCGGCGGCAGCTTGCGGCGCTCCTGGATCTGGCGGATCTGCTCGACCCAGTCGAGGCGGTTCTCCTCGCCGATCAGGCCGCGGCTGCGCAGCAGCGCGAACTGCGGCTGGAAGGCGCGGATCTCGCGCTTTTCGGTTTCCACCTGGGCGAAGCGCTGGCGCGCGGCGTCGCGCGTCTGCAGCGCCTGCAGGCGGTTTTCCTCGGCGTGGTTGACATACCAGCTGCTGGCGAACACGGTCGCCACGCCGATGGCGAGGGCGCCGGCGGCCATCACCACGGCCAGCCGGATCAGCGCGAACTCGCGCAGCCAGTACGGCAGCGGCCTGGCGGCGCGGACCGGCTTCTTGCTGAAGGGGGCGGGGGAGGCGTTCATGGCTGCCACACGAGGTTGAGGATGAAGCGGGCCTTGGTCTCGACGCCGCCCGCCGGCCCGCCGCCGGCCTTGCCGCTGAGCTTGACGTTGGAGCGGGTGTCGACCGGCTGCTGCACGATCTCCACCGCCATGCGCGGCTGGCGCGCCAGTTCCTGCGTGAAGGCGTTCATGCTGTTGACCACTTCGCGGTAATTATCCGGCGGCACCAGGATCTCCGCCTCCAGCCGCAGCGCCTGCGGCACCCTGGCCGGCAGGCCCAGCATCAGCGACGAGATCGGCTCGGTCGCCGTGCCCGGGGCGGTGCTCATGAAGCCGGCGGCGGCTGGTTCGGCTGACGCCGGCGCGGCCGGCGGCGCGATCTTCCAGTCCAGCTGGATCACGCGGATCTGCGGCACCTTGTCGAGCGCCGCGCTCAAATGCGTCATCAGCGGCAGCGGCTGCGGCCCCTGGCGCACCAGCAGCTGCGCCACCGTGACGGCGGCCTTCATGTTGGCGGTCTTGTCGATGGCCGGCGTCATGGTCGACAGCGCGGCGCGGTAGCGCTCGTCGTACTGCCTGGCCTGCGCGTACATGGCGTCGGTGGCCGAGGTCGACTCGACATAGCGCCAGATGTCGACGCCCAGCCAGACCAGGGTGCCGGCCGCCAGCACGGCGCTGGCGCTGAACAGGGCCAGCCGCGCGCGCCACAGCTGGAAGTAGCGGCGCGCCTCGCCCAGCGAGTACTGGCTGGCCGGGCGTTCGCTCCCGAGCAGGGTGAGCAGCAAGGTGTCGGCCAGCTCGGGCGCCCGCGGCAGGCCGGTGCGCTGCGCCGCGGTTTCCATCGATTCAAAATGATAGGCGGTCTCGGGACCGTCCTGGCACTGCGGCTCGAGCCGGTCCAGCGTCTCGTCCGGCGCCACGATCACCGTGTGCAGCACCTCGCCGCGCCCGATCAGGCGGGTGCTGGTGAGGAACTGCTGGGTCTTGGCGGTCTCGCGGGCGACGTCGACCGGGGCGCCGTCGCGGTCCACCGCCAGGGTCAGGCGCGAGAACTTCAGCTGGCCGTCGAGGAAGTAGCTCTGGCGCAGGCCGGCCGATTGCTGCGTGACCAGCAGCAGGCGCTGGTCCGCCAGGCCCAGCTTGCGCACCAGCGAGGAGGTCATCAGCGTGGTCGAGTACAGCCCGGCCAGCGGCGCGCGCAGCAGTTCGAGCGCCTCCACCCACGGCTGCACCAGCGCCGGATTGGTCAGCGCGCTGAGCAGGGCGATGTCGTCCTGGCGGCCGTCCGCCTCGCGGCCCTGCACGCGCACGTAGCGGTACGGCGTCTCGCGGTACTGCTGCAGCAGCCGGCGCGCCAGCAGGCGGCGCCCCGAGCGGCCGGTCACGTGCGGCAGCGTGATGCGCTGGAAATCCTCCTCGATCAGGTCGACCATCAGGTAGACCGGGCCGTAGGGCCGCGCGTCCAGGTCGTCCATGAAGGCGTCGACGCCGGCGCGGTCGTTGGGGTAGCGCGTGGGCGCGCCGAGCGCGCCCTTGTGCCACGGGTAGGCCCACACGAATTCGCTGCTGAGATAAAGTAAATGGCTGTGCAACACGGCGGCCTCAGGGTCGGATCTTGGAGATGGTGTCGTAAATCGGCCCCAGCACGGACAGCATGATCCAGCCCAGCAGCAGGCCCAGCACCACGGTCATGGCCGGCTCTATCATCGCCTGCACCTTCTCGATCATCTCCTTCACTTCGCGGTTGTAGAAGTAGCTGACGTTGCGCAGCGCGCCGTCCAGCGCGCCGGTGGCCTCGCCGACCTTGAGCATGCGGATCACCAGCGGCGGGAAGATGCCGGTGTTCTGGAACGCCGCCGTCACGCTCTGGCCTTCCGAAATGAGCTGGGCCGCGCGGCGCAGCCCGGCCGCCACCACGCGGTTGCCGACGATGCCCTCGGACAGGCGGATGCATTCGAGGATGGTGATGCCGGCGCCGTACATCAGCGCGAAGAAGGTGGCGAAGCGGGCCAGGATGATCTTGTGCTGCACCGGGCCGATCATCCAGATGCGCAGCTTGAAGGCGTCGAAGCTGTAGCGCGCCTGCTCGCTGCGCGCCAGCCAGGCGCGGCCGCCGAAATACAGCGCCACCGGCAGCGCCAGCAGCACGTACCAGTAGTGGATGAAGATGTCGGAGACGAAGATCAGCGCCTTGGTGTGGAAGGGCAGCTCGTTGCCCATGTTCTTGATGAAGGCGGTCAGCTGCGGCACCAGGTAGATCATCAGGAAGGCCACCACGCCCAGGATCACCACGCCGACAAACAGCGGCTTCATGACGATCTTGCGCGACTGCGAGGCCAGCTCGTCCTGCCACTTCAGGCTGTCCGACAGGTTCAGGAACACCTCGGCGATCTTGCCGGTGCGCTCGCCGGCCGTGATCAGGCTGGTGAAGGTCTTGTCGAACACGTCCGGGTAGGCCTCCAGCGCGGCCGACAGCTGCAGGCCGCCCTCGATGTTCTCGATCAGGTCGGTGATGATCTCGCGGAAGCGCGGATGGTCCATGCTGTCGCGCAGGTCGTTCAAGCCCTCCAGGATGGGCACGCCCGCGCCGGTCAGCTGCTCCATCTGGAAGCAGAAGTTGATCAGGTCCTTGCGCGTGATGTCGCGCCGGCCGATGGCGGCCAGCTTCTGGCGCGACACCTGGCAGTCGATCAGGTCCAGCTCCATGCGGTGCAGGCGCAGCTCCAGGTCCGGCTCGTTGAGCGCGTCCATATTCCCCAGCAGCAGCTGGCCGCTGGCGTCCATGGCGCGGTAGAGGTATTGGGGCATCAGCTCAGCCTGTCCGTCAGGTCGACCACGCGCGACACCTCCTCCAGCGTGGTCACGCCCTCGCGCACGCGGCGCAGGCCGTCGTCCACCAGCGAGCGCACGCCGGCCGCCGCGGTGGCGTTCTTCAGCTCGCGCGAGGAGGCGCGCCGCGCCACCATCTCGTCGAGCTGCGGCGTCATCTTCAGCAGCTCCATGATGGCCAGCCGGCCCTTGTAGCCCTGGTGGCCGCAGCGCTCGCAGCCGACCGCGCGGTACAGCGTGAACGGCGCGGCGTCCTCGCCCTGGGGAAGGCCCAGCAGGCGGCGCTCCAGGTGCTCGGCCGGATAGGCTTCGCGGCAGTGCGGGCACAGCCGGCGCACCAGGCGCTGGGCGATGATGCCGATGATGTTGCCGGCCATGATGTCGGCCACCACGCCGATGTCGAGCAGGCGCGAGATCGAGCCGATCGCCGAGTTGGTGTGCAGCGTCGAGTACACCTGGTGGCCGGTCATGGCGGCCGCGAAGGCCATCTCGGCGGTCTCGCGGTCGCGGATCTCGCCGACCAGGATGATGTCCGGATCCTGCCGCATCATCGAGCGGATGCCGTCGGCAAAGCCCATCTTGGCCGACTCGTTGACGGCGGTCTGGCGGATCATGTTCATCGGATACTCGACCGGGTCCTCCAGCGTCATGATGTTGACGCTCTCGGTGTTGATGTGGTTGAGGATGGAGTACAAGGTGGTGGTCTTGCCCGAGCCGGTCGGGCCGGTCACCAGGATCACGCCGTCGGGGCGGGCGATCATCAGCTTCAGCAGGTTGAGCTCGTTTTCCTCCAGGCCCAGGCCGTCCAGCGGCACGATGCCCTTTTGACGGTCCAGCACGCGCAGCACGAAGTTCTCGCCGTGCGTGGTGGCCTGCGCCGAGGCGCGGAAATCGATCTGGCGGCCGGAGAACTTGATCGAGATGCGGCCGTCCTGCGGCGCGCGGGTCTCGGCGATGTTCATGCCGCTCATCACCTTCAGGCGCACCGCCATCGCCGGCCAGTACGATTTGTGCAGGCTGCGGATCTGGCGCAGGATGCCGTCGATGCGGTAGCGGATGCGCAGGAACGATTGCTCCGGCTCGAAGTGCAAATCGGAGGCGCCGTTCTGCACGGCGTCCGCCAGGATGGCGTCGATCAGGCGCACCACCGGCTGGCTGTACTCGTCCGAGGTGCTGCCCAGGCTGGCGTAGTTGACCTCGCCCGTTTCGATCTCGTGCAGGATGCCGTCGATCGACAGCTCGAACCCGTAGTACTGGTCGATGGCGCGCTGGATGTCGGAATCGTTCACCAGCAGCGGGCTGATGGTGATGCCCTTGACCAGCATGGCGCTGATCTGGTCCAGCGCGACGATGTTGCTGGTGTCCGACATGGCCAGGATCAGGTTGTCCGTGGCGCGCTCGTACACGATGGGGAACACCTTGTAGCGCTTGGCCACGTCCTTGGGGATGAGCTTGAGGGCGATGGCGTCCACCACCAGGCTGGTCAGGTCGGCGCTCTGCTGGTTGAGGTTTTCCGACAGCGCCATGCGCACCGTGGCCTCGGTCACGAAGCCGAGCGTGATCAACAGTTTTCCCAGCGGTTCGCTGCTGCGTTTCTGCTCGATCAGCGCGATGCGCAGCTGGTCTTCGCTGATCACGCCTTTCTGGATCAGCAGCTTGCCGAGCGGGAGTTTGACTTGTTCTGCCATGGATCTCTTATTGTTGTTTGGCCGGCGCGCTCAGCTCGTGCATGCGCAGGCGCAGCGCGTTGCGGTCGAACGCGGCGGCGTGGTCCTGCGCCAGCGCCAGCGCGCGCTGGTAGTATTTCAAAGCCAGCTTGGGCTGGTTCAGGCGGTCCAGCCCGATCGCCAGGTTGTAGGCGTAGTCGGGATTGTCCGGCATGGCGGTGTAGGCGCGGAAGTAGGCTTGCTGCGCCTCCTGCCAGCGGCCCTGCTGCGCCTGCAGGTTGCCGAGCGCGAACAGCACCGGGCCGGCGTCCGGGTTGGTGCCGAGGATGGCGCGCAGGCGCGCCTCGCTCTGGCCGGTGTCGCCCTGGCGCACGCCGACCAGGCCGGCCACGGCGGTGGCGTCGTTCGGATCGAGTTCGAGCAGGCGCAGGTAGTAGCCGGCCGCCTGTTCGCCCTGGCCCTTGCGCGCGGCCAGCGTGGCCAGGCCGAGCAGGGCGTCGCGGCTGGTCGGGCTGTCGCGCAGCGCGGCCTCGTATTGCTGCTGCGCTTGCGCCAGGTCGCCGCTGTTGAGGGCCTGGTAGCCGTTCTCCAGCGCCGGCGCCACCGCTTGCTGCTGGCTGGCGCGGGACACGCGGATGTCGGTGTTGTCGGGCGCGGCGATCGGCGGCAGCTGGTCGGGACGCGGCGCGTTCAGCTGCGCCATCTGCGCCTGCATCATTTGTTGCGAGGTGGCCAGCGCCTGTTCGGTGGCGCTCAGGCGGCGTTCCAGTTCCTCGTTGCCGGCGCGCGCCGGCGGGGGCGGGGCGATCGGCGCGGTGTCCGGCAGCGCAGGATCGGCTGCGGTGGCGGCGGCGTCCGGCGCCACGGCGACCTTGACCGGGGTGGCGCCGGTGGCGCCGATCGGCGGCATCGGCACCGGCGGCAGGCGCGAGCCGGCGCCCGGCGCGGCGATCGCCTGCCAGTAGTAATAAGCCATGCCGGCCACGACCAGCACCAGCAGCGCGATCCAGCCGATCAGGCGCAGGCGTTCGCGGTCCAGCCCGGCGGATTCGGCGGGCGCGGTGGCGGCCGCCGCGGCGCGCGCGCGCGCGGCGCCGCGCAACGGGGCGGACTGGTCGGCCTTCTCGGCGCGCGGTGCGCCGGCGGCGGATTTGCTTGCGGCCTTGGCGGCGGCGCTGGCTGCCGGGCCGGCTGGCGCGGGCGCGGCCGTCGGCGGGGATGCCGTGGCCGACGCGTACGCCGGAGCGGCTGCGGGTTCGAACGCCATCGTGGCGGCCGGAGCAGGCGTTGGCGCGGCCTGCGCAACGGCCGGCGGCGCCGACGGATCGGGCGCCAGGTCCAGCGTCAGGCCGGCGGTGCGGTGGTCGCTGGGCGCCGGCAGCGGGTCGGGCGAGGGCTGCAGCGTGGCCTGCGGCGCGGCCGCGATCGGCTCCAGGCTGAGGCCGGACATCGGCTCCAGGTCCAGGTCCAGGCCGGTCTTGGCCGGCGCCGCCGGTTCCGGCGTCAGCGCTAGCACGTCGTCGAACGCCTGCGACGGCTTGTCGGTGGCGTCGTCGTCGGCCGCGCTTTGCTTGGCCCGCTCAGCCTTCTTGAGCGCTTGCATCAGGAGACTCATGATCCGTTCGCCTTGGCAGGGGCGGCGGCCGGCGTGGCCGCGCCATAGGGAGTGCTGTCCGGCTTCTCGCTCGGCAGCAGGTAACGATAGTCCTTGTAGTCGCCGTTGACGCTGGCGTCCTTGACCACCACCGGCCGCATGAAGATCACCAGCTCGGTCTTGCTGGTGTTCTCGTTGCGGTGGGAGAACAGGTCGCCGATCAGCGGCACGCTGCTCAGGACGGGGATGCCGTTCTTGGCGTTGTCGACCGAGTCCTGCATCAGCCCGCCCATGACGGCGATCTGGCCGCTCGACACCTTCATCAGCGATTCCAGTTCGCGCGCCTGGATCACCGGCACCTTGCTGACGACGTTGGCCTTGGCCAGGTCCGGATTCGGGTCGTTGACGTAGTCGACGATGCGGGTGATGGTCGGGCGCACGTTGAGGGTGACCTCGTCGCTGTCGGAAATCTGCGGCGTCACGCTCATGACGAAGCCCACCGGCACCGTCTCCAGGTGCGATTCATAGGTGGCCGGCGAGATGATGGTGCCGTTCAGGTCGCGCACCGCCGGCGTCACCTTGAGCGAGAAGAAGACATTGTTGTCGACCACCTTGAGCAGCGCGGTCTGGTTGTTGAGCACGCTGATCTTGGGGCTGGACAGCACCTTGACCTTGCCGAACGATTCGAGCAGCTCGATGGTGGCGGCGATGTTGCCCAGCCGGCTGGTCGGGTTGGTGTAGTTCATCACGAACACGCCGGGATTGGTGGCGGTGGGCAGCGTGACGCCGCCCAGCGCGCCCTGCGTCAGCTTGAGGCCGCCCCTGGCCAGCGACTGCCAGTTGATGCCTTGCTGGTACTGGTCGCTCAGGCGCACCTCGATGATGGTGGCCTCGATCAGCACCTGGCGCTTGGCCGCGCCCAGCACCACGTCGAGGAATTCGCGGATCTTCTCATGCTGGCGGGAGGTCGCGCGCACGGCGATCAGGCCGCCCTCGGCGTTGACGATCACCGAGCTGCCGCGCTGCGCCGCGCCGCCGGCCTTGGCGCCAAAGCTGGCGGCGTCGAAGCCGGCCTGCGGCTGGCCGTTCTGCGGCGCCGCGGCCGGCGCGCCGGCCGGTGCCGCGGCCAGCGGATCGACCGGATTGTCGGCCAGGTTGGAGGCGCGCAGCATGTCGCGGATGTTCTTCTCCAGGCTGTACCAGAAGTTGTTGTCGGAACGGTTGTTGACCACGGTGGTCGAATTGTTGTTGCCATTGCCGCCGGCGCCGTTGTTGGCCTGCGCGGCCGGCTGTTGCTGCTGGGCCTGGCCGCCGGCGGCGGGCGCGGTGGCCGCGACCGGGCTGGAGGCGCTGCCGCCGCCACCGGTGGTCGAGATCTGGGTGGCGATGTTGACGCTGCTGATGGTGCTGCGCGCGATGTTGACGTAGTCCACCTTGTAGTTGCGCCACTCCGGCGTGTCCGGCAGGACCGTCAGCGTGCCGCCGTTGATTTCATAACGCATGTCGACCTGGCGCTGGATGCGGCTGAGCAGCTGCGGCAGCGTCTGGTCCAGCGCGTTCAGCGTGACCAGGCCCTCGATGCCCGGATGGACGTCCACGTTCAGGCCGGCGTCGCGCGCCAGCGCGAACAGCAGCGACTGCACCGGCACCTTGTGCACGGTCACGCTGTAGGTCTCGACCTTGGGCGCGGCGGCCGGCGGCGGCAGCGCCGCGCTCTGCTGCACCGGCTCCGGGATCGACCCGGCGGGACGCGGCGCTTCCATGATGTGGGTCGGCGAATTGGCCAGGGGATGGGTCGCGCAGGCGCTCAGCAACACGCTGCACACCATAGGCACGATGGGGGAGGCGAGTTTTTTCATTGATTCTTTCCGGCCCGGGGGGAATGCACGATGTTGTGCATTTGCAATATAGACACCATGATCTTACAAATTCGGAGCCACCGCAAGGATAGCCCCGTAAATAGCCCAAATTAGCAGGACCGCCAGGGCCCCCACAGCAACAGCGCGCAAGGGGAAGATCTGGCGCCAGCCGCGCCGGCGGAAGGCCGATTCGCGGATCGCCTGGCGCGCGTGGCGGGCGCTGACGGTGGTGGCGTCGGCCGCGAAGGCGGCCAGCAGGGCCTTGTCGGCCAGGATGTTGATGCGGCGGACGATGCCCTCGGAACGCCGGGCGATCAGCCTGGCGGCGGCCGGGCTGAAGATGGCCGGGCCGTCGTGGCCGGCCGCGCGCAGGCGGAATTCGAGGAACTCGCCGATCAGCGACGGCGCCAGCGCCGGCACCGTGAAACTGTGCGTGATGCGTTCCTTCAGCTGGCGCATGCTGGCCAGGTCCAGGTGCTGATCCAGCTCGGGCTGGCCGAACAGCACGATCTGCAGCAGCTTGCTGCGCGCGGTCTCCAGGTTGGTCAGCAGGCGGATCGCCTCCAGCGTGTCGAGCGGCATGGCCTGGGCTTCCTCGACCAGCAGCACCACCTGGCGGCCCTGGCTGTGGCGGGCGATCAGGTCGGCCTGCAGCCGGCGCTGGACCTCGTCCACGCGCAGGCCGTGGCAGTCGATGCCCAGCTCGGCGGCGATGGCGTACTGCACTTCCTGCGGATCGAGGTTGGGGTTGACCAGGTAGATCACGTCCACGTGCGGCGGCAGCTGGCTCTCCAGCATGCGGCACAGCATGGTCTTGCCGGCGCCCACCTCGCCGGTCACCTTGACGATGCCTTCGCCGTGGCAGACCGCATACAGCAAGGCTTGCAGGATTTCGCCGCGGGTGTTGCCGGCGTAGAAAAAGGCCGGGTTGGGCGTGATGCCGAACGGCGATTCGCGCAGGCCGAAGTGCGACTGGTACATGGTCAGGCGATGCAAGCCAGGAAGGCTTGCTCCAGGTTGTCGGCGCCGTAGCGGCTGCGGCACTCGGCCGGCGAGCCGGCGAAACGCACGCGGCCTTCGTGCAGGATGGCCATGCGGTCGCACAGCTCGTCGACGTCGGCCAGCATGTGCGAGGTCAAGAACACGGTGGCGCCGGCCTGGTGCAGCTGGCGCAATTGTTGTTTGAGCAGCGCGCGCGCTTTCGGGTCGAGTCCGCTCATCGGCTCGTCCAGGACATACAGCGGCTTGCGCGCCAGCAGGCAGGCGGCCAGCCCGAGTTTCTGCGTCATGCCTTTGGAATAGCCGCGCACCGTGCGCTTGAGCGCGGCCGGGTCCAGGTCCAGCGCTTCGAGCATGGCGCCGACCGCGGCCGGGTCGTAGGCCAGGCCCTGCAAGGTGAGCAGGTAGCGGATGAAGTCGGCGCCGGTCAGGTAGTAGGGCGGGCTGAAGCGTTCGGGCAGGTAGCCCAGCGGCTGGCGGCTGGCGGGGCGGTCGTGCGGCTGGCCGCAGATGTCGATGCTGCCGCCGTCGAGCGCGCAGAAATCCAGCAGGCACTTGATCAGGCTGGTCTTGCCGGCGCCGTTGACGCCGACCAGGCCGAAGCATTCGCCGGCCCGCAGCTCCAGGTCCACGCCGCGCAATACCTCGGCCTGGCCATAGCGTTTGACTACTTGCTGGAAGCGCAGGGCGGGTGCGGTCATGGAAGGTGGTGGCTCTGTGGGGCTGGAAAACGAACGACACTGTAGCGCATTCGTGCGAAGAAAGCGACACCCGGCCGCGCCCGCCGCATGTCCTGGTGTTACCGGGGCGCATTCTGCTCTAGAATGGCCGCAAGTTGACAGACGGCAGAGGCCGGGGAGCGGGGTATGGCAAGGCCTGAGAAAGTGCGGCTTGGGGAAATTCTGGTGCAGCAGAAGCTGCTGTCGGAGGAACAACTGGGCCTGGCGCTGGCCGAACAAAAGCGCAGCGGACGCAAGCTGGGCCGGGTGTTCATCGACAACGGCTACGTCACCGAGGAGCAGATCGCCGGCGCGCTGGCGCGGCAGCTGAACATCCCTTATCTGAACCTCAAGTTTTACAACGTCAATCCCGAGATCGTGCGGCTGCTGCCGGAGACCCAGGCCCGCCGCTTCCGCGCGCTGGTGCTGGAGGACCGGCGCGGCTCGCTGCTGGTGGGCATGTCCGATCCGACCGACCTGTTCGCCTACGACGAGATCTCGCGCATCGTCAAGCAGCCGATCGAGCTGGCCGTGGTCAACGAGACCGAGGTGCTGGGCACGATCGACCGCATCTACCGCCGCACCGAGGACATCTCCGACCTGGCGCGCGAGCTGGAGCAGGACCTGGGCGATGTCTCGGTCGACTTCGGCGCGCTGGCCGCCGCCAACGCCAACCTGGAAGAGGCGCCCATCGTCAAGCTGCTGCAGTCGGTGTTCGACGACGCCAGCCAGGTGCGCGCCTCGGACATCCACATCGAGCCGCAGGAGGGCCGGCTGCAGATCCGCTTCCGCATCGACGGCGTGCTGCACCTGCAGACCGAGGCCGATATCAAGATCGCACCGTCGCTGGCGTTGCGGCTCAAGCTGATGTCCGACCTCGACATCTCGGAAAAGCGCCTGCCGCAGGACGGCCGCTTCGCCGTGCGCGTGAAGAACCAGCGCATCGACGTGCGTATCTCGACCATGCCGACCCAGTACGGTGAATCGGTGGTGATGCGCCTGCTCAGCCAGAGCAACACCCAGCTGCGGCTGGACGCGATCGGCATGCCGAAGGCGATGCTGGAGAAGTTCCGCGCCATCGTCCAGCGCCCCAACGGCCTGGTGCTGGTGACCGGGCCGACCGGCAGCGGCAAGACCACCACGCTGTATTGCGCGCTGGCCGAGCTCAACTCGGTGGAGAAAAAGCTGATCACGGTGGAGGACCCGGTCGAATACCGGCTGCCCGGCATCAACCAGGTGCAGGTCAACGACAAGATCGAGCTGAACTTCGCGCGCGTGCTGCGTTCCGCGCTGCGGCAGGACCCGGACATCGTGCTGGTGGGCGAGATGCGCGACCAGGAAACCGCACAGATCGGTTTGCGCGCCGCCATGACCGGCCACTTGGTACTATCGACCCTGCACACCAACGACGCGGCCAGCACGCCGCTGCGCCTGATGGACATGGGGGTGCCGCGCTACATGGTCGGCAGTTCGCTGCAGGCGGTGCTGGCGCAGCGCCTGGTGCGGGTGATCTGCGAAAGCTGCACCACGCCGTATGAGCTGACGCCGGCCGAACGCGATTGGCTGAGCATGGAACTGCGCGACAAGGTGGACATGGCGCGCTACTTCCACGGCAAGGGTTGTTCGCATTGCAATGGCATGGGTTATCGCGGCCGTACCGGCGTGTACGAGCTGCTGGAAATGACGCGCGACGTGGTCGACGCGGCCAACGATCCCGATCCGTCGCACTTCCTGCGCACGGCGGCGACGCAGATGGCCGGGGAGACGCTGCGCCGGCACGCGGTGGCGCTGGTGATCCAGGGCCGCACCACGGTGGCCGAGGCGATGCGCATCAGTAACCAGATCGAGGATTGACGTGCCGTTCTATGCCTACAAGGCGCGCAGCGCGCGCGGGGAACTGATGCAGGGCGTGCTGGAGGCGGCCGACAGCGGCGCCGTGGCCGACCATTTGAGCAGCGCCGGCGCCATTCCGGTCGAGATCGCGCTGACCCGCAAGGCCGCCAGCGGCAGCGCCAGCGGCGAGGCCTGGTGGACCACGCTGTTCGAGAAGAAGGTGACGTCGATGGATGTGCAATTGTTCAGCCGCCAGCTGTACACGCTGCTCAAGTCCGGCGTGCCCATCATGCGCGGGCTGGCCGGCCTGCAGGAATCGGCGATCAGCAAATCGTTCGGCAAGGTGATCAAGGACCTGCGCGAGTCGCTCGACGCCGGCCGCGAGCTGTCGGCCGCGATGCGCCGCCATCCCACCGTGTTCAACGACTTCTACCTGTCCATGGTGCGCGTGGGCGAGATGACCGGGCGGCTGGAGGAAGTGTTCCTGCGCCTGTTCGACCACCTGGAGTTCGACCGCGAGATGCGCGCCCGCGTCAAGAGCGCGGTGCGCTATCCGATCTTCGTCGTCGTCGCCATGATCATCGCGATCGTCATCGTCAACGTGTTCGTGATCCCGCAGTTCGTCAAGGTGTTCGAGAGCTTCCACGCGACGCTGCCGCTGATGACGCGCATGCTGATCGGCGCCTCGCACTTCACCGTCACCTACTGGCCGCAGCTGCTGGTGGTCGCCGGCGGGGCGGTGTTCGGCTTCCGCTACTGGGTGGGCACTAGCGCCGGCCGGCTCCAGTGGGACCGCTACAAATTGAAATTTCCCATCGCCGGCAAGATTATCCACAAGGCCACGATGGCGCGCTTCGCCCGCAGCTTCTCGCTGTCGAGCCGCAGCGGCGTGCCCATCGTGCAGGCGCTGACGGTGGTGTCGCAGACGGTCGACAACGCCTACCTGTGCACGCGCGTCGAGCAGATGCGCGACGGCGTCGAGCGCGGCGACAGCATCCTGCGCACCTCGATGGCGGCCAAGGTGTTCACGCCGGTGGTGCTGCAGATGATCGCGGTGGGCGAGGAGTCCGGTTCGCTGGACGAGCTCATGGACGAGATCGCCCAGATGTACGAGCGCGAGGTGGATTACGAACTCAAGACTTTGGCCGCGCAGATCGAGCCCATCCTGATCACCTTCCTCGGCGTGCTGGTGCTGGTGCTGGCGCTGGGCATCTTCGTGCCGATCTGGGACCTGGGCAAAGTGGCGTTGCCGCACTGATGGGCCACGCGCGCTTGCCTGGTGTTGTGCGGCCACAACGGCGGCGCGAGCGGGGGATCACGCTGTTCGAGTTCGCCGTGGTGGCTTGCATTTTTGCCGTGTTGATAACGGTGGCGCTGGAGCGCGTGGCGTATTACCGCCGGGCGGGGGACGAGGCCGGGGTGCAGGCTTTGCTGATCAATATGCGCAGCGCTTTGTCTGGGAAAGTGATGGCTCTGCAGGCGCAGGGCAGGGAGAAGGAGATCGACGCGCTGGCCGGCGCCAATCCGGTGAAGTGGCTGGAACGGGCGCCAGGCAATTATGTCGGCGAGCTAACAGACGGCGCGGCAAAAAATGTTAAAGCTGGCAATTGGTATTTTGATCCAACTCAACAAAAGTTGATTTTTGTCGGGGGAGGGCAAGGAAATTTGTTAAATGGTGCCTCAAGGAACATTTGTTTCAAGGTAGAATTGCTGCGCTTGCCCTCAAAAAATGCCAACGCAGAGCGCCAGCCGGGAAACAATCCTGGTGTCGCGCTAATCGAAGTCCCCGAATAATTGCCGCTGCCGCTATCCGCCGCAGGAAGGCGTTGATGAACTTTTCTTAGCCAGGTCTGGAGATTCTTTATGCATACCCCACAAGCGCGCGTTTTCCGTAGCCGAGCACAACAAGGCGGTTTCACGCTGATCGAGCTGATTGTTGTGATCGTTATTCTGGGCATCCTGGCTGCGACCGCGTTGCCAAGGTTCGCCGACCTGGGCGCCGATGCACGTAAGGCCAAGATTAATTCCGCGCGTGGCGCGGTGTTGAGCGCAGCGAACATGTACCATGGACGTTGGCTGGCTGCCGGTTCGCCGTCGACCGGTACCCTCACGTATGATGGTGTGGATGTGGATCCCACCACCGGCTACCCGAGCGTTGCAGGCATGCTGGTTGCAGCCGGATTGACCGACTTCGATACCAGCGCGGGTGGCGGCGTGTACCGCACCGATACCGCCCACACCAGTTGCTCCCTCACTTACTCCGCCTCGGCCACGAATGGTCCGTCGGCGGTCGTCGTTACTACCGGTTGCTGATCTTTCACTGATGGCCGGCTGGAGTTGGGCGTGACGGCAATGGCGCTGCGGCGCCACACCCGGCCCCCGAGGCCGGGCGGCTTCACGCTGGTTGAACTGATCGCGATATTGGTGGTGGTGGGCATACTGGCGGGTTTTGCCGCGCCGCGCTTCTTCCAGCGCCAGGGCTTTGACGCGCTCGCCTACACCGACCAGATGAAAGCCTTGCTGCGCTACGGCCAGAAGATCGCCATCGCCCAAGGCCGCAACGTCTTCGTGCGGCTGAACGGCAGCAGCGCGGCGCTGTGCTACGACGCGGCCTGCACCTCGCACGTGACGCCAGCGGGCGGCTCCAACAGCGGCACCAGCGCCACCCTGGCCAGCTGCGGCACCACCGCCTGGGCCTGCGAAGGCGTGCCCAACGGCTTGGCGGCGTCCTCCGCCACCTTCTTTTTCGACCCCGCCGGCCAACCGTTCGCGGCGACCGATCCGCCGGGCGGGCTGAACTCGACCTTTGCCCCGCTGACGCTGGCCATCACCGGCGACGGCAGCACCCACAACGTCATCGTCACCCCGGTAACCGGCTATGTTCACTAAGCCGGCCCCGCGCGCGCAGTCGGGTGTGAGCCTGGTTGAGCTGATCATGTTCATCGTCATCGTCGGCATCGCCGTGGTCGGCATATTGCAGGTGCTGAGCTTCGGCGCGCGCTCCAGTCCCGATCCGATGCGGCGCAAGCAGGCGCTGGCCCTGGCCGAGGGCATGATGGAAGAAGTCCGGCTGGCGCACTTCACGTTTTGTGACAGCAGCGATCCCAAGGCCGAGGATCCGGCCACGCACGGCGTCGCCGATTGCGCGATTCCGGAAGTCCCCGGCAAGGAACCCGACGACACCCGTCCTTACGACAACGTCAACGACTACGTGGGCAGCTACACCACCGACGCCGCCGGCAATGCCTTCCCGGCCCGTTACGGCGTTACCGTGGCGGTGGTTGCGGAAACGGCGTTCGGGCCGGCCGGCGCCACGCTCCCGTCGGACGCCGTGCTGCACATCACGGTCACGGTCACCGACAGCGCAGGCGGCGAAACCGTGGTGCTGGACGGCTACCGCACCCGCTACGCGCCGAGGTCGCTATGAACCGGCATCGCGCGCGCGGCTTCACGCTGGTCGAGGTGATCATCGTCATGGTGGTCACCGGCATCCTGGCCGGCATGGTGGCGGTGTTCCTCAAGACCCCGGTGCAGAACTACGTCGACACGGCCGCCCGCGTCGACATGACCGACGTCGCCGACCTGGCGCTGCGCCGCATGACGCGCGAGCTGCGGCTGGCCCTGCCCAACAGCGTGCTGATCTCCGCCGACCGCCACACCTTGCAGTTCCTGCTGACCAGCACCGGCGGCCGCTACATCGACATCGCCGATGCGCCGCCAGCCACCTTGCTGCCGCTCGATTTCAGCCCGGCCGCCAGCCTGCAATTCGACATCGCCGGCGCCGCGCCCACCGGACGCATGGCGATCGTGCCGGGCAACTGGATCACCGTGTTCAACATCGGCAGCGCGCCGGCCGACGCCCGCACCTTCGGCAACGCCGCGCGCGTGACGGCGGTCAACGGCACCCGCGTCACGCTGGCCACCAATCCGTTCGCGGCCCAGTCGCCGCCGATGCAGTCGCCGACCAGCCGCTTCCAGGTGGTGACCGGCACCGTGACCTATGTCTGCGCGCCTTCCGCCGCCGGCGGCACGCTGACGCGCAACTTCAGCAACCAGATCATCGGCCTGAACGGACTGGGCGCGCCACCCTACGGCGCGGCGGCACTGCTGGCCAATTTCGTCGCGGCCTGCGACTTCGACAGCACCGTGCTGGCCAACACCAACGCGGCGCTGGTGTCCGTGTCGTTGACGCTGGCGCGCACCAATGGCGAGACCATCAGCCTGGTGCGCCAGGTTCACCTGGACAACACGCCATGAGACCGATCCGCCAACGCCTCGCCGCCGGCTTCTCCATCGTCACCGCGCTGTTCCTGGTGGTGGTGCTGTCGGCGCTGGGCGTGGCCATGATGACCTTGACCACCTCGCAGCAGACCAGCTCGGCATTGGACTTGCTGGGCGCGCGCGCCTACGAGGCGGCCCGCGCCGGCGTCGAATACGGCCTGTACCAGCAGCAGATCAACGGCAGCTGCGTGGCCGCCACCAGCTTTCCGCTGGGCGGCACCTTGTCGACCTTCACCGTGACCGTACGCTGCACCGTCAACCCCACGCCCGGCATGGGCCCGGGGATGAACCGGACCATCGTCACCGCCACCGCCTGCAACCAGCCGGCCGGCGGCGCGTGTCCGAACGCCGCCACCACCAGCGCCGACTATGTGCAGCGCACGGTCACGGCGCAGTTCTGAGGAAGCGACGATGCGCACCACGCCCCCCATCTCCGCGCCATGCTGGCTGGCCTGCCTGCTGGCGCTGCTGTGCGCGCTGGCCGCCGGCGTGGCGCGCGCCGATACGCCGATCAAGCTGTTCAAGAGCTTCGCCGGCAATGTCAGCTTCACCGGCACCCAGACCACCCTGCGCGCCAAGGACAACGATTTCGATCCCTGCGAACTGCGCAACGGCCAGCAGCAGCTCAAGCTGAAGGATGTGCCGCGCGACGCCACCATCCTCAGCGCCCAGCTGTACTGGGCGGGCTCCGGCTCGACCCCGGATTACGATGTGACCTTCGACGGCGACCCGGTGAGCGCGCCCATCAACCGCCGCTTCACCTCGCCCACGGTGGGCTATGCCTTCTTCGCGGGCGCGGTGGACGTGACCGCGCAGGTGATCGCCAAGGGCAACGGCAACTACAAGATCGACGACCTGACCATCGACGCCGGCAGCCACTATTGCTCGGTCGAGGGCGTGATGGGCGGCTTCCAGCTGCTGGTGATTTACTCGGCTCCCAGCGAACCGTTCCGGGTGCTCAACGTCTACGAGGGCTTGCAGTACATCCGCTATTCCTCCGTGACGCTGACGCTGGCCAACTTCAAGACCCCCACGCCGATCGGCAACCTGACCGGCAAGATCGGCCACATCACCTGGGAGGGCGACCCCACGCTGTCTGGCGGCGGCGAGATCCTGCGCTACAACGGGGTCGAGATGGTCGATGACATGAACCCGTCCGGCAACCAGTTCAACTCGGCCTCCAACATCGACGGCGACGACAAGTCCTACGGCATCGACTTCGACGCCTACACCGTGTCGTCGCCGACCATCAAGGCCGGCCAG
>Ga0308157_10002442_pt1 | contig 30458 bp, 13 predicted proteins | sample PhyBR1_FD_201035 | JGI IMG/M metagenome (GOLD analysis project Ga0308157, IMG submission 201035) | Phyllosphere microbial communities from UC Gill Tract Community Farm, Albany, California, United States - DLSLB.R1 | ecosystem: Host-associated > Plants > Phyllosphere > Unclassified | place: USA...
GTCAAAATCTTTATTAATTGTTTTGGTGGCAATATTCAGCTTTTCCGAATGTTCATCGGGTGTTTCATAGTTTATGTTCGGTGCGATAAATCCTTCATTCATCATAATTGTAGAATAAATAATCTCGCTTGCACCTGCCATCCAACATTCATGACCCGTCATTGATTTGGTACTTGAAACATACGGTTTTGTTGCTCCGAAAACTTCATCAATTGCTTGTGCTTCATTTGCATCACCGACCGGAGTTGATGTTGCATGCGCGTTGATGTATTGAACATCGGCTGCATTTAAACCTGCTTGTTGCAAAGCTTTGCGCATAGCTGTTGCAGGTCCATCAACATTAGGAGTTGAAATATGTCCGCCGTTTGATGAAAATCCGTAGCCAACAATTTCTGCAATAATGTTTGCTCCGCGCGCCAACGCACTGTCTAAACTTTCAATAATGATTGTTGCACCGCCACCACTTGGAACCAATCCATCACGGGCAGCATCGAACGGGCGGCATGCTTTTGAAGGATCATTTTCACGAGGTGAAAAAACACCTAAACCATCGAAACTTGCCATTCCATACTTATTGATTTCTTGTGCACCACCACAAATAACCAAATCTTGCAATCCGTTTTTGATCATCATATACCCTAAACCAATCGCATGAGATCCACTTGCACAAGCTGCACTAATGGTCATATTAATTCCGGTGATGTTAAAAATAGTTGATAAATTCATGGTTACCGTTGAATTCATCGACTTAAAAATAGCTCCAGAACCTATTAAAGCGGTATCCTTCTTTTCACGTACAATATCGGTAGCTTCTATAATGGCTTTAGAAACACTGTCGTTTCCATAGATCAAACCAATTTCGCGCTTGTTGAAATCGTCTAAAGAAATACCTGCGTTTTGTAAAGCTTCCATGGTTGCCACATACGCATATTCGGTTTCTTCACCAATGGTAATACGCTGCCTGCGACTTAAAAATGGTTTTAAATCGGGCGTTGGAACTTTACCTGTTAATGCCGAACGAAAACCATATTCTTTGCGTTCTTCATCGAACACAATACCAGATTTTCCTTCGTATAACGATTGTTTAACTTCTTGTAAATTGGTACCGATGCACGAATAAATTCCCATACCGGTTATCACCACTCTGTTATTCATATTGTTTTAGAATCTACTTCTATTTTATGATGAGAATTAATTTTTACTATCAATTTATAAATTAAAATAATAATAAAAACTACATTGACAACATGCCAAAAATGCAAACCAATATAATTTACCTTTTGCCAGAAAGTCATACTTTCTAAACTGAAATATTCTCCTTTACTTTCATGATAAAAATCATCATATCCCATTAACATTGTTCCTAAAATAATATATACAAATAAATCAAGGACTATTAGCCCAAAACCAATTATAATATTTTTAAAAGTAAAAATGTTTTTCATTTTATCATTTAAGACTTTTTAAGAATAAATTCCTCCGTTTATATTTATAATTTCACCTGTTATGTAACCCGATTTTTTTGAGGCTAAAAAAGCAACTAAATCTGCTACTTCTTCTGCTTCTCCAAATCGGTTGGCAGGTATCATTTTAACTAATTCTTTTTCGTCTAATTCAGCTGTCATATCGGTTTTAATAAAGCCTGGAGCTACTGCATTTACGGTTACTTTTCGTTTAGCAACTTCTTGCGCCAATGCTTTTGTTGCTGCAACCAATGCTCCTTTAGCTGCCGAATAATTGGTTTGACCAGGTGTGCCTTTTACACCTGAAACCGAAACCATATTGATGATTCTGCCGTATTTACTGCGCAACATTTCCTGAATAAAGAAATTGGTAACGTTGTAAAAACCGTTTAAGCTGGTATCAATTACGGTTTTCCAATCGTTTGGCTGCATCCACATAAACAAACCATCGCGCGTTATTCCTGCATTGTTCACAATAACTTCTACAACAGCTTCACTATTCGCTTCTTTCCAAGAATTCAACGCAGTTTGTGTTTCTTCTAAACTAGCTACATTAAACCCTATTATTTCTGCGGATCCACCTTCTTTTTCAATCAATTGTTTGGTTTCTAACGCAGCTGCTTCATTTGATTGGTAATTAATCAAAACATGGTACTGCAAATCCTTTGCCAATTTTAAGCAGATGGCTTTTCCAATTCCACGAGATCCGCCTGTAACTAAAGCACATTTCTTCATTTGCTGCCTATTTTTTTAAAAATTCCTTAACCTTGTTAACATAAGGATACATTACCATATCTTCTGCAAAAACAGGAACAATGTTTCTAATTTCATCATACAGTTTCTTTGACGAACTGCTTAATTTGTCTTGATAATTCAACGCATCAATAGCCTGAATAATCGTAATTAATTCAATTGCCAACACTTCAAACGTATTTTCGATCACATTGCTGCACATAACGGCTGCATTGGTTCCCATACTTACGATATCCTGATTGTCATTGTTGTTCGGAATACTGTGAATGTACATAGAAGTTGATAATGCCTGATTTTCTGCCGTGGTAGATGTTGCCGTAAACTGTACACCCTGCATACCAAAATTGAATCCTAATTTACCCAGATTGACAAATGGTGGCAATATTTCGTTAATTTTTGAATTTAACAAATAGTTTAACTGACGTTCTGCCAACATAGAAATTTTAGTAACAACCAGCTTTAATTTATCCATTTCTAACGATACATAATCGCCATGGAAATTTCCGCCGTGGTAAACCTGTTCGGTTTCAACATCAATCACCGGATTGTCGTTTACCGAATTTATTTCTTTTTCTAAAATATCTTTAACCGATAAAACAGTATCGTAAATTGGTCCTAAAATCTGCGGTACACAACGAATTGAATAATATTCTTGAACTTTTTCCTTAAAAATTTCTTCGGTATTATCTCCGCTGTACAAATGTTCCTGACGGTTACGTGTTAGCTGACTGTTTTTTAAATGATTGCGCATTTTTTCGGCAACAACCTGCTGTCCGTTATGTAATTTAGTATTGTTCAGCTCCTGCGACAAATGATCGTCATAAGCCTGAACAATTTCATTAATCATACAAGATGCCTGCAATGAAAAATCAACCAATTTATCAGTCAATAACGCATTTACAATACCAATTCCCGTCATTACCGATGTTCCGTTCATCAATGCCAAACCTTCGCGAATTTTAACATCGATAGGCTGTAATCCTTCAATATCAAAAACTTCTTGTGTTGATCTGCGCTCGCCTTTATAAAAAACTTCGCCCTCGCCAATAAGTATCAGTGCCAAATGCGCCAGCTGAACCAAATCGCCACTTGCACCAACACCACCATGAGCAAAAATAAGCGGCGTAATATCGCGGTTTATTAATTCTTTCATTAAAGAAATCACAGTCATATTTACGCCCGATTTTCCTAACGCCAATGTATTTAATCGCGCTAAAATTGCGGCTTTTACATGAATAGGCGACAACGGATTGCCTGTACCCGATGAATGGCTGCGAATTAAATTGTACTGCAACTGCAACTGATCTTCTGGCTGAATACGGTATTGCGCCATTGGACCAAAACCTGTATTAACACCGTAAATAACTTTATTTGCCGAAAACGATTTTAAAAATTTAAAACTTTTTTCTACACGGTTTACAAGTAAATCGTCTAATGTAATGGCTTCATTATTAAAAATAACCGAAGCAAAATCATTTATGGTTAAATAATCGCGAATAACTTTCATTAAAAATTGTTTGATTAAAATGTATTAAATGACTGATTTCTCGTAATTTTGAAACATCATTTTACAAAGGCAAAAATATAATATTAAACTATCTTTTTTACTATGAATACAGAAAATGTTGATATCCTAATTATTGGAGCAGGTCCCAGTGGAAGTGTTGCTGCCGGATATCTGCAAAAACAGGGCGCAAAGATAAAGGTTGTAGAAAAACAAAAGTTCCCTAGAATCGTGGTGGGCGAGAGTTTGATTCCGCGTGTTATGGATCATTTTGATGAAGCCGGATTGTTTGAAGCACTTGATTCTTATGGGTTTGAAAAGAAACCTGGTGCGCGTTTTATTAGAGGTAAAGAAATTTGTATTTTTGATTTTAGCAATAAATTTGGTGAAGGATGGGATTGGACGTGGCAGATTCCACGTGCCGATTTTGATAAAGCCATGACTGATGAATTACAGCGTAAAGGCGTTGATATTGCTTTTGAAACCGAAGTTACCAATGTAGAATTCAACGGAACCGAATCTGTAACTACTATTAAAGATAAAAACGGAACTGTTTCGCAGATACATGCAAAATTTGTAATTGATTGTAGTGGTTACGGACGTGTGTTGCCGCGTATTTTAAAGTTAGAATCGCCTTCTAAATTAGATCCACACTCAGCTATTTTTACGCATGTTAAAGATGTAAACCGACCTGAAGGGGTAGAGGGAACTCAGATTTCTTTTGATATCATAGAAACCGAAGTTTGGTTGTGGGTTATTCCTTTTTCTAACGGAAATACCAGCGTTGGAATTGTTGGTCCTACAGAATATATCGATAAATTATCGTCAACAGGAAATACCGAAGAAGCTATTAAGAATGCCATAAAACTTTCTGATTTTTATGTAAAACGATTTGATAAGCTTCCTTTTGAATTTGATCCGATCCATTTAAAAAATTATTCTGTAGCTGTTTCTCAATTTTACGGCGATGGATATGCCTTGACTGGAAACAGTACCGAATTTTTAGATCCTGTATTTTCATCGGGTGTTTGTTTTGCAACAGAATCGGGTATTTTAGCTGCAAAATTAGCCTTAAAACAAATTAATGGAGAAGAAGTAAATTGGGAAAAAGAATATACCGAATACATGAAATACGGTATCGATGTTTTTACCACTTACGTTAAAGAATGGTACACGGGCAATTTACAGGAATTATTTTACCATCAACCGGAAAATCCCGATGTTAAAAGAAAAATTTGTGCTGTTTTAGCAGGTTATGTGTGGAATAAAGAAAACACATTTGTAGCAAAGCATCATAACATTATAAAGAATATGGCGTACATGATTCGCGAAAACAAAATGGATTCTAATTAGAATCCATTTTTTATTTATTTTACTTTTTTACTTATCTTTTTAGCCAGTGTTTTAGCCGTTTTCGCGTATCCTTCTGCAATTCTGTCATTATTGTTAGGTACACCAACAAAATTATCTCCAGGCGCTTCTTTACTTTCAATTTCCAACAAAACAACCGTAGGATTTAATGTTTCTACAAATTTAAGTATAGTACTTACTTTAGATGGTTGTGCCATAACGCCTGCATACCAACCCGGATAAATCCAAACAGTTTCTACCTGCAATGTATATTTTGCATTATTATTATTTGTAGAAGTAACAATAGAAGTGTTCTTGTTCATAGATGCCAAAAACTTATCCGTAAAAACAGTTTTTTTAAAATGCTGCCAGTCATTTTTCCATTCTTCAAATTCAATATTCGATTTTCCTGCATCTAATATTTCTTTTTCTCTTTTTAAAACATAAGCAGCTTCATCCATATTTTCCTTATAGAATTTCACGTCAGAAAAATCCATAACCAGATTTAATTCTTTTTGATCCTTTAAAAAATCATAATTACCCGAAACAATTTTCATCTTTTGTGCATGCATCAATGTAGATACTCCTAATGCTAACAATAGAGCTAGTTTTTTCATTTTATATATATTTTTAGTCGACGGCAAATATAAGTGTTTATAACCCATATTTTACTATCAATAACCTGTGTTAATAACTGTGAATAACTTTAAATAAGTAATGCTTTTTAAATCTTAAAATTTTGTTATGGCAGTTTGTTCTTGTTAACAAGCACTGTTTTTATTGAAAATAATCAACGAACACATTGACACATTTTACCAACTTATAAACACTTATTCACAATTAAACTTTTAAGCAATTTTTGTTAGTGAAAGTAAAAATATATCAACACAGATTTACAAAAGAACTGATATTTAATGCATTGATATATTAAGTTAATGTTAACAACTTTTAATAAGTAACATATTAAAATACTTAACCAAAAACTTATGCTACATATTAACAAGCATTATAAAGAAGAAATCTTTTTTAAAATTTTAAAATTTAATTATTTAATAATAATATGTTGTTAACAATGAAAACAACTTTAAATCTGTTCTAGTATTTGATATATTGATATTTTGTAGTAAATAATTGATTATCAAATAAATACATATTTTAATACAATCTTATACTTCTTTTTTTTAGTTTCGTTGTACCTTTGCAAGTATTTTAATGCTTAATTATGGTCATTTTTAATTATGAGACCGATTTTCAGTTAGAAAACGAGTCTGACTATGAACAATGGATTGACGCTGTTATAGAATCGGAAGGAAAAGAACCCGGTGAAATTAATTATATTTTTTGTGATGATGAATATTTGCACAACATAAACATGCAGTATTTAAATCACGATACATTAACCGATATTATAAGTTTTGATTATTGTATTGGCGATTTAATTTCGGGTGATATTTTTGTTTCGATTGAAAGAGTGCAAGATAATGCAAAAGATTACGAGGTATCGTTTAACGAAGAATTTTTACGAGTTTTAGCGCATGGTGTTTTACACTATTGTGGTTACAAAGATAAAACAGAAGAAGAAGCCTTATTAATGCGATCTAAAGAACAAGAAAAAATTAATATGTTCCACGTGGAACAATAGTTTTTTTATAGTGTTTAATTTAATGTTTCACGTGGAACAATGAGTTTATTTCAAGATAAATATGATGTTGTTGTAGTAGGTGCAGGTCATGCAGGATCAGAAGCAGCAGCAGCAGCAGCAAACATGGGAATGAAGACTTTGTTGGTTACAATGAGTCTTCAAAATATTGCGCAAATGAGTTGTAATCCTGCTATGGGCGGAATTGCAAAAGGACAGATTGTTCGTGAGATTGATGCGCTTGGTGGATATTCAGGAATTGTTTCCGATAATTCTGCCATTCAATTTAAGATGTTGAATATATCAAAAGGTCCGGCAATGTGGTCGCCACGTTGTCAAAGTGACCGTATGCTTTTCGCTGAAACATGGAGGTTGATGTTGGAAGGAACACCTAATTTAGATTTTTATCAGGAAATGATTTCCGGTATTTTGATCGAAAATAATAAGGTAGTTGGAGTTAAAACAAGTTTAGGAATTAAGATAAAATCCAATACGGTTATTCTTACCAATGGAACTTTTTTAAATGGATTAATCCATATTGGTGATAAGCAATTTGGTGGAGGTAGAGCAGGTGAAAGTGCATCGTTTGGAATTACCGAAGATTTAATAAAAGTAGGGTTTGAATCTGGTAGAATGAAAACAGGAACACCGCCTCGTGTTGATGGTCGTTCGTTAGATTATTCTAAAATGGATGAACAACCAGGTGATGTAAATCCTCAAAAATTCTCATATTCCGATGTTACAAAACCACTAACTAAACAGCGATCATGTTACATGACCTATACTTCGCCAGAAGTACATAATTTGTTACGTGAAGGGTTTGATCGTTCACCAATGTTTAACGGTAGAATTAAAAGTTTAGGTCCACGTTATTGTCCATCGATCGAAGATAAAATTAATCGTTTTGCAGATAAAGACCGTCACCAGTTATTTGTAGAACCAGAAGGTTGGAATACAGTAGAAGTTTACGTAAACGGTTTCTCAACTTCGTTACCAGAAGATGTTCAATTTAAAGCATTACGTTCCGTAGTTGGATTCGAAAATGTAAAGTTTTTCCGCCCAGGATATGCAATTGAGTACGATTATTTTCCGCCAACGCAATTAAAACACACATTAGAAACCAAGTTGGTTGAAGGTTTATATTTTGCCGGACAAATTAATGGAACAACCGGATATGAAGAAGCAGCTGCACAAGGTTTAATGGCCGGAATTAATGCAGCGTTGAAAGTTCAGGAAAAAGAGCCGTTAATTTTAAAAAGAAACGAAGCTTATATAGGAGTTTTAATTGATGATTTAATTACAAAAGGTACAGAAGAACCATACAGAATGTTTACTTCTCGTGCCGAATATAGAACTCTTTTACGTCAAGATAATGCAGATTTTAGATTAACACCTAAAGCGTTTGTTATTGGTTTGGCTAGCGAAGATCGATTAAAAAGAATGGAATATAAGAAAGAATCATCTGATAATTTTGTTCAGTTTTTTAAAGAAACTTCTGTTCAACCAAAAGAAGCAAATCCTATTTTAGAAGAAAAAGGAAGCGAACAAATGAAGCAACCAGATAAAATGTTCAAGGTTTTTTCACGTCCGCAATTAGAAGATAAAGATATTTTGAAGTTCAATAAAGTAGATGCGTACATCAAAGAAAATATTTTAGACGAAGAAATTATATCGCAAGCAATTATTCAAGTTAAGTATTCAGGTTACATTGAAAAGGAAAAAAGTAATGCAGATAAATTAAACAGATTAGAAGATTTAGTTATTCCTGATAACTTCGATTATGATAAAATTAAGTCAATGTCATATGAAGCTAAAGAAAAATTAAAGAAAATTCGACCGGTTACAATATCACAAGCATCAAGAATAAGTGGTGTAGCTCCGTCTGATATTTCAATATTATTAATACACATGGGACGATAATTTTATGTTCCACGTGAAACAAAACACCTTTGCAAAGGTGTTTTTTGTTTTATATATTCGCACTATGAAAAATAAAACCATTAAAGATTACAGTATAACAAATGAAGATTTTGAACTGATCTATGATGAAAAGTATGACATGTATCAAACAAAATTTACTTCGTTTGATAGATTAGATCATTACTATAAAAGTGAAAATTATATTTCGCATACCGATGCTCAACGTAATTGGTTTGAGAAAGTTTATCAGTTAGTAAAAAATTATACCATCAATCAAAAATGGAAATTAATAAAAAGATATACAACTAGTAGTTCTATTTCAGTTTTAGATATTGGTTGCGGAACAGGTGATTTTTTAAAGCACGGAATAAATAAATTAAATATAAAAGGAGTAGGAGTAGAACCAAATAGTGAAGCTGCTACAATAAGTTCATCAAAACACATTACTGTTTACAATAATATTAATGAATTAAATGATGATAAATATGATGTTATAACTTTATGGCACGTATTAGAACATGTGACAGATTTAAATGAATATTTTAATTTCTTTAATAATCATTTAAATGAAAATGGAACATTGATCATTGCTGTTCCTAATTTTAAATCGTTTGATGCTATTCATTATAAAGAACATTGGGCCGCTTGGGATGTACCTAGACATCTTTGGCATTTCAGTAAACAATCGATAAAAAAACTAGCTGAAGAAAGTAATTTTAAATTGATACATATAAAACCTATGTATTTTGATAGTTTTTATGTTTCACTTTTATCTGAAGAATATAAAACCGGATCTAAAAATATCATAAAGGCGTTTTACATCGGATTGATATCAAATATCAAAGGAATTATCTCTAAAGAGCATTCTTCGCACATGTATATTTTAAAAAAGTAATTTAAATAGGTTATTTTTAAAGATGAACGATTAAAATGTATGCTTATATTCAAATTTTGTAAAAGTGCCTTAAATCGAAAATTTTAGGTATCAATTTTATAAACACTTTCTATAAAAATTTAAAAAAGCATATAAATTTCTTATAATTCAACAAATTGGATAATTTTAAATACTTTTGTTGAAAATTAAATTTTAAATAAAAAACTTCTATGAAAAAAATAATGATGTTGGCTGTTGTAGCATTAAGTGTAATTGCTTGCAATAAAGAAACAGCAGCAACTACAAATGTTGGTAAAACTGCTTCTACTGCAGAGGGTTTTAAAACAGCTTATATCGATACAGAAGAATTAATGAAAGAATATCAGGAATTCAAAGATTTCGAAGCAAAGTTTAAAACAATGTCCGATAAAATGAAAAGCGAATTGGATAACGATGCAAAGAGATTTCAGAATGATGTTGTGGATCTTCAAAAAAATGCTCAGTCTAAAGGAATGGAATGGGCGCAAAAACGTCAGGCAGAATTAGAACGACGCCAGCAGACTTTAGCAGAAAAAGAGCAAAACTATATGAAAAAGTTTCAGGAAGAAAGTGCTGTTGAACGTGATTCAATGGTTTCTAAAATGAAAACTTTCATTAAAGATTACGGTAAAGAACAAGGTTACGATTATATCTACGGAACAGGAGATGCAGCATCGGTTTTATACGGAAAAGAAGAATACAATTTAACCAAAGAAATTTTATCACTTTTACATAAACAATACGAAGAAAAAACGGGTAAAAAAGTTGAAGTAAAAGAAGAAACGAAAAAAGAAGAGGTTAAGAAAACTGAAACTAAAAAATAAAAATTAAAACCACCAATTCTGGTGGTTTTTTTATCTTTACTCCATGACAGCCGAAGCACAATTAGTTTTACAATACATACAGCACACCAATAAAAACGTGTTTTTAACCGGTAAAGCAGGTACGGGTAAAACAACGCTGCTTAAAAAAATTCTATCAACAACCCACAAAAATACGGTGGTTGTTGCACCAACGGGTATTGCGGCTTTAAATGCGGGCGGTGTAACCATTCATTCGTTTTTTCAGTTGCCTTTTTCGGGCTATATTCCAACAGCAGATTTTAAAAATGCCGACAACGGTATGTATTTCGAAACTAAACAAAGCATTACAAGGCACTTTAAAATGCCGCAATCTAAACAAACTGTTATCAGAAATCTGGAATTGCTGGTAATTGATGAAGTTTCTATGTTGCGTGCCGATTTGTTAGATGCCATGAACGAAATGTTGCAGTTTGTTCGTAGATCCAGTTTACCTTTTGGCGGAGTTCAGTTGCTTTTTATTGGTGATTTATGGCAATTACCACCCGTTGTGCGACATGCAGATTGGCAGGTAATGAAAAACTTTTATAGCGGAATTTACTTTTTTAATGCGTGGGTCATGCAACAAACGCAACCGGTTTACATCGAACTAAAGAAAATTTACCGTCAAGATGATGAAGATTTTATCCGTTTGCTGAATAATTTCCGAACAAGTAACAATACACCGCAAGATTATGAACTGCTTGAAAAACAGGTAAACGAAAATTTCGATACAAAGAAAAACAAAGGCTACATCACGCTTACAACACACAACCGAAAAGCCGATGAAATTAACGATAAAGAACTTGATAATTTAAAGGCACAGGAATATGTTTTTCTGCCCGAAATTATTGGCGATTTTCCTGAGAAAATGTATCCGTTAGAACCTGAATTGGTTTTGAAAAAAGGTGCACAGGTAATGTTTGTTAAAAACGATTTAAGTTTTGAAAAACGTTATTACAACGGAAAAATTGGAACTGTTTTTTATGTATCCGAAAATGAAATAGAAATTTATCTGCCAGACGATAACGTTAAAATCACTGTTGAAAAATACGAATGGCAAAATGTCCGATACGCTTTAAACGAACAAACAAAAGAGATCGAAGAGCAGGTTTTGGGAACTTTTGTGCAGTATCCGTTGAAATTGGCATGGGCAATAACTGTTCATAAATCACAAGGATTAACGTTTGACAAAGCTGTTCTGGATATTAACGATGTGTTCATGAGCGGGCAGGCGTATGTTGCGTTGTCGCGTCTTCGTAGTTTAAGTGGTTTGGTGTTATCACAACCGGTTGCAATTCGTACTATTTCTGCAGATGAAAACGTATTGTCGTTTGCCCGACAGAATGAATTGACGGATAATGAAAATCCGTTGGTTCAGGCAAAACTGGAATATTTATGGTTACAGGTAAAAGATACATTTGATTGGATCAATGCACATAAAGAATTTTTAAAATGGATTGAAACCTGGGTTACCGAAAAAAAATCGACCAGAAAAATTTATCAGGCATGGGCGCAAAAGCAAGAGCGTTTGCTGGAAAACATTAAGAATGTCGGATTAAAATTTTTACAGGAATTACATACCCTTTTTACGGCTGATGATTTTAGAATTGATCATTTATTACAGCGTTTAACAAAAGCATACTCGTATTTTTATCCAAAGTTGGATGAATTAGCGTATGATACTCTTTTTGTATTAGAACAATCTAAAAAGAAGAAAGGTTTTGTGCTATTTACCGAACAATTACGTGTTTTTGAAGACGAACATATAAAAATGGTTTTAAAGTTGATTAAAACCAATAAAATGGTGCAATTGTTTGGTAGTGGCATCGATTTTTCAAATGAAAATCTGAACGATCAGGATATTACTTCATACCGTTTGAATCATTTAACAGGAATAAAAGAAATTCTTCGTACACAGATTCTGGATATCGACGAAATTGAAGACGACATCAAACAAATTCCCAAGACCGTAAAAGTTGCAACAACAGATAAAACGTTTGCTCTTTGGCAACGCAAATTAACCATAGCCGAAATTGCCGATGAACGTAAATTATCTGTTCAAACAATTTATCAGCATATCGCAAAACTAATTAGCGAAGATAAAATTGATATTACAGCCGTTATATCGGTCAAAAAACTAACTGTTTTAAAAGAATTATTTCGTAATAATACCGATAAAACGCTGACAGAAATCAAAGCCGAAGCTCCCGAAAACATCACTTGGGATGATCTACGCATCTATAAATCATCTCTAAAAACAAATCCTGCCAATTAAAATTTGTGTTTTTCTACTTTAAAATGTATTTGTTATAAGAATTTTAATAATGTACCGTATTAATAAAATTTCTATATTTGTGCGGGGAAATCTCTTTATTTACAAGGGAAAATTTAATTTAGAATTAAAATAAGATATATTATTTCAACAGTATTACTCAGTATTATTAGGTAAAAAGTAACCTTTTTATTTAAAATTGAAATTTATGTTAAATATTTTCTAAATTTTTTGTAGATTGAAAAGGGATAAAATCGATTTTAAAAACCGCAAAATTATAGATTTATAAAGAGGGGAAAACTTTAAAAATTTATAAGGATGGCAAAATCGTATTTTAGAAAAAGGGTTTAATTAATAGGGCAATATTTTGAAGGAAAAACAGAAGAAAACTTTCAATTTTAGGGCAGTTAATTTCAAATACAGAAAAGCAGTACACTATACACTTCTTACAAGTGTTATATTTTTACAGCTTATACTTTTGCTTATACTGTACAATGAAATTTTCAACGAACCTAAATTACAGGAATTAGAAGCCGAACTTCATATTTCTGAGCAGGCAAAGCACTTTAGCGATCTAACAAAAGACGATTATATTACTGCGCAAAATAATCTGCAAAATTATATTCAAACCAAAGACGACCAATATCTGCTGGCGTACAATGATGCTTTGACCAGTTTAAACAAAAACATTCAAAACCTGGCGAATACAGCCGGTAAGAGTGACTTGTTTTCACTGCATTTAAAAAAGGGCAACGGTTTAAACATGTCGGTTAATAACATCAATACCAAAATCGATTCTTTACGCAGCATAGAATTTATTCCAAATGCACCTTTTAACGAAAATATGTTTAAGCTTAAAACCTTTAAGTATAATGATATTTTAGACAGTGTTAATGTTGAAACTACTGTATCTGTTGACAGTGTAGAACGTAAAGGATTATTTTCGCGTGTTAGTAATGCTATTGCAGGTAAGGTTGATGTGCAGAAAGAAAAATCGAATGTGGTTTTAACCCTGCGTAAAGGTACAAACGTTAGTTCGGGAAGTATCGAAGAGCAGTTGGAATATTTGTTTAAAAGTACAAATGATTACTACCAGAAAGAATTTGAAAAGTATAAGAAAAATTACAGCAGACAGCTTTCTGCAGTAAAGAAAAACGATACCGGTTTTTTTGATACCAACAAAGAACTACTTAACTACAGTAACCTGCTATTAAAAAAGTATAACGATGCATTGGTTTCTTTTACAAATGATGCCCGCCAGAAATTTCAAGAGCAATATCAAACCAATAAACAGATTAGAAATTATGCCATTATCGGAGTTATATTTTTTATGGTTTTAATTTCTATAATACTGGCATTTATAACCCGTTTAACATTTGCTTACGAAACGCGTTTGGTTGCGGCTCAGAAAAAAATCGAGCAGAATTTGAATTTTAAAAATAGAATTGTAGGAATGATCAGTCATGAAATTAGATCACCTTTAAACATCATTTCTATTTACAGCCGTGGAATCAGAAGACAGATTGAAGATCAGGAAGTACAGGAATCTTTAAAATCAATTGAATTTACTGCACATTCACTGTCACTTTTAGCCAATCAGATTTTAGATTTTTCTAAGAATGAAAACAAGAAGCTGGCATTAAACAAAACAACTTTTAATTTAAAACATGAGTTAGACGAAGTTTTAAAATCACTAACTAGTTTTGTTGAAAACAATGAAAATAAACTATTAATAAATAACACAATAACCCAGGATACAATGGTACATTCAGATGTTGTCAAGATCCATCAGCTTTTGTACAACATTGTTGGTAATGCAAATAAATTTACCAAAAAAGGACAAATTACTGTAAATGTATCCCTAGAAAAATCAGCAAAAAATCAGCAAAATCTTTTGGTTGAAATTAAAGATAACGGTGCAGGAATAAATGAAGAAGATTTAAAACACATTTTTGAAAGTTATCATCAGGGAGAAATTTCTGCTGATGTTAAAAACTTAGGTGCCGGCTTGGGATTGAACCTTTGTAAAGAAATTGTAGAGCTTTTCAACGGATCAATACAGGTTACAAGCAAGCAGAATGTAGAAACCGTTGTAACGTTCAATTTAATTTTAGACACACCTTTAAAATAAAAACACACTAAAAACACCTTATAAAACGCATGGAAAATAAGTTCAACAAATTTACTTTTGTAACTGCAGACGATCATAGTGTGGTAACCAAATCGCTGTCTTTTATTTTAAAAGATTTGTACAGCGATGCGCTTGTAATTGAGATAAATACGATTGCAGGAATTATAGAAAAACTAAATTCAACAGCTGTTAATTTATTGATTTTGGATGTAACTTTTCCTGACGGAATCTCGCTTGCTGCCATACCTGCCATAAAAAAAATACAGCCCGATTTAAAAATTTTAATTTTTTCAGGTCACGATGAAGACATTTATGCATTGCGCTACCTGCAATTGGGCGTTAACGGTTATCTGCATAAATTAAGTTCCGAAGATGAAATTAAAAGAGCCATTGGCGAAATAATGAATTTTGGCAGATATTTTAGCAGAAACATTCAGGAGAAAATTACAAACAACTATATCTTTAAAAAGCCTATAAATCCGCTGGAACAACTGTCTAACCGTGAGTTGGAAATTGCCCGTTTAATGGTAGAAGGTTACGGAAACATTGAAATATGTGTTGCGTTAGATCTGCAAAAATCTACTGTAAGTACCTATAAAACAAGGATTTTTGAAAAGCTGCAGGTAGAACATCTTTCAGATTTAATACAGATGTTTAATTTGTATAAAGAAGCTTAAAACCAATACTTTACAATATAAAATACTTTATAATGCTGATTATTATTTAATTACCTAATTAAAAATCTCTTATAAGTATAAAGAAGTGAATAAAACCAATACAAGACCGCATTTAATGCGGTTTTTACATTTAGATAAATCACACAAATTTCTTTTCAGATCAGTTTACTATATATTTTATTCAGTATACTGCAATACTTGATTTGACTTTCTTAAAAAAGTATTCTTATTATTAAATATTCTGCTAAGAATTCTAATACTTTATTATAACAAGCCCATATTAAGAAAAGTTGCAGTTGTATTAAGTACTACAGAATTCTTTTAAACAAAGCACACAGCTTAACATTAGGTATATATTCCGCACAATTAAAATAAGATTTACTTCACATTATCAGGTAGTTAACTATAGATAACCGATTGTAGTATCTGTTTTTACATAATTATTTAATATTTACATAATACACTAATAATGTATGAATTATGTATTATATTATAAAAAAAACGTACGATAAAAAGTTAAATTAAGCTAAAAATGTAGAACTAGTTCTACAAGCATTACACAACAAGTTCTATAAACGGATCACAACAAGTACTACAAATCGTTTCTGTGTTCACAAATAACTTTGCATTATCTATATTCTCTAAAATGAGAGTAATAGGTAACGGGGTAAAAATAATATTAACTTAAATGAATCCTTTATGAAGAGTAATTACTTTTTGCGATGGACACGGCAAATTCTCTGCATGCTCGCCTTATTGGTGGGTGTCACGACAACAGCCCAGTCTTTCATTGTTGGTTTTCCAAGCCACGCAACAGCACCTACTCAAAACCCAAGGAATGTAATTGTAGCCAACGGCAGCTCACTTTTAAAAGTGCGCTTAGACGTTGCTGCAGCTTCTACATCTGGGGCAAATGTAACTATACAGTTACCCACAGGGGTAGAGTATGTTACAGGGTCTGTAGCTAAGATCAACGGAACAGCCGCATTAACCATTGTCGATAATGGCGGTGGTGCCAATGCACCCAATTTTAGAATTGGACCAAACGCATTAGCCGTTGGCCAGTTCATAGAATTCACTATTGCTCGTAGAGCAACATGTGCAGCACAAGTTGCCGCATTGGGTGGTGCCGTGTTTAACGATGTAGTGACGGGTACCATAACTGGTGCTACACCTGCAACAGCAACCACTTCTGCTTATCAGGTAACATATCCTGTATTAAGTATGGTGCAACCTGCTACATTAACCAATGCAGTGCTTGGTCAGGCAGCAACACGTACCTTTACTATTAACAACGGTGGTAACGGTTCGGCAAATGCACTTTACCTTACTATAACGTATCCTGCAAACAGCGTACAGCAAACAGGTTTACAAATAACCGGCGGTTCGGGTAGTACGGGTACAGCAGTAACCTTAACACCTACCACAACAACCGGTACGGTGGCTACAAGCATTACACACAACTATACCATTACAGCCGCACAACTTTCGGGTGGTGGCTTAGATTTTGGTGAAGCACTTACCTTTACAGAAAGTTATATTGTAAAAGGTTGTGGGGCAACTACCAACTATAGCGCAGGCTATGGCACAGCAGCAGCAGCAGCAAACTGGTGCCAGACTGTTACAGGTACTGGTTCGGTATCTATGGCTACAGGTGCGCCAAGCTATTCTAATATGACGGTTACAAACCTAAACTTTGTAAACATGTGTACTCCATGGGATGTACGAGTTAGAATGACTAATGGAGGAACAGGTGGTGCTAAAGCTGCGGGTATGTACAATGTCATGGGAGTGTTTGGTATGGGTTGGTATAATACAGAAACTAACTTAATTAACCAAACCCAATATACGATCTCTAATGTAAGAATTGGTACTGCAACCGCAACATACAATATAACAGGATCGGCACTTAATGGAACCATGTATATTGACATGTCTCAGTTTACTACTGATCCGGACGGAGCAGGTGTTGGTTTAGATGATTTGGATGGAGATGGTTTTTATGACGATTTACCAGCAGGGCAGTATTTAGACATCATTTATACTTATCAATTTAAATGTAATGCGGCAGCTGCATGTGGGGCAAATATTGCTTATCACGGACCTGTAGCACGTATGGAGTATGACAACATGTGTGGTACACACTTTACACCCAATCCGCAAAAAGATATTAATGTTTCACCACAATCAGGAACAGGTAATTATTTTGGGCAAGGAGCAGTATCACCTACGACAACTTTTCCACCACAAATTACAGGAAGTGTAAATCCGGGTGATCAATCGTTTGACATAACTTTTTCAGCACCTATAGGATCAAGTTCATTACCTATAAATGGAACAGGTATGTTCATTTGGGAAGTTACAATACCTGCAGGAGTTAGTATTGTAGGTACACCACAAATTGTGCATCCTAGCACTTTTGCTTTATCACCGGCTACATATACCCAAACAGGGCAAGTAGTGCGTTTTCAAGTGCCCTATTTTTTCACAATGACTTCACCAACTCTTAGAAATTTACAGGTAAAGTTTGAATATTTGTGTGGTGCAGGTGGAAATTTGACTTTCAATCAAAAACTATACAGATATAATGATTATGCTAATGATTGTAAATGTTTTGGCGAATTATTTTGTAACAATTTTAATATTTTAGCAATTTGTCCTTCACCATGTCCGGCAGGACCAACGGCTTTTCAACCCGAAGTCCGCAGAACAAATGCTTCATTAGGATATGCAGATTATAATTTAACTACTCAGCGTACAGCTGCAGAACTTTCTCCAACATCTCTTAAAACAGCATTATATAAACACCAGATTCAAATTACAGGTCGTGCAAAACAAAATAATACGACCAATAATATGCATGTGGAATTGGAGTTGAATAAAACTACTGTTGGTAGTTTAGACAAGCTTAAACCAATAAGTGCTGTAGTTAAAGTTACGCGTGGCGGATCGGTAATTACTACTACTACATTAACAACCTTTACTACAACAGCATCTACAGCTACTAAAACCGTAATGGATTTAGACCTTACTTCTTGTTTTCCAACAGGTGTATTAGCTGGTGACGAAGTAGAAGTTGTAGCTATTTATGAAGTAGCAACCAATACAGGTTTACCAACTACAAGGGATTTAGCACCTGGTGCTAAATGGCGTTTCTATAATACAAATACTTCTGGCGGTAAAGATTTTTGTTTGGATTGGACACCGGAAATGTATTTAGTAGGAACAACTCTTGCGAATTCTTATGTAAATCAGATAGTCAATGCGACAGGATGTACAACTTTTGCTGTGCATACAAATCCTCGAAGATTGCATAGTACAGGAGATACATATTTTCCAAGTGAAATAATACCTTTTGCTTATTGGAACTCAATTGAAGTAACAATACCAGACGGTTATGAATTTGTTAGTATGACTAATTTAGCAAGTTCTCAACCTGGAATTTCTTTGAGTTCTCCTCAATACACTTATACTAATCCAACTATTGTAGGTAAAGTATACACATTTACAAATGATGGTTCTTGGCCAATACCTAGAATTGCACATGGTGTTGAGTATAATGACCAACGTACTATTTTAAACTTAAGACCAACTTGTGCAAGTAATACTACTACACCGGTTGTTAACTTTAAAAACAGTATAAAAGATTTCTATTATGCTGAAGTTGCTGGTCCTCGTGGTACCGTGCCACCAACAGGTGCTTTTGAAGTAGCTAATATACCATATACAGGTACACAAAATACGAGTATTAATTATAATACGGCGTCTAAGCCAACCATAACTATTACCAACCAGTCTGGTACCGTTCAAGCTGCACGCCCAAGCGAAAGTTTTGTGGTACGTATGGCATCTACAGGAACAAGTGCTGCACCATACACATGGTTGGCTATACCAAATGTCACTGGTGTTGTTATTACAGAGGTTAGAGATGTTGCAACCAATACAGTTGTAGCACCATTAACTTATACTGGTGGTTTGTGGTATAAGTTAACACTTGCTGCTGGTTTAGCATCGGGTACTTATAAAGATTACCGTGTATCATTTACATATACAACCTGTGACCCAACAGATGTTAATGTTATTGGTGGTTGGAACTGTGATTCTTATCCAACGAATCCAGACGAATATACTTGTGGTCCGGCAACAGTTAACACACCGTTCCACATTGTACCACAACAGGCAGAGGTACAGATTAACCCTGTAACCATGCCAACAGGTATCAACCTATGTAGCCCAATGCAGTACGAGTATCGTATTAACTCGGCAGGAGCGGGTAACACGATAAACAATACTTTCGATATTAAAGTACCGGTTGGTGCTTCGGTAGTAGCGGGTACAGTTCAGGCAGAATATCCTGTAGGTTCAGGTAACTGGCAAGCGGTATCGGTAACTACAGTTGGTGATACCACTACTGCAGATCTTACTACGTATGTAAACTATCCTGCAGCAGGCTTACCGGGAACATTAACCGATGGCGGAAACAGTGCTTCCCGTTTAATGGGAATTCGTTTTCAGGTAAACACAGATTGTGATTTCGTAGTAAACTCACGTATTTTTGTTAGTACGAAAGCAAATCGTTCATGTGGTGCACCGGCAACCGGAGACGGAACAGGCGGACCATCAATTAACGTAGGTGTTGCAGGTGTAGTACCGGGTGTAATCCTAGTACCACAGTTTAATGCACCGGCACCGTTGAACAATTGTTCTATGGCACCAGTTGCCTTTAATAATATTAGGTTACGTATCCAAACACCTCCAACAGCAGGAGCAACAGGAATTGTACGTGTATTATTACCAGAAGGTTTCAACTACGTTCCAAATTCATTTGGTTGTAGCTCTGTTAAATGTGCTACATTCAGCAGTGTAATAACTACTGGCGACGGTAAACGTTATATAGAATTAAATTTACCTACAGGCTTAGTAATAAATGATGAATTGGTATTCAATTTATCAATGGTACCAACAGGCAGCATTGCATGTGGTACACATGAGGTAACCCTTACTACGTTTGATCGTATTGCAGGTGTAACCTGTCCTTCTGCACCATCAGGTGTATGTCCGGGTATTTTAGCAGAAACAGGTACTGCAACAACTAACATTACGGTAAACAAACCGCAGTTAGAAATACAGTCTGTAAGCTATACAAGAGCAATACCGGCATGTGGTACAGCAGCAGCTGTAGCATCAAAATTACAATTGTCTGTAAAAAATTCTGGTACAGTAAACCAAACCAATAGCAGCCCTGCAAACCCTGTTGTAGTACATATTTACGCAGCAGACGGTACAGGAGCACCAACAGGTGCCATATTGGCAACTTATACAATGACCGGACCAATTGCAGCGGGAGCTACGGTAACCGAAACAGCAAACGGACTATTAAATACAGCAACAACAAATTTAGTAGCAGTAATAAGCGAAACAGCAAACTGTGTTTGTTCAACCAACCGTTTAGCAATTGATATTGCACCAATTGCAACGTGTGACACTGCTACGTATACTAAAGGAACTCCGGTAACGGTAAACGTTTTAGCGAACGATACTACTGGTGATACTGTAGTACCAACAACGGTTAGTTTAGTAGCAAGTTCAATAACAGGCGCAACCTGTACCGTAACAGATGCCGATGGTGATTGTACTTCAGTAAACGTACCTGGAGAAGGTGTATGGACAGTAAACCCAACAACGGGTGCAGTAACATTTACACCGGCAACAGGTTTTACAGGTACTCCTAAACCAATCCAATACAATGTGGAAGATGCAGAAGGTACACGTTCTAACAATGCATGGATCACGATAGATTTAATGCCGGTTGCAACCAACGATACCGCATGTATGACCACAGGAAGTCCTAGCATTACTGTATCTGTATTAACAAATGATACTACAGGAGATGTTATTGTACCTTCAAGAGTAAGTTTGGTAGCGTTGCCAGCAGCAATAGGAATCATAACTGATGCTCAAGGTGATATTACTCAAATGACAGTACCAGCTCAAGGAGTTTGGAGTGTAAATGCAAGCGGACAAGTAATTTTTACACCGTCAGCAGGTTTTACAGGCAATCCAACTCCAATCCAATACAATGGTAGAGATGCAGAAGGCAATGTTTCAAACAATGCTACTGTAACAATCAGTACCGTTGCAACACCTGTCTCAGGTGGTAATCAAACGGTTTGTGCGGCAAGTCCTGTTCAAACATTAACTGCAAGTGCAACAGTGCCGGCAGGTCAAAGTATCGTTTGGTACACGGCAGCAACGGGTGGCACTGTAGTAGCGTCTCCTACACTTTCAACAATAGGTACAGTTACTTATTATGCACAAGGTGTTAACGGTACTTGTACAAGTGCAACAAGAACAGCGGTTACATTAACAATTCAACCGTTAGTTTCAATTACAATTACTCCGGCATCGCCAGGTACAGTATGTGTGGGTGGTACTACCATTTTAACAGCTAGTCCAGCAGGCGGAACATGGACATCTAACTCTCCAAATGCGGTTATTACACAAAATAACGCAAACGGAACAGCATTTGTAACCATTAACGGTACGGGTGATTTCACGTTCAACTATGCACATCCAGGTGTAACAGGTGTTTCATGTGCTAACAGTACAAACAATGTTACATTGGTAACAGGAGTTGCAATTCCACAAACTCCGGTAATTAGTACAACGCCAGCAACATGTTCGGCAGCAGGTACAGCAACAATTACCAATTATGTTGCAGCTAATACATATGCATTTACACCAGCAGGACCAACAGTAGGCGCAGGCGGTGTAATAAACGGAATGACAGCAGGAACTACTTATACAGTAACAGCTACTACACCGGTAGGAAGTTGTAAATCGGTAGCGTCAGCATCATTCAGTATTTCTGCAATGTTGGCAGCACCAGCGGCACCGGCAGTAGCAACAACAGCAGCTACATGTTCAGCAGCAGGAACGGCAACAATTACCAATTATGTTGCAGCTAATACATACACGTTTACCCCAGCAGGCCCAACAGTAGGTGCAGGCGGTGTAATTACAGGTATGACAGCAGGAACAAGTTATACGGTTACTACAACTAACGTATCTAACTGTACATCTGCAGCATCTGCATCATTCAGTATATCAGCAATGTTGGCAACACCGGCAACACCGGTTGTTACAACAACAGCTTCTACATGTGCAGTAGCTGGTACAGCAACGATTACCAATTATGTTGCAGCTAATACGTATACATTTACACCGGCAGGCCCAACAGTAGGTGCAGGTGGTGTAATAAGCGGAATGACCGTAGGAACATCTTATACGGTTACTTCTAGAAACGCGTCAAACTGTACATCTGCAGCATCGGCATCATTTAGTATTTCTGCAACGTTGGATACACCGGCAACACCAGTTGTAACAACAGCAGCAGCTACATGTGCAGCAGCAGGAACAGCAACAATAACCAATTATGTAGCAGCTAATACGTATACGTTTACACCAGCAGGACCAACAGTAGGTGCAGGTGGTGTAATAAGCGGAATGACCGTAGGAACATCTTATACGGTTACTTCTAGAAACGCATCAAACTGTACATCTGGAGCATCGGCATCATTCAGTGTGTCTGCAATGTTGGTAACTCCTGCTACGGCATTGATAAGTACAACACCTGCAACATGTAGTGCAGCAGGAACAGCAACAATAACCAATTATGTTGCGGCTAATACATATACTTTTGCACCAACAGGTCCAACAGTAGGTGCAGGCGGTGTAATTACAGGTATGACAGCAGGTACTACTTACACAGTTACTGTAAGTAATGCATCAGGATGTTCATCATCTGTATCGGAATCATTCAGTGTTCAGGCACAATTAGCAACTCCGACAACTCCGGCAGTTACTACTACTCCTGCAACATGTAGTGCAGCAGGTACAGCAACGATTACCAATTATGTTGCTGCTAATACGTATACATTTACTCCGGCAGGCCCAACAGTAAGCGCTGGCGGTGTAATAAGTAACATGACGGCTGGAACAACTTATACAGTTACTGCGAGCAATGCATCGGGCTGTGTATCAACACCATCGGCATCATTCAGTGTGTCTGCAATGTTGGCTACACCAGCAAGACCAGTAATAAGTACTATACCGGCAACATGTTCATCTGCAGGAATAGCAACTATTACAAATTATGTAGCAGCTAATACGTATACATTTACACCTGCAGGTCCAACAGTAGGCGCAGGCGGTGTAATTACAGGTATGACGGCAGGTACTACTTATAGAGTTACTGCCAGCAATGCAGCAAATTGTGCATCTCCAATATCAGCACAGTTCAGTGTTCAGGCAATGTTACCAACGCCTGCAGTACCAACTGTGAGTGCAGTTACACAACCAAGCTGTTCTGTAGTTAATGGTAGTTTTACAATTACAAATTATTTAGCTTCTAACACCTATTCTATTACATCACCAACAGGAAGTGTAATTTCAGGTCCAACAGCTAGCGGATTAATAACTGCATCAGCAGGAACTTATACAATAACTGCATCAGCAAACGGTTGTACAAGTGCACCGGTTGTTGTAGTGGTAGAACCACAAAAATGTGCTGATATTGTTACAGTTAAAACCAACAACCAAACAATGTATGTTGCTGGTAAACCTATTACTTATACAATAACAGTTAAAAATAACGGACCAACAGCAGCTACCAATGTAAATGTTGTGGACAATGCACCCGCAGGAACCATGTTTACATCTTGGACCAGTTCAAATGGTACAGGTACAGGAAATATTAATGATGTTATTGCTAATTTAGCAGTAGGACAAACAGTAACTTATACAGTTAATGTTGACGTACCAGCATCTATGTTAGGAAATCTGGTAAATACAGTAACTGTAACATCAGACACACCAGACCCAGAACCAACCTGTACTACATGTACTGATACCGATACTCCAAACACTACGTTTGCAGAGAACGATATCAACAACACATTTGTAAACAAACCTGTTTCAGGAAATGTATTAACAAATGACTATGATCCTCAAGGTCATACACAAACAGTAACACCTTCAACAACAACTACTCCTCAGGGAACATTGGTGTTGAATGCAAACGGAACGTACACGTTCACACCAGCTACAGGATTCGAAGGAACATTTGTTCACACGTATACTGTATGTGACAATGCAACACCGCAAGCATGTGATACTGCAACATTGACCATTGAAGTAATGCCTAGCCCGAATGTACCAGGTACACCTAATGATGTAGTTGCAAATAACGATACGGCAACAACTCCGGCAGGTCAACCTGTAATTATCGACATTTTGGCGAATGATTTCGATCCTAATGGTGATACTTTAGGTACCCCAACGGTAGTTACTCCACCAACAAACGGAACATTTAACCCTGTAACAGGTGTTTATACACCAGCACCAGGATTTGTAGGAGTAGATACTTTCACGTACCAGGTATGTGATAACGGAACACCACAAGCATGTGATACCGCAGTAGTAACAATCAATGTAGTGCCAGTAAATACTACAAACGAAACCTATGCGAATGACGATGCTTATAATGGCAACCAATATCAGCCGATTAACGGAAGTGTATTAGATAACGATACAGATCCGGAAGGAAACAGACAAACGGTTTCATCTAATACACAGCCACAAAATGGTACAGTAGTGATGAATCCTGACGGAACATTTGTTTACACACCAACAGGTGAGTATTCAGGACCAGACAAGTTTACATACACAGTATGTGATAACGGAACACCGCAAGCATGTGATACAGCAACAGTTTACTTAACCGTAAACCCGAATAACACTACGTTTGCAGAGAACGATATCAACAACACATTTGTAAACAAACCTGTTTCAGGAAACGTATTAACAAATGATTACGACCCTCAAGGTCATACACAAACAGTAACACCTTCAACAACGACTACTCCTCAGGGAACATTGCTGTTGAATGCAAACGGAACGTACACGTTTACACCAGCTACAGGATTCGAAGGAACATTTGTTCATACTTATACTGTATGTGATAACGGAACACCAAGAGCATGTGATACTGCAACATTGACTATCGAAGTAATGCCTAGCCCGAATGTGCCAGGTACACCGAATGATGTAGTTGCAAACAATGATACGGCAACAACTCCGGCAGGTCAACCGGTAATCATCGACATTTTAGCGAATGATTTCGATCCTAATGGTGATACTTTAGGTACCCCAACAGTAGTTACTCCACCAACAAACGGAACATTTGATCCTGTAACAGGTGTTTATACACCAACACCAGGATTTGTAGGAGTAGATACTTTCACGTACCAGGTATGTGATAACGGAACACCACAAGCATGTGATACCGCAGTAGTAACAATCAATGTAGTACCAGTAAACACTACAAATGAAACCTATGCGAATGACGATGCTTATAATGGCAACCAATATCAGCCGATTAACGGAAGTGTATTAGATAATGATACAGATCCGGAAGGAAACACACAAACGGTTTCATCTAATACACAGCCACAAAATGGTACAGTAGTGATGAATCCTGACGGAACATTTGTTTACACACCAACAGGTGAGTATTCAGGACCAGACAAGTTTACATACACGGTATGTGATAACGGAACACCGCAAGCATGTGATACAGCAACAGTTTACTTAACCGTAAACCCGAATAACACAACTAAAGCAGTGAACGATATCAACAATACGTTTGTAAACAAACCTGTTTCAGGAAACGTATTAACAAATGATTACGACCCTCAAGGTCATACACAAACAGTAACACCTTCAACAACGACTACCCCACAGGGAACATTGTTGTTGAACGCAAACGGAACGTACACGTTTACACCAGCTACAGGATTTGTAGGAACATTTGTTCATACTTATACTGTATGTGATAACGGAACACCAAGAGCATGTGATACTGCAACATTGACTATCGAAGTAATGCCAAATCCGTTCTCTGCACCTAATGATGTGGTTGCAAACAATGATACGGCAACAACTCCGGCAGGTCAACCGGTAATCATCGACATTTTAGCGAATGATTTCGATCCTAATGGCGATACTTTAGGTACCCCAACAGTAGTTACTCCACCAGCGCATGGAACATTTGATCCTGTAACAGGTGTTTATACACCAACACCAGGATTTGTAGGAGTAGATACTTTCACGTACCAAGTATGTGATAACGGAACACCACAGGCATGTGATACCGCAGTAGTAACAATCAATGTAGTACCAGTAAACACTACAAACGAAACGTATGCGAATGACGATGCTTATAATGGAAATGATCCAACTATCACAGGAAATGTGATAGATAATGATACAGATCCAGAAGGTAATACACAAATAGTAACAAGTAACACACAACCGCAACACGGTACCTTAGTAGTAAATCTTGACGGAACATTTGTTTATACTCCAACATTGGGTTATACAGGTCCAGATAAATTTACATATACTATATGTGATAACGGAACACCGCAGGCATGTGATACAGCAACAGTTTATTTAACTGTAAACTCGGCACCAGCGATAGTTATTACTAAAGACGGAACGTATGTAGACTCTAATAATAACGGAGTAGCAAATGTAGGTGATGTTATTAATTATGTATTTACAGTTAAAAACACAGGTAATGTAATTTTAACAAACGTAAAAGTAACCGATGCAAATGCAGTAGTAACAGGAGGTCCATTGCCAACATTGGCTATCGGAGCAACAGATACTACCACATTTAAAGCTACACACGTATTAACACAGGCAGATATAGATGCAGGTTTTGTGTACAATCTGGCAACAGCTTCAGGTAAAGATCCTAACGGAGATACTGTAGAAGATGAGTCAACTGACCCAACACCATGTACAACATGTCCGGTAGATCCTACATGTACAGATTGTACGATAGTAGAGATTGAGCAAGAACCTTCAATTGAAATTCAAAAAGAAGGTACGTATGTTGATACTAACGGTGATGGCAGAGCAAGTGTAGGAGATGTTATTAATTATGTATTTACAGTTAAAAATACAGGAAACGTAACATTGACAAACGTAACGGTAACCGATAATAACGCAGTAGTAACTGGTGGTCCTTTAGCTGTATTAGCAGTAGGATTAACCGATGCTACAACGTTTAAAGCTACACACGTATTAACACAGGCAGATATTGATGCAGGTTATGTTTACAACCTGGCAATTGCAACAGGTACCCCACCAAGCGGACCTAATGTAACAGACGAGTCAAGCGATCCAACACCATGTACAACATGTCCGGTAGATCCTGCATGTACAGATTGTACGATTGTTGAAATAGAGCAAGAACCATCAATTGAAATTACCAAAGACGGAACGTATGTAGATACTAACGGAGATGGAAGAGCAAGTGTAGGCGATTTTATCAACTATGTATTCACAGTAGAAAACACAGGAAACGTAACATTAACAAACGTAACGGTAACCGATGCAAATGCAGTAGTAACAGGTGGTCCTATACCAACATTAGCAGTTGGAGCATTAGACACTACCACATTTACGGCTACCCACGTATTAACACAGGCAGATATTGATGCAGGTTATGTTTACAACCTTGCAATTGCAACAGGTACTCCGCCAAGTGGTCCAAATGTGATAGGAGAATCTACAGATCCAACACCATGTGCAACATGTCCGGTAGATCCAGTATGTACAGATTGTACAATAGTGGAAATAGAACAAGAACCGGCAATCGTTATAACTAAAGATGGAACTTATGTAGACGCTGACGGAAATGGCGTAGCAAGTGTAGGCGATGTTATCAACTATGTATTCACAGTAGAAAACACAGGAAACGTAACATTAACAAACGTAACGGTAACCGATGCAAACGCAGTAGTAACAGGTGGTCCTTTAGCAACATTAGCAGTTGGAGCATTAGACACTACCACATTTACGGCTACCCACGTATTAACACAGGCAGATATTGATGCAGGTTATGTTTACAACTTAGCAATAGCTAGAGGAACAGATCCAAATGGTGATCCGGTAACAGGAGAATCTACAGATCCAACACCATGTGCAACATGTCCTGTAGATCCAACATGTACAGATTGTACAATAGTAGAGATACCAAACTTTACACATGCTATAGACGATATCAATAATACATTTGTAAATACACCAGTGTCAGGAAATGTATTAAATAATGATTTCGATCTTGAAGGAGACAAACAAACTGTAACAGTTAACACAAATCCTGCGAATGGTACGGTAACAATAAATGCCGAAGGTATTTATACATATACACCAAACGCAAACTTTACAGGTGTAGATTCGTTTACGTACACAATATGTGACGATGGAAAACCTCAGGCTTGTGATACTGCTACAGTAACAATTAATATCGAGCCTAGTATTACACCAACAGATAATACCGTTGTAGCAAATAACGACGCTGTTATTACAGAAGGAGGAGTATCAATAACAATTCCGGTATTGGCAAATGATTTTGATCCGCAAGGAGATCCATTTACAATTACACCAGGATCAGTAACTACACCAGCTAACGGTACAGTTACAGTAAATCCTGACGGAACAATAACTTATACACCAAATCCTGGATTTATTGGGGAAGACACTTTCACGTATACCATATGTGATAACGGAAACCCTGAAGCGTGTGATACAGCTACAGTAATTGTTACGGTATTACCAGAAAGTAATACAAACAGAACTTTTGCTATTGATGATGCATACTTCATTAATTGTAGTTCGGTAGCTAATTTGAATTTATTAGACAACGATTACGATTTAGAAGGTGATCAACAAACAATTAACACGACACCTATTGTACAGCCGCTACACGGAACTGTAACAATTAATCCAGACGGAACATTTACCTATACCGTAAATGGTTGTTATGTAGGACCAGATAGTTTTGTATATGAAGTGTGTGATAACGGATCACCGCAAGCATGTGACAGAGCAACAGTTTATCTTTTAATTAAAGACACAACTGCACCAACATTTGTTGAAGCTTTACCAGAAGACCAAACAGTTGAGTGTGATGCAGTACCAGCAGCAGATGTATTAACTGCAGTTGATAATTGCGGAACTGCTACAGTTGCCTTTAAGGAAGTAAGAAAAGAAGGATCATGTGCCAACAGTTATACATTAGAAAGAACATGGACTGCAACAGACGAATGTGGCAATACTACTGTTCATACTCAGATTATTACAGTTGAAGATACCACAGGACCAACATTTGTAGGACCAATGCCAGAAGCAGAAATATTCATTAGATGTGAAGATTTCAAACCTGCTGAAACATTGACTGCAACTGATAAATGTGGAGAAGCAACAGTTCGAGTATTTGATGAAAAAGTTGAAGGCGAGTGTGAGTCTAAGTATGATATCGTTAGAACATGGATTGCAACAGATTCATGTGGAAACGAAACAACTTACACACAGATAATTCATTTATCTTGTCCAATGGAAGTATTTAATGCGGTAACTCCAAATGGTGATGGTATGAATGATGAATTCATATTAAAAGGAATTGAATGTTATCCAGGAAACAGTGTACAAATCTATAACCGTTGGGGCGTATTGGTTTTCGAAACCAAAAATTACAACTCAAGAGGAAATACATTTAAAGGGTATTCTGAAGGAAGGGTAACAGTTAATAAAAATTCCAAATTACCATCAGGTACTTACTATTACGTTGTTAAGTATACGTATGATTTAGGTAACGGAAATCAGTATCCAACAGAACAAGCAGGATACTTACATTTGGAAAATAACTAAAAAATAGCCTATTATGATTATTTCACAAAAGATAAATAGATTATTGTTGGGTGTTTTATTGTTGGGATGTGCAAAAGCACATTCCCAACAAGACCCCCAGTACACGAACTACATGTACAACACCATCAACATCAATCCGGCGTATGCAGGTAGTAGGGGAGCGTTAAGCATCTTCGGACTGCACCGCAGCCAATGGGTAGGATTGGAAGG
>Ga0308157_10002446_pt1 | contig 30414 bp, 29 predicted proteins | sample PhyBR1_FD_201035 | JGI IMG/M metagenome (GOLD analysis project Ga0308157, IMG submission 201035) | Phyllosphere microbial communities from UC Gill Tract Community Farm, Albany, California, United States - DLSLB.R1 | ecosystem: Host-associated > Plants > Phyllosphere > Unclassified | place: USA...
TTCTATCGCACCGTCGAATGGATGGGCCTGCAGCGCCACCTGAAGGTCGCGGGCATCTTCGCGCGCCTGACGCTGCGCGACGGCAAGCCCAGGTATCTGGCCGACACGCCACGCTTCATCGCCTACATCCGCGCCACCGCGAGCCGCTACATGGAGCTGACGCCGCTGCTGCGGGTGGTCGACGAGGTGGAAGGCACGCAGGCGCAGTCGGGCTTCGCCTACGGCAGGATCTGACGGCGTGCCGCGCTTCCACTGCGCCACCGCGCTGCACTCCGGCGCCGACCTGCTGCTGCCGGCCGGCGCCGCGCGGCACGTCCAGGTGCTGCGGCTGCAGCCGGGCGATGCGATCGTGCTGTTCGACGGCGCGGGCGGCGAGTACGCCGCCGTCGTCGAGCGCATGGGCCGCAGCGAGGTGGCGGTGCGGGTCGGCGCGCGCGATCCCGTGGAGCGCGAGGCCGGGCAGGCCGTGCACCTGGCCGTCGGCATGCCGGCCAACGAGCGCATGGACTGGCTGGTCGAGAAGGCGACCGAACTGGGCGTCGCCAGCATCCAGCCCCTGATGAGCGCCCACGGCGTGCTCCGACTCCATGGCGAGCGTGCCGACAAGAAGCGCGCCCACTGGGAAGCGATCGCCATCGCGGCGTGCGAACAGTGCGGACGCAATCGCGTTCCCGTGATCCATCCGGTGCGCGGCTTCGGCGACTGGATCGCGGGCCCGGCCGACGCCACCGCGCGAGCGCTGGTGCTGAGCCTGGCGCCGGGCACGCGCGCCATCGCCGACCACGTCGCCGCGCGGCCGGCCCTGACCACGGCGGCCGCCTGGCGCGTGCTCAGCGGCCCCGAGGGTGGCTTGAGCGCCGCCGAGGAACAGCAGGCGCTGCGCGCGGGTTTCGCGCCCGTCACGCTCGGCCCGCGCGTGCTGCGCGCCGAGACCGCCGCCCTCGCGGCGCTGATCGCCCTGGCCGAGGTGCCGCCCGCATGAGTTGCAGCGCCCGTGGCACGGCGATGCTGGCCGGCCTTGCCGGCCTGTGCCTGGTGGGCGCGATGCGGATGGCGCAGGCGCAGGGGGCGGGTCTCGGGTCGTCGCCCTGGCCGGTGAGTCCCCGGGTCGAGCGCACCTACGTGCAGTTGCTCGCGGCACCGGCGGTGCAGGCGGTGCTCGACGCCGTCGCGGCGGATCACGCGCGCTCCATCGAGGATCTGCGCCGGCTGACCGAGATCGAGGCGCCCCCCTTCGGCGAGCAGGCGCGCGCCGCGGCCTTCCTGGCGCGCCTGAAGGCGCTCGGCCTGCCCGACGCCTACATCGACGCCGAGGGCAATGTCATCGGCCTGCGTCGCGGCCGCTCCACCGCCACGGGCCACGAGGTCCCGAAACTGGTGGTCACGGCGCATCTGGATACGGTGTTCCCGGCCGGTACCGATGTGCGGGTGAAGGCGCGCGGCGACCGGCTCTACGCCCCGGGCATCTCCGACGACGTGCGTGGCCTGTCGGTGCTGCTGTCGTGGCTGAAGGTGCTGGAGGACCAGCGGCTGCGCACGGTCGGCGACCTGCTGTTCGTCGGCAGCGTCGGCGAGGAGGAGCTCGGCAACCTGCGTGGCATGCGGCATCTCTTCGAGACCCAGCGCGACATCGATGGCCTCGTCGGACTCGAACCCGCCCCCGATGTCCACCTGATCGTCGCCGGCACCGCCAGCCGGCGCCACGAGATCGTCTTCGAAGGCCCCGGCGGCCACAGCTTCGGTGCCTTCGGCCGCGTCCCGAGCGCGGTGCATGGCATGGGACGCGCCATCGCGCGCATCGCCGACATCCGCACGCCGGCCTATCCACGCACCACCTTCACCGTCGGCACGGCCTCCGGCGGCAGCGCGGTCAACGCCATCGCCGCCGAGGCGCGCATGACGGTCGACATCCGCTCCGACGACAGCGCGGTGCTCGAGCAGGCCGAGCGCCGGGTGCTGGGCGCCGTGAAGGCCGCCATCGCGGCCGAGAACCGACGCTGGGGCGTCGACACGCTCACCGCCTCCGTGCGGCTGATCGGCGATCGGCCGGGCGGGCGCACGCCTTCCGATGCGCCGATGGTGGAGGCCGCCGTGCGAGCCAATACCGCCTATGGCCTGCGCAGCGTGCTGCAGGCGTCCAGCACCGATGCCAACGTGCCGATGTCGCTCGGCATCCCGGCGGTGGTACTGGGCGGCGGTGGCCGAACCGGTGGCTTCCACACCACCGGTGAATGGATCGAACTCGATGGCGCCTGGCTGGGGGCGCAGCGCTCGCTGCTCACCGTGCTGGCGCTCGTCGGCGTCGAGGGCGCGAGCGAGCCCCTGCTGTCGAGGCGCGCTCCGCGCTCACCATGAACGACCGCGGGTCGCCGCGATTGCTTACGCCTTCGCGTGTCCGGTTGCAAAGCCGCCCTGTCGGGGCGCGGGGCGGCATCGCACAATGAAACGCGGCCCGGCATCGCGCGGGCTGCATCTCGATCCACGGATCCATACGTCACAGGGAAGGAACAACATCATGGGATTGCTCGATTTGGTACTCGGCCAGGTGCTCGGCGGCAACAACGCCGCTACCAGCGCGTCTCCCACGGCTGCGGGCCCCGCCGGGGCGAACGCCCAGGACGGCGGACTGGGCGGATTGGGTGGGCTGGGCGGTCTGGCGGGACTGGGTGGCGCCGGGGGCGCAGGCGGCCTGGAGGCCATCTTCGGCAGCCTCCTCGCCAATGATGGCGGCCAGGGCGGCATCGGCGGTCTGGTGTCGAAGTTCGAACGCGCCGGCATGGGCGACGTGATCGGCTCGTGGATCGGCAAGGGCGACAACAAGCCGGTCTCCGAAGGCCAGCTCGGCAACGTGCTGGGCGGCGACGTGGTGTCGGGCCTGGCGCAGAAGCTGGGCATCAACGCCGGCATGCTGCTGCCGTTGCTCGCCTCGGTGCTGCCGATGCTGATCGACAAGCTGACGCCGCAGGGTCAGGTCCCCGCCCAGGGCCTGGGCAACCTCGATCAACTCACGGGTGGGGCCAGCCCTCGGGATGCCATGTCCGGCGTCCCGGGACAGGGTACGGCGAACTCCGAAAACGAGTTGCTCGCCTCGCTCAGCAATCTGCTGCAGAAACGCTGAGCGACGACGTCTCCAGGCGCGCTCAGGCCGAGGCGGCCGCCAGGTGCTCGGCCTGGTGGGCGGCCGGCAGCGCGGCGATCACCTCGGCCACGGCGGCGGTCAGCTTCTTGGCATAGGGCACGTGCAGGAATTCGTTGGGACCGTGCGCGTTGCTCTTCGGGCCGAGCACGCCGCAGACCATCATCTGCGCCTTCGGAAAGCCCTCGCTCAGCATGTTCATCAACGGGATCGTGCCGCCCTGGCCGATGTAGCCGCATGGTGCGCCGAAGTGCGCCAGCGACGCGGCATCGAGCGAGCGCTCGAACCAGGGCGTGATCACCGGTGCGTTCCAGCCGGTGGCGCCACCGCCGCCCTCGAAGGTCACCTTGGCCTGGTAGGGCGCGTTGTCCTCCAGCAGGGCCTTGAGTTCCTGCACCGCCTGGCCGGCATCGACCAGCGGCGGCAGGCGCAGCGAGAGCTTGAAGGCGGTGTAGGGGCGCAGCACGTTGCCGGCGTCCTTGAGCGCCGGGAAGCCGTCGGCGCCGGTCACCGACAGGGTCGGCTTCCAGGTGCGGTTGAGCAGGGCCTCGACCGGATCGGTGGTGGTGGGCAGGGTGAATGTCGTCGAGCCCTCGCAGTCGTAGTGCGCCCACGGGAACCGCTTGTGGATCTCGTCGCCGAGGATGGCGGCCGTGACCCGGGCCTGGGCCAGGCGGTCGGGCGGCACCTCGCAATGGAAGCTCGCGGGCAGCAGGCGGCCGGTGGCGCTGTCCTCCAGGCGGTCGAGCACCTGACGCATGATGCGGAAGCTCGACGGCACCAGCCCGGAGGCATCGCCGGAGTGCACGCCCTCGGTCAGCACCTCGACCTTGAGCAGACCGCCGGCCATGCCGCGCAGGGAGGTGGTGAGCCAGAGCTGGTCGTAGTTGCCGGCGCCCGAATCCAGGCAGATCACCAGGCCGACCTCGCCCAGGCGATCCCGCAGGGCGTTCACATAGGGCAGCAGGTCGTAGGAGCCACTTTCCTCGCAGGTCTCGATCAGGCCGACGATGCGCGGATGCGCCGCGCCCTGGTTCTTCAACGCCTGGACCGCGGCGATGCTGGCATAGACCGCATAGCCGTCGTCGGCGCCGCCACGGCCATAGAGCCGGCCGTCCTCGTACTTCGGCGTCCAGGGGCCGAGGTCCGAGCGCCAGCCGGTGAACTCGGGCTGCTTGTCCAGGTGGCCGTACATCAGCACCGTGTCGGTCATCGGCGTGCCGGTGGCTGCGATCTCGAAGAACAGGACCGGGGTGCGGCCCTCGAGCCGGATGATCTCCAATGTCAGGCCCTCGACCTTCTGGGCCTCGACCCAGGCGGCGGCATTGCGCAGCACGGTGTCGATGTGGCCATGGGCCACCCAGTCCTTGTCGAAGCCGGGCGACTTCGCGGGGATGGCGATGTAGTCGGTGATCTGGCGCACGATGTCGCCGTCCCAGCGGGCGGTGACGTCGGACAGGGCGCGCTGGGCATCGAGCAGGCCAGCGGGCATTTCGCGATGCAGGGGTGCGTTCATGGGGAGGGTTCTCCGCGGAAGGTGATGCGTGGGGTTGCATTCCATTCTGCGCCCGCCGAAGAGGCCGGGTCCACAGGGCGGACTTGGTGCCGCGGAGTCAGCACCCCATGAAAAAAGCACCCGGTTCGCGGGTGCTTCGGGGCGTCGCGGCGGGCCCGCTGACGGAGCCTGGCGCCGGTTCAGGCGGCCTGCAGGGAAGGCTTGCGACCATCCGCGGCGCCGAAGGTGATCTCGCCGGAGAGCTGGCCGCCTTCCTCGATCACGATCTTGCCGTAGCGGATCTTGCCGGTCACGCGGCCGGTGGCGTGGATCACCAGCTTGTCGCGCACGATGAGGTTGCCATCGAACACGCCACGGATCTCGGCGATGTCGATGTGGGCCGATCCCTTGAATTCACCCTGCTCGGAGATCTGGATCACGCGCGAGTCCATCGTCGCCTCGACCAGGCCCTCGACCACGAGCGTGTCGCAATCGGTGATCTCGACGCCCTTGAGCTTGATGTTGGGGCCGACCGTGAGCTTGCTGCCTTCCTTGGGCGCGGGCGCTGCGGCCGGCGCGGCCGTGGCTGCGCCAGCCGACAGGGGAGACGAGGACTGGGCCGGCATGCCGCCCAGGCCGTTGCCGCCGCCCACCAGGGGTGCCGGACGGGAATTGAAATTGTCGGGTTCGCGATCGCGTTTGCCGAAGAAGGGGGACTGTGAAGCCAAGAGATTGCTCCTCTGAAAAACGCCTATCGTATGAACGCGCGACGGTGCCCCGTCACTTGGCCGGAAAAAATTCGTAACCAAATCGGTCGGCCGCCTTGGGGAACGCCTCTTTTCGGACCATCCGCCGGGTCTTCCACGCTACGCGCGGACCCGGGTCGGGTCAGGACGCCGCTCGCGCACCCGAGAATGCGCAGCGCCACTCCCGCGGACCCCGTCCGAGAACGTCATGCCCCATCCGCTCGCCACCCATCCCCTCCCGGACGGCCGCCCCGTCGTGGAGGACACGACCCGCGCCGAGGCCGAGGAGCGCTTCGGCAAGCCCTCGGGTGGCTGGCGGCTGAAGCTGTATGCGGTGATCTTCGAATCGGAGACCCGTGCCGGCCGCGCCTTCGACCTCTCGCTGATCGTCGTCATCCTGCTGAGCGTCGCGGTGGTGGTGCTCGACAGCGTGCAGGCGATCCACGTGCGCTGGGGACCGGTATTCGGCATGCTCGAATGGGGTTTCACCCTCGTCTTCACGATCGAATACGTGGGACGCCTGGCCTGCCTGCGCCGACCGGGACGCTATGCGCGCAGTTTCTACGGCGTCATCGACATGCTCGCCCTGTTGCCGACCTATCTCGCCATCCTGGTGCCCGGCCTGGCGGTGCTGATCGACGTGCGCATCCTGCGCCTGCTGCGCGTGTTCCGCATCTTCAAGATGTCGCGTTACGCCCAGGAGTACCGCACCCTGGCGACGGCCCTGGCGGCCAGCCGGCGCAAGATCATGGTCTTCGTCGGCTTCGTGCTGATGGTCGTGCTGGTGATGGGCACGCTGATGTACGTGGTCGAGGGGCCCCAGCATGGCTTCACCAGCATCCCGGTGGCGGTGTACTGGGCGGTCTCGACCATGACCACGGTCGGCTTCGGCGATCTGGTGCCCAAGACCGGCCTCGGCCGCGCCATCGCCTCGGCCATGATGCTGCTGGGCTGGGGCGTGCTGGCGGTGCCGACGGGCATCGTGTCGGCCGAGATGGTGAAGCACGGGCGCGAGGCCGGTGGCGATGCCCCGCGCGGCGGCGGGACCGCTGCGCCGGCCGCGACCCGAGCGGTCGACTGCGTGGCCTGCGGCAGCGGCGGCCACCAGGCCCGGGCGCGGTTCTGCTGGCGCTGCGGCGCCTCGTTGCCACCGGAATGATCCGTCCCGGCGCCGGCCGCCGGGTGGCCCGGGAGCCGGCGTTCAGTCGACCCAGCCGGCCCGGCCCTGGGTCGCGTCGTCGATGCGCGCGCGCAAGGCCGGCGCGGCGACATCGTCGATGCTGAACGCCAGGCGGACCAGCGAGCCGTGCTCGACCGCCTGCAGGACCGCGCCGGCGGCGGCCAGCTCGCGCCTCAGCAGTCCCTCCAGCGCATAGGGCACGGCACAGGCGAGCGTGCTCAGGCGCCGCAGCGGTCGCTTGTCGGCCCCCAGCAACGCCTGGGCGACGGCATCGGTGTAGGCCCGCACCAGTCCGCCGGCACCCAGCTTCACGCCACCGAAATGGCGCACCACGGTGGCCAGCACCCCTTCGAGATCCTGGTGGCGCAACACCTCCAGCATCGGCCGTCCGGCGGTGCCGCCGGGTTCGCCATCGTCGTGGGCGGCCGACTGCCCCCCGGCCATGAGCGCCCAGCAGACATGCGCGGCGCCGGGATGCGCGCGCCGCAGGCCATCGACGACCTCCAGCGCGGCCGCGCGATCGGCCACGGGCTGGACGCAGCCGATGAAGCGGCTCTTCTTGATGACGAGCTCGCTGTGGACCGCGCCGGCCAGCGTCTGCGCCACCGACGTCAGCCCCGCTCCAGCTTGAAGACCGCCGTGCCGGCGCGTGCGTTGGGCAGCCAGCGCACCTCGCGACCCTGCTGCACGCCGAAGGCGTCGAGCACGCGCAGCCGGTTCTTCCGCGCCAGCACCTCGAAATCCTTGAAGGTGCCCACGCGGATGTTGGGCGTGTCGTACCACTCGTAGGGCAGGCGCCGCGTCACGGGCATGCGTCCGCGCGCGACGCTCAGGCGGTTGGGCCAGTGCGCGAAATTGGGAAAGGCGACGATGCCCAGCCGACCCACCCGCGCCGTCTCGCGCAGCATGACCTCGGCATTGCGCAGGTGCTGGAGCGTGTCGATCTGCAGCACGACGTCGAACGACGCATCGTCGAACATCGCCAGGCCCTCGTCGAGATTGAGCTGCAGCACGTCGACGCCGCGGCGCACGCACTGGAGCACGTTGCCATCGGCGATCTCCACGCCATAGCCGGTGCAGCCGCGCTCGCGCTGCAGCAGGTCGAGCAGCGCGCCGTCGCCGCAGCCCAGGTCGAGCACGCGCGCGCCCTCGGGCACGAGGCGGGCGATGAGCCGCTGGATGCCGGGGTCGCTCATCGCGCGGCTCCGGCGTCGAGTTCCAGGGCCACCCGCTCGAAGTAGGAGCGCACCACGCCCATGTAGCGGACGTCGTCGAGCAGGAAGGCATCGTGGCCGTGCGGCGCGTCGATCTCGGCATAGCTTACGCGGCGCCGGTTGTCGAGCAGCGCCTTCACGATCTCGCGGCTGCGCGCGGGCGAGAAGCGCCAGTCGGTGGTGAAGCTCACCAGCAGGAACTGCGCGGTGGCGCGCGCGAAGGCGGCCGCGAGGCTGCCGCCATGGGCCAGCGCCGGATCGAAGTAGTCGAGCGCGCGGGTGATCAGCAGATAGGTGTTGGCGTCGAAGTACTCGCTGAACTTGTCGCCCTGATGCCGCAGATAGCTCTCGATCTGGAACTCCACGTCCTGGGTCGAATAGCGATAGCCCCGGCCCGCCATCTCGCCGTCGACGGCGCTGCGCAGCTCACGGCCGAACTTCTCGTTCATGACGTCGTCGCTCAGGTAGGTGATGTGGCCGATCATGCGGGCGATGCGCAGGCCGCGCTTGGGCACCACGCCGTGGTCGTAGAAGTGGCCGCCATGGAAATCGGGATCGGTGACGATGGCGCGGCGCGCGACCTCGTTGAAGGCGATGTTCTCGGCCGTCAGGTTGGGCGCGCTGGCCACCACCACGGCATGCCGCACGCGCTGCGGGTACTGCAATGTCCACGACAGCGCCTGCATGCCGCCCAGGCTGCCGCCCATCACCGCCGCCAGCGTGCGGATGCCCAGCGCGTCGAGCAGGGCGGCCTGCGCGTCGACCCAGTCCTCGACCGTCACCACCGGGAAATCCGCGCCATAGACGCGGCCCGTCGCCGGATCGACATGCATGGGCCCGGTCGAGCCGAAGCAGGAACCCAGGTTGTTCACGCCGATGACGAAGAAGCGATCGGTGTCGAGGGGCTTGCCCGGGCCGATCATGTTGTCCCACCAGCCCTCCGATCTCGGCTGGCCGGCATAGACCCCGGCCAGGTGGTGCGACGCGTTCAGCGCGTGACACACCAGCACCGCGTTGGCGGCACTGGCGTCGAGCGTGCCGTAGGTCTCGTAGGCCAGCATGTAGTCGCGCAGCACCGCGCCGCTGCGCAGGGCCAGCGGACCGGCGAATGACATCGACTGGGAAACGACCTCGAAGGATGACACGGCGACGCGGGCGATGGTGGGTGGATCGGAGATCGGCCGGGCACCAACGAAAAACCCGGCCTCGCTAAAGGAACGAGCCGGGTGAACGGAAACGTCTTTAGCTGGATTTGTAGAGCGCCCGCAAGCTGAAGCAAATCGGCGCTGCGGCAGTATATCGCCCAGCCTTCCGTCACGAGGCTGTAGGCCACTCGCCTGCTTTTTTTGAGGGCGCCGCCATGCAGAATGAATTCGTTTCTGTGGCCGAGCCATTTCACCCATAATGCGCGAGTCTCCCTTCAAATTTCCGGGAGTCAACTCGGTGATTGGACAGTTTCGCGCAGCCTGGCGATCTCGTCGGGAATGTGCTTTCGGGACTCCATCGCTTTTATTGATGTTTATAGGAGTCCCTCGATGGGCAACAAACTGTACGTCGGCAACCTGCCTTATTCGGTGCGCGACGGTGATCTGGAGCAGGCTTTCGGTCAATTCGGCTCGGTCACGAGCGCCAAGGTCATGATGGAGCGCGACACCGGACGCTCCAAGGGCTTCGGCTTCGTCGAGATGGGCAGCGATGCCGAGGCGCAGGCCGCCATCAATGGCATGAACGGCCAGCCGCTCGGCGGCCGCAGCGTGGTGGTCAACGAGGCGCGCCCCATGGAAGCCCGTCCGCCGCGCAGCGGTGGTGGTGGTGGCGGCTACGGCGGTGGCGGCGGTGGTGGTTACGGCGGCGGTGGCTACGGTGGTGGCAGCGGCGGCGGTGGCGGCTATGGCGGCGGTGGCGGCAACAGTGGCGGTGGCTATGGCGGCGGCGGCAACAGCGGCGGCGGTTATGGCGGTGGTGGCCGCAGCGGCGGTGGCGGCTACGGCGGTGGTGGCGGCGGTCGCAGCGGTGGCGGCGGCGGCGATGGCGGCTTCCGCAGCCCGTATGGCTCCGGTCCCCGTGGCGGTGGTCGCAGCGGTGGCGGCAACGGCGGTGGTGGTGGCAACGGCGGCGGTTACGGCGGCTACTGATCATTCACCTGGTCGATCGCTCCCGGCGGATTCCGATCGATGACGACAGGCTCCTGCGGGAGCCTTCTCTTTTTTCACTCGCCCAGGCGCCGCTTGCGTCCCCGGCCTTGCGCGAGGCGATCGAACACCGCATCGGGCAGGACACGCATCAGGCGCGCGACGATGCCCATCTGCCAGGGAATGACGCGATAGCTGGTGCCGGATTCGATGGCGCGGAAGGCACGCTCGGCGAAGACGTCGGCCGGCATCAGGAACGGCATGGCATAGCGGTTGCCCCGCGTGAGTGGCGTGTCGATGTAGCCCGGACAGATCGTGACCACGCGCACGCCCGTGCCGCGCAACTCCCCGCGCAGGCTCTCGCAGTAGGCGATCGCCCCGGCCTTGCTGGCGCAGTAGGCGCCATGGCCGGGCAGCCCGCGGATGCCCGCCACGCTGCTGATGCCGACCAGCCGGCCGCTGCCGCGCTTGCGCATGGCCGCCACGAAGGGATGGAATGTCGCCACCAGGCCGGTGTTGTTGACGGCCAGCACGCGTGCGAAGACATCGACGTCCCGGCGCTCGGCGGTGTCGATGCCGATGCTGATGCCGGCGTTGGCGATCACCACGTCGGGCACGCCCTGACGCGCGATGCAGGCGGCGCCGGCGGCGACGATGGCATCGGTGTCGGTCACGTCGGCGCCATGGATGGCGCAGCCGTCGCCATCGATGGCGATGCCACGCTGCGCCGCCCAGGCCTCGATCTCGCCGGTTCGCCGCGCCACCAGCGCCAGCCTCCAGCCGGCGTCGTGGAACCGTTGCGCCAGTGCCTGGCCGATACCGCTGGAGGCACCGGTGATGAAGACCAGCGGCGCCGCGGCGGCCATCAGCGACGGGCCGCGGCCAGCGCGGCGGGCGAGGGCATCAGCACGCCGCGCACCCGTCCCTGCAGGTTGGCGACCCCGCTGAGGTTGTCGTAGTCCATCGTGTCGGAGGTGAACTGGTCGGCCCCGCGGATGAGCGTGACCGGCTTGTTCGAACGCACGCGTTCGGTGTTGACGAAGGCATGCAGGAATTCACCCCGGAACTCCAGCCGTGGCAGTGGCTGGCCGCTCGGCCCGGTGGCGGCGTCACGCACGATGATGGCATTGCCGAACAGCTGGATCTCGCTGCCATCGCCGTTCGAGAGGCTGCGGTCGGCGGTGGCGCGCGTGACCAGGCCGAGCGGCGATACCGAGCGCATGCGCATCTGGTCGACCTCGAGCGTGTCGGTGTCGGGATAGTGGCGGCCTTCCTTGCCGAACAGCTCGCTGCGCAACTCGCCGGTCGGCAGGAAATTCTTCACCACGAAGTCGCGCATGAAGTAGTCGGGATCGTGCGTGACGGCGCGCGCGACGGTGGGCTCCAGCAGCTTGGGCGCGTTGCGCGCCAGCCAGTAGGTGCCCAGTGCCAGGAGGGCGGTCAGGATGACGGGCAGGTACAGCGTGGCGCGATCGAGCGCGTCGCGCACCATCCGCCCGAGCGGCCGGCGCTGTCTCATGCGAGCGGACCGCGGGCCGCGTCGAGCAGCCGCCGGTAGTGGCCGCCGGCCGTCAGCAGCAGGTCGCAGAACTCGCGCGCCGCGCCGGCGCCACCGTGGGCGGTGGTCACGTGATGGGCGATGGCGCGCACTTCGGCATGCGCATTGGCCGGCGCGGCGGCGAAGGCGGCGCGGCAGAGCACCGGCAGGTCGGGCCAGTCGTCGCCGATCGCCGCGGCCCGGGTCCAGTCGAAGCCGAGCTGGGCGAGCATGGCCTCGGCGGCGGGCAGCTTGTCCTCGGTGCCATAGCGCACGTGCTCGATGCCCAGGGCCTCCAGGCGGACGCGCAATGGCTTGGAGTCGCGCCCGGTGATCACGGCCGGCACGATGCCGGCGACGCGCAGCAGCTTCAGCCCGTAGCCATCGAGGATGCTGAAGCGCTTGAGCGTCTCGCCATGCTCGCTGAAGAAGACGCCGCCATCGGTCAGCACGCCGTCGATGTCGAAGAAGGCGATGCGGATGTCCTGCGCCGCCAGCAAGGTCTCGGGGGGAAAGGAAATGGCGGGCATCAGATGACCTTCGCGCGCATCAGGTCGTTGATGGTCACGGCGCCGCCCAGCCGCCCCTGGGCATCGACCACCAGCAGGCTGTTGATCCGGTGCTGCTCCATGAGCTCGGCGGCCTCGACGCCGAGCGCGTCGGCGCGCACGGTGCGCGGGTCGGCATGCATGACCTCGGCGGCGGTCAGCGCACGCAGGTCGGCACCGGTCTCGACCAGCCGGCGCAGATCGCCATCGGTGAAGATGCCCAGCGCCCGCCCGTCGGGCGAGACGATGGCCGCGGCGCCCAGGCCCTTGATGCTCATCTCGCGCATCAGGTCGCTGAAGGAGGCCGAAGGAGCGATGCGGGGCACCTCGTCGCCGGTGCGCATGAGGTCGCCGACCAGCGTGAGCAGCTTGCGCCCGAGGGCACCGCCCGGATGCGAGCGCGCGAAATCCTCGGCGCCGAAGCCGCGGGCATCGAGCAGCGCGACGGCCAGCGCGTCACCCATGGCCATCTGGGCGGTGGTGCTGGCGGTGGGAGCGAGGTTGAGCGGACAGGCTTCCTTCTCGACCCCGCTGTCGAGCACGATGTCGGCATGCCGGGCGAGCATGGAGTCGAGGCGGCCGGTGATGGCCACCAGCGGCACGCCCTGGCGCTTGACCACCGGCAGGATGGCGGCGAGTTCGTTGCTCTCGCCGCTGTTGGAGATCGCGATCACCAGGTCGACCGCCTGGATCATGCCGAGGTCGCCGTGGCTGGCCTCGGCCGGATGGACGAACATCGCAGGCGTGCCGGTCGAGGCCAGCGTGGCGGCGATCTTGCGCCCGACGTGGCCGCTCTTGCCCATGCCCATGACGACCACCCGGCCGCGCACGTCGAGGATCCGGCGCACGGCCTCGACGAAGCCCGCGCCGATGCGCGACTTCAGGCCCCGCACGGCATCCGCCTCGATGTCGAAGGTCGCCCGGGCCCGGTTGAGCACGGTCTCGGGATCGGGCGGCGCGACGGCCTGGACGGGGCGGGAGGTCATCGAAAGATTCTAGGTGCGCCAGGCCGTAGCATCAGGCATGTCCTCCCTCGACCTCACGCTGCTCTACCTGCTCGCCGCAGTGATCGGCGTGGTGGCGTGCCGCTTCCTGAAGCTGCCGCCGATGCTGGGCTACCTGTCGGCCGGCGTGCTGATCGGACCCCATGCCCTGGCCCTCGCGCAGAACACCGAGGGCATCCGCCACCTGGGCGAATTCGGCGTGGTGTTCCTGATGTTCGTGATCGGCCTGGAATTCAGCCTGCCCAAGCTGCGCGCCATGCGCCGGCACGTCTTCGGCCTGGGACTGTTGCAGGTGCTGCTCACGATGGGCGTGGCGACGGCCGGGGCGCTGCTGGTCGCGGCCTACCTGCCGGCGGCCTGGCAGCTCGGCTGGCAGACCGCGCTGGCGCTCTCGGGCGCGCTCACCATGAGCAGCACCGCCATCGTGGTCAAGCTGATGGCCGAACGCCTGGAACTCGAGAGCGAGCATGGCCGGCGCGTGATGGGCGTGCTGCTGTTCCAGGACCTGGCGGTGGTGCCCCTGCTGGTGCTGATACCGGCCCTGGGCGCGCCGCCGGAGACGCTGTTCAAGGCCCTGTCGATCGCCCTGCTCAAGGCAGCGTTCCTGGTCGGCGTGCTGCTCTACGGCGGTCCGCGCGTGATGCGCTGGTGGCTGACGCTGGTGGCCCGGCGGCGCAGCGAGGAGCTGTTCATGCTCAACCTGCTGCTGGTCACGCTCGGCCTGGCCTGGCTGACGGAACTCGCCGGGCTGAGTCTGGCGCTGGGTGCCTTCATCGCCGGCATGCTGGTGTCCGAGACCGAATACAAGCATCAGGTGGAGACCGACATACGGCCGTTCCACGACGTGCTGCTGGGCCTGTTCTTCATCACCATCGGCATGTCGCTCGACTGGCACATCGTGGTCGAGCGCTGGCTGCTGGTGGCGGTCCTGCTGGTGCTGCCGCTGGCCTTCAAGCTGCTGCTGGTGACCCTGCTGGCGCGCGGCCTGGGCGCGACGTCCGGGGTGTCGCTGCGCACCGGGCTCTATCTGGCGCAGGCCGGCGAGTTCGGTTTCGTGCTGCTGACGCTGGCGCAGGATCGCAGCCTGCTGCCACCCTGGCTGGCCAACCCGGTGCTGGCGTCGATGGTGCTGTCGATGCTGGCGACGCCCTTCATCGTCATGTACAGCAACACCATCGTGCGCCGGCTGGTGGCGAGCGACTGGATGCAGCAGTCGCTGCAGATGACGAGCATCGCCCGCAAGACCATCAACACCTCGCAGCACGTGATCATCTGCGGCTACGGGCGGTGCGGGCAGAACCTGGCGCGCATCCTGGAGCGCGAGGGCATTCCGTACATGGCGCTCGACCTGGACCCCGATCGCGTGCGGCAGGCGGCCGCGGCTGGCGATTCCGTGGTCTTCGGCGATGCCGCGCGCCTGCAGGCCCTGATGGCCGCCGGCCTGGCACGCGCCAGCGCGGTGGTGGTGACCTATCTCGATGTGCAGGGCGCGCTCAAGGTCCTGTCGCACACGCGCTCGCATGCCCCGCAGGTGCCGGTGATCGTGCGCACGCAGGACGACCGCGACCTGGAAAAGCTCCAGGCCGCCGGCGCCACCGAGGTCGTTCCCGAAGCCATCGAAGGTTCGCTGATGCTGGCCAGCCATGCCCTGGCCCTGGTCGGCGTGCCGATGCGGCGCGTCATCCGCGTGGTGCAGGACCAGCGCGATGCGCGCTACAACCTGCTGCGCGGCTATTTCCATGGCGCCGACGACGACACCGCCGATGAACTCGACAACCAGCGCCTGAACAGTTTCACGCTCGCCGCCGGTGCGCGCGCCATCGGCCAGACGCTCGGCGTCCTGGCGCTGCCCGAACTGGGCGTGCGGGTGGCGGGCCTGCGCCGGCGCGACGGGCAGGCCACGACGCCGGACGACGCCGCACGGCTGGCCGATGGCGACACGCTGGTCCTGTCGGGCCGCCCCGAAGCCCTGGCCGTGGCGATCGACCGCCTGCAGAAGGGTTGAAGGCCGGCGGCCCGCCGATCCGGTCCTACTTGCCGATGCAGAAGCGCGAGAAGATGACGCCGAGCAGTTCGTCGGCGCCGAACTCGCCCGTGATCTCGTTGAGCGCGTTCTGGGCCAGCCGGAGCTCCTCGGCCAGCAGATCGAGCGCCGGCAGGCGCGCGCCCAGCACCTCGACGGCCGTGCCGAGATGCTCCGCCACGCGTCCGAGCGCATGCACGTGACGCTCGCGCGCCAGATACAGACCCTCGGGCATGGCCTGCCAGCCGGCGATCTCGAGCAGGCGCTGGCGCAGGGCATCGATGCCCTGGCCGGTCTTCGCCGAGATCGCGATGCCGGCGGGCGTGCCGGCCCCGGATGGCTCCGCGGCGTCGAGCTTGTTCCAGACGTCGAGCACCGGCACGCCGGCGGGCAGCCGACTCGCGATGGCGGCATCGGCATCGCGCCATTGCCACTCGGCCGTGCGCGTGAGGTCGTGCAGGAACAGCACCGCATCGGCATCGCCGATCTGCCGCCAGGCACGCTCGACGCCGATCCGCTCGATCTCGTCGGCGCTCTCGCGCAGGCCGGCGGTGTCGGCGACGTGCAGCGGCACGCCATGGATCTGGATGGTCTGCGACACGACGTCGCGCGTGGTGCCGGCCACCGCGCTGACGATGGCGAGTTCGGCGCCGGCCAGCGCGTTGAGCAGCGAGCTCTTGCCGGCGTTGGGCTGGCCGGCGATCACGACGCGGATGCCCTCGCGCAGCAGGGCGCCCTGGCGCGCGCGCCGCCGCACGCCGTCGAGTTGCGCGGCCAGCGTCGCGAGCTGGCCGGCGGCATCGGCCTGCTGCAGGAAGTCGATGTCCTCCTCGGGAAAGTCGAGCGTGGCCTCGACCAGCATGCGCAGGTGGATCAGCGCCTCGCGCAGCGCATGGATCTCCTGCGAGAAGGCACCCGCGAGGGAGCGGCTGGCGCTGCGCGCCGCGGCTTCCGTGCTGGCGTCGATCAGGTCGGCGATCGCCTCGGCCTGGGCGAGGTCGATCTTGCCGTTGAGGAACGCGCGTCGGCTGAACTCGCCCGGTTCGGCCACCCGCAGGCCGGCCAGGCGAGGCGCTTCGGTCCGGTGCGGGTCGGTGGCCACGCCGGCCGGGCGGGCTTCGCTGGCGGCCTCCAGGCAGCGCGCGACGAGCAGCTGCAGCACGACCGGTCCGCCATGCGCCTGCAGTTCCAGCACGTCCTCGCCGGTGAAGGAGTGGGGCGCGGGGAAGTGGATCGCCAGCCCGTGGTCGATCGGCTGGCCTGTGGCATCGCGGAATGCGAGGTAGGCGGCCTCGCGCGCCTTGAGCCGGCGCCCGCACAGCGCCTCGATCAACGGCCCGAGCGCCTGACCCGAGACCCGCACGATGCCCACGGCGCCACGACCGGGCGCCGTGGCGATGGCGACGATGGGATCGGCGTTGCGGGCGAGCATGGGTCTATTCTTTCATCCGGAGGGCCGCCGGCAGCGACCCGGGAAATGGAAAGGGCCGCTTTCGCGGCCCTCGGCGGGAAGACATCGGCGCGTGGCGTCTGCCGGATGGCAGCGCGCCGCGCGAGGTGGGCGTCACTTGCCCAGGACGCCCAGACGCTTGTTGATGAACCACTGCTGCGCGATCGACAGCACGTTGTTGGTGATCCAGTAGAGCACCAGGCCGGCCGGGAAGAAGATGAACATCACGCTGAAGGCCAGCGGCATGATCCACATCAGCTTGGCCTGCATCGGGTCCGGCGGCGTCGGGTTCAGCCAGGTCTGGAACAGCGAGGTGGCGGTCATGACGATCGGCAGGATGAACCAGGGATCGGGTGCCGAGAGATCCTGGATCCAGCCGATCCAGGGCGCATGGCGCATCTCGACCGACGACAGCAGCACCCAGTAGAGCGCGATGAAGACCGGGATCTGGATCACGATCGGGAAACAGCCACCCATCGGGTTGACCTTCTCGTCCTTGTAGATGCGCATCATCTCCTGCTGCATCTCCTGCGGCTTGTCCTTCAGGCGCGCGCGCATCTCCGTGATCTTCGGATTGATGGCCTTCATCTTGGCCATGCTGGCATAGGCCTTGGCGTTGAGCCAGTAGAAGGCCGCCTTGAGCAGCACGACCAGCGCGACGATCGACCAGCCCCAGTTGCCCAGGATGCCGTGGAGCTGGTTGAGCAGCCAGTAGAGCGGCTTGGAGATGATCGTGAAGATGCCGTAGTCCTTGACCAGCTCCAGGCCGGGAGCCAGGGCTTCGAGCTTCTTCTCTTCCTCGGGGCCGGCGTAGAGGCTGCTGTCGATGCTCTGGCTGGCACCGGGCGCGAGCTTGGGCAGGGGCACGACCATGGCGACCGAGAACAGGTTGTTGCCCAGGTCGGCGACTCTGAACTCGCGCCGCAGGGTGTCGCTGCCCGGGACGTTCAGCAACCAGGCCGACACGAAGTAGTGCTGCACCATGGCGATCCAGCCGTTGTTGGCGGCCGGGGGCAGCTCGGCCTTGTTCTTGGTGATGTCCGCGAACGCGACCTTGTGGAACTTCTTCTCGTCGGTGTAGAGCGCCGGCCCGGTGAACGTGTTGGTGCCGAACATGGTGCTGCTGGGCACCGTGCCATGACGCACGAGTTGCAGGTACAGCTGGGCATCGAGCGGCTGCGCGCTCACGTTGACCACCTGATGGCGGACGCGGATCGTGTAGTCGCCGCGCGTGAACACATAGGTCTTGACGTACTTCAGGCCGCCCACGGGCTGCGACTCGAAACTCACTTCGAGCGTGTTCTGGCCCTCGGCGAGCTCGCGTGGACCGACCACCGGCGTCATGGCCGTCAGATGGTTCGGAAAGCGTTCACCGCTGTCGACGACATTGATGAGACCGGTCTGGGCCACGTAGCGCGTGGCGGGCGAGCCATCGTCCATCAACGTCACGGGCTTGACGAGGTGGGGGGCCGGCGCCTGGCCGGTGAGGTTGTTGAAGGTGTCGAGGAAACCGCCGCTGTACATCTGGTCGAGGTACTGGCGCAGCTGCAGCTCGGACAGCGTGCCGCCCTGGCTGTCGATGACGGCGGTGAAGACGTCGGTCGTGACGCGCACCTTCTCGGCCACCGGCGCCGGCGCCGTCTGGGCCGGCAGCGCCATCGGATTGCCCGGCATCGCCGCGGCGCCCGGCAGGGTGTTGGCCGTTCCGGTCCCCGTGGTCGTGGCGGGCGTGTTGGTCGCCGTCTGCGCCGGCTTCGACGATGGCAGGAAGGTCGGCTTGTTGCCGTTGTGGACCTGCCATTGGTCCCACAGCATCACCAGCGAAAAACCAAAGATCACCAGCAGGATGGTGCGGCGTATATCGTTCATGAAGAAGACTTCTTGTCTGAGGAGGCGTCGGAGGAGAGAAGGGAGGTGAACAGCGTCGTGCCGCTTCGCGACCGCGTGCGCAGATCGGGCACGGGATCATGGCCGCCCTGGCACCAGGGCTGGCAGCGGATGATCCGATAGAGCGTGAGGCCGGTGCCGGCGATCGCCCCGTGACGTTCCAGGGCTTCGATGGCGTAGGCGGAGCAGGTCGGCTCGAACCGGCAGGAGGCGCCCAGCCACGGGCTCAGCAGCAGCCGATAGCCCTTGACCAGGGTGACGAGCACGCGTCGCATCACGAACGTCCGATGCGACCACGCAGCATCAGCTGCTGCAGCTCGGCACGCACGGCGGCCTTGAGCCGCTCGGAGCTCGCACTCACGAATTCCTTGCGGTCGAAACCGGCACGCAGGCGCACCACATGGGCGGCCGGCGGCAGCAGGGTCTCGGAGGCGGCGCCCACGTTGTAGATCTGGCGCTTGATGGCGTTGCGCGTCACGGCTCGACGGGCCCAGCGCTTGGGCACCATCGCGCCCAGCCAGATGCCGGGTTCGCCATCGAACAACGCCTCGTCGCCCGCCATCACGTCGAGCGCGCAACGGTGCAAGGCGAAATGAGGGGTGCGCGCCACGGTGGTTCCGGCCAGGGCGGCCTGGAACTGAGCGCGGGTCTTGAGCCGATGCGGGGATGACGACATCGGCACCGGGGATGGCGTGCCGGGCGCTGTGGACGGCGGCAGGTCCAGCAACGTCGCCGCCAGCGTTGGTTGCGGGACGCTTAGACGGCCAGGCGCTTGCGGCCCTTGGCACGACGCGCGTTGATGACGGCGCGGCCACCGCGGGTCTTCATGCGGACGAGGAAACCGTGGGTGCGGGCGCGGCGGACTTTGGAGGCTTGGTAGGTACGTTTCATGATTCTCTGGGGTGTAGGGTCGAAGAGCGCCCCGAAACACGCAAAGAGTTTTCAGGGAAACCCGCGATTATCACAAAGATTCGCTGAAGCACCAAACCTTCAGCCGGGTCGGGCCTTGCAAGACGCGCCTTCGGATGGTGTGGATAAGGCTTTGACAAGTTAGAATGCGAGCCGCCTTCACAAGGCAAATATCCACAACACGGCACCCGAAAAATGACCGAGGGAAATCTCCCATCCCAGAGCGCCCATGCCGACTGACGGCGCTGGCGACAGCCTCTGGCAAGCCTGTGTCGATCAGCTCGCGCAGGAGCTCTCCGAGCAGCAGTTCAACACCTGGATCAAGCCGCTGACCGCCCAGGTCACCGACGATCTCTCTCGCATGACGGTGTTCGTCGCGAACCGTTTCAAGCTCGACTGGATCCGCGCGCAGTATGCCGGCCGGATCGCCGGCATGGCCGAGAAGATCTATGGCCAGTCGGTGATCGTCGAGCTGGCCCTGGCGCCGCGCGACGCCCCCGTGCGCCCGTCTCCGCTGGCCGTCATGGCCGAGACCGACGTGCCGCGCGACGTGGCCGGCCTCGGCGAGGAGGCATCGACCCATGGCTTCAAGAACCGGCTCAACGCCGGTCTGACCTTCGACACCCTGGTCGAGGGCACGGCCAACCGCATGGCGCGCGCGGCGGCGATGCACGTGGCGGGCATGCCCGGGCATCTCTACAACCCGCTGTTCATCTATGGCGGCGTCGGCCTGGGCAAGACCCACCTGATGCACGCGGTGGGCAACCGCCTCATGGTCGACCGGCCGGAGTCGAAGGTCCTCTACATCCATGCCGAGCAGTTCGTCTCGGATGTGGTCAAGGCCTATCAGCGCAAGACCTTCGACGAGTTCAAGGAGCGCTATCACTCGCTCGACCTGCTGCTGATCGACGACGTGCAGTTCTTCGCCAACAAGGACCGCACGCAGGAGGAATTCTTCAACGCCTTCGAGGCGCTGCTGGCCAAGAAGTCGCACATCGTGATGACCAGCGACACCTATCCGAAGGGACTGGCCGACATCCACGAACGCCTGGTCTCGCGCTTCGACTCCGGCCTGACAGTGGCCATCGAGCCGCCGGAGCTGGAGATGCGCGTGGCCATCCTGATCAACAAGGCGCGTGCCGAAGCAGTCGACATGCCGGAGGAGGTCGCCTTCTTCGTCGCGAAGAACGTGCGCTCCAACGTGCGGGAACTCGAAGGCGCGTTGCGCAAGATCCTGGCGTACTCGCGCTTCAACCAGAAGGAGATCTCGATCGCCCTGGCACGCGAGGCATTGCGTGACCTGCTGTCGATCCAGAACCGGCAGATCTCTGTGGAAAACATCCAGAAGACGGTGGCCGACTACTACAAGATCAAGGTCGCCGACATGTACTCGAAGAAACGCCCGGCCAGCATCGCCCGGCCGCGGCAGATCGCGATGTACCTGGCCAAGGAGCTCACGCAGAAGAGCCTGCCCGAGATCGGCGAACTCTTCGGTGGACGCGACCATACGACGGTGCTGCACGCGGTGCGCAAGATCTCCGGCGAGCGCCAGCAGCTCACCGAGCTCAACCAGCAGCTCCACGTGCTCGAACAGACCTTGAAGGGATGAGGCAAACCTCCGGGCCCGGCATCCGTCGCGCCTCCGTACCCAACCCCGTTGCCCATGGAAATGCCGGCGGACCGGTCGAGCCGGTGCCACGACGTTCCGCGGCTTGAGAACATCCAAACGAATCTGAGGAAGAGATAAGACATGATCGTCCTGAAGGCCCCCCAAGACAAAGTCCTCGCCGCGCTGCAGTCGGTGGCAGGCATCGTGGAACGGCGTCACACGCTGCCCATCCTGGCCAACGTGCTGATCCGCAAGACCGGCGGCCAATTGCAGCTCACCACCAGCGACCTGGAGATCCAGATCCGCACCACGGCCGAGCTCGGTGGCGACGAGGGTGACTTCACGACGACCATCGGCGCGCGCAAGCTGATCGACATCCTGCGCACCATGCCGGCCGATCAGACCGTGAGCCTGGAGTCGAGCGCGAACAAGCTGGTGCTCAAGGGTGGCAAGAGCCGCTTCACGCTGCAGTCGCTGCCGGCCGAGGATTTCCCGCTGGTGCAGGAGGCCGCCACCTTCGGGCCGGTGTTCAGCGTCCCGCAGAAGACGCTCAAGAGCCTGCTGCAGCAGGTGTCCTTCGCCATGGCGGTGCACGACATCCGCTACTACCTCAACGGCATCCTGTTCGTGGCCGAGGGCCAGCAGCTGTCGCTGGTGGCGACCGACGGCCACCGGCTGGCCTTCGCCTCGGCGACGCTGGAGGTCGAGGTGCCACGCCAGGAGGTGATCCTGCCGCGCAAGACCGTGATCGAGCTGCAGCGGCTGCTGTCGGATGCCGATGGCGCCATCGATCTGCAGTTCGCCAGCAACCAGGCCAAGTTCGGCTTCGGCGGCATGGAGTTCGTCACCAAGCTGGTCGAGGGTAAGTTCCCCGACTACAACCGCGTGATCCCGAAGAACCACAAGAACAGCGTCACGCTGGGTCGCTCGACCCTCCTGGCCAGCCTGCAACGTACCGCGATCCTGACTTCCGACAAGTTCAAGGGCGTGCGTCTGAACATCGAGCCCGGCACGCTGCGCATCGCATCGAGCAATGCCGAGCAGGAAGAAGCGCAGGACGAGGTCGACATCGACTATGGCGGCGATGCCATCGAGATCGGCTTCAACGTCACCTACCTGATCGATGCCCTCTCCAACATGAGCCAGGACATGGTCACGCTGGAGCTGGCGGATTCGAACAGCTCGGCGCTGTTCACCATTCCCGAGAACGCGTCGTTCAAGTACGTCGTGATGCCCATGCGGATATAGCCCGCCCCCGGGCTTCGCGCATCGTGCGTCGCTCTCGCCTTTCCCTCCAAGGGAACGACACCAGCAGCCCGGCGCAGCCGACTCCGTGGTGTTCCGGGCGGGTGTTCACACGGTGCGAGAGGAGCGGGGCAGGGGCAGGGCGGAAGAGCGCTAGGAAGCGCCGCATCGAGTCGATTCGTGTCGAGTCATCGAGAGAGATTGAGAAAGAGTACCAATGAGCGAAGCAAACAAGCCGGCCGTTCCACACACCGAGCCGGTCTACACCCCCGAGATCGAAAGCGCGATTCCCATCGAGATCACGCCGGCCGATACCTCGTATGGTGAAGGCTCGATCACGATCCTCGAAGGGCTCGAGGCGGTGCGCAAGCGGCCGGGGATGTACATCGGCGACACCTCCGACGGCACCGGCCTGCACCACCTGGTGTTCGAGGTGGTCGACAACTCGATCGACGAGGCGCTGGCGGGCCACTGCGACGACATCGTCGTCACCATCCATTCCGACAACTCGATCTCCGTCACCGACAATGGCCGCGGCATCCCGACGGGTGTCAAGATGGACGACAAGCACGAGCCCAAGCGCTCGGCGGCCGAGATCGCGCTGACCGAACTGCATGCCGGCGGCAAGTTCAACCAGAACAGCTACAAGGTGTCCGGTGGCCTGCACGGGGTGGGCGTCTCGTGCGTGAACGCGCTGAGCGTGACACTGCGCCTGGTGGTGCGGCGCGAGGGCAAGATCCACGAGCTCGAATTCAGCCGTGGTTTCGTGCAGAACCGCCTGCTCGACACCGTCAATGGCTTCGAGGTCTCGCCGATGCGCGTCATCGGAGACACCGACAAGCGCGGCACCGAGGTCCACTTCCTGCCCGACACGGAGATCTTCAAGGAGAACAACGATTTCCACTACGAGATCCTCTCCAAGCGCCTGCGCGAGCTGAGCTTCCTGAACAACGGCGTGCGCATCCGGCTGAAGGACGAGCGCACCGGCAAGGAAGACGATTTCTCCGGTGCCGGCGGCGTCAAGGGCTTCGTCGAGTTCATCAACAAGGGCAAGAACGTCCTGCACCCCAACGTCTTCTACGCCATGGGCGAGAAGCCGGCCGAGACCTATGGCGGCATTCCGGGCACCCACATCGGCGTCGAGGTGGCGATGCAGTGGAACAGCGCCTACAGCGAGCAGGTGCTCTGTTTCACCAACAACATCCCGCAGCGCGACGGCGGCACCCACCTCACCGGATTGCGCGCAGCCATGACGCGCGTCATCAACAAGTACATCGAGGAGAACGAGCTGGCCAAGAAGGCCAAGGTCGAGGTCACCGGCGACGACATGCGCGAGGGCCTGTGCTGCGTGCTGAGCGTGAAGGTGCCCGAACCCAAGTTCTCCAGCCAGACCAAGGACAAGCTCGTCTCCAGCGAAGTGCGCGCGCCGGTGGAGGACATCGTCGGGCGCCTGCTCGCCGACTATCTGCAGGAACGCCCGAACGACGCCAAGACCATCTGCGGCAAGATCATCGAGGCGGCGCGCGCGCGCGAGGCGGCGCGCAAGGCCCGCGAGATGACCCGGCGCAAGGGCGTGCTCGACGGCATGGGCCTGCCGGGCAAGCTGGCCGACTGCCAGGAGAAGGATCCCGCGCTGTGCGAGGTCTACCTGGTGGAGGGCGACTCCGCCGGTGGCTCCGCCAAGCAGGGTCGCGACCGGAAGTTCCAGGCCATCCTGCCCCTGCGCGGCAAGATCCTGAACGTGGAGAAGGCGCGCTACGAGAAGCTGCTGACCAGCAACGAGATCCTGGTGATGATCACCGCGCTGGGCACCGGCATCGGCCGCGCCGGCACGGCCACCTCGGGTGGCGCGGGTGGCGGCGCCGACGACTTCAACGTCGCCAAGCTGCGCTACCACCGCATCATCATCATGACCGACGCCGACGTCGACGGCGCCCACATCCGCACGCTGCTGCTGACGTTCTTCTATCGGCAGATGCCCGAACTGGTCGAGCGCGGCCACATCTACATCGCCCAGCCGCCGCTCTACAAGGTGAAGTTCGGCAAGGAGGAGCAGTACCTGAAGGACGGGCCGGCGCTCGACGTCTTCCTGCTGAAGGTCGCCCTCAAGGATGCGAGCATCGAGACCGGTGGCGCCAACCCGACCACGCTCAGCGGCGACACGCTGGCCGAACTGGCGCGCAAGCACCAGCTCGCCCAGGCCGTCATCGCACGCCTGGGCGTGTTCATGGACGCAGCTGCGTTGCGTGCCATGGCCGATGGCGTGTCGCTCGACCTCGACACTCCGGCCGCCGCCGAGGCCTCGGCCGTGGCGTTGCAGCACAAGCTGCGTGAACTCGACGACGCCGGCGAACCGGCCGAAGTGGCGAGCGAATTCGACGTGCGCACCGACAAGCCGCTGTTGCGCATCAGCCGCCGCCACCATGGCAACGTCAAGAGCAGCGTCATCACGCAGGACTTCGTCCATGGCGCCGACTATGCCGCCCTGGCGACCGCCGCCAGCACCTTCCGCGATCTCCTGGGCGAGGGTGCCATCGTTCGTCGCGGCGAGGGCGAGCGCGCCCGCGAGGAGCGGGTCGCCGACTTCCGCGTCGCCATGAAGTGGCTGATCGGCGAGGCCGAACGCACCACCTCGCGCCAGCGCTACAAGGGCCTGGGCGAGATGAATCCCGAGCAGCTGTGGGAGACCACCATGGACCCCAACGTGCGCCGTCTGCTGCGCGTGCAGATCGACGACGCCATCGAGGCCGACCGCGTTTTCACGATGCTGATGGGCGAGGAGGTCGAGCCGCGGCGCGAGTTCATCGAGCAGAACGCATTGCGGGCCGGGAACATCGACGTCTGAAGTACCGGGTCGCTGGCGTTGCCTGCGCTTCACGGACTGGCCGTGGCCGGCCATCCGGTGAGGCTGGGCGCCATGAGGCTCCTCAACAGGTCATTCTCACCTTGGTTCCGGGTCGCCAGCTGTGGATGAATCGTCATGCCCGGGGTCCCGATGGTCGTTTCCGGGTGTGACATCGGCAACCGCGCGAGCCCGCGCGATCCGCGCATCGATCCAGGCGCGGAACCGCTTCTCGGCCTCCATCCTGAGCTCGTTGCGCATCCGGTTGCATGCGCCATGCGCGAGCCGCCGGTGCTTCTGCTGCCGGATGCCGCCCAGGGTCGCATCGTGCAGGTGCTCGATGGTGGCCGACTCCGGCCGGCCATGCGGTTCATCGAAGTCCATCGGCAGTCCGCACCAATGACACAACGGGCCGAACGTCGACCGCAGGGCACGCACGCTCATGTCGATGCCGATCGGCCTGGCATCAGCGCGATCCGGCCGGTGCCGATGGCGTGACCGGCCGGGGAGTCGCCGACCCCTTGTCGGTCGTGCTCTTGGAAGCGGATTCCGGTGCGGTCAGATTGCGTTGGGTGAGACCACCGGCGGTACCGCCACCCGGAGGTACCGTGCGATTCATGCGCGCGCTGGCGGGACCGCTTTCCGAGGTGAGTCCACCCGACGACGTGGCACCGGTCTGCGTGCCGGCGCCGGCCGGACGAGCGCCCGCTGGGGCTTTCTCGGCCGTGCCCTGTGCCGGTGGGACGCCGGTGCCTTTGGGATTGCCGGTGGCCTGGGCCCAGGCGCCGCCACCGGCCGTCAACAGACAGGCGGCCAGGCAGGCGACTCGGAATCGGCTTGCCGGATCGAGGAAAGAAGACTTCATGGCAGTGACACTCCAGGGTTCGGGGAACGATCTTCCACCTTCATGCCATCGTGACGACCGGGTGTAGGTTCCGACCCGTTCCAGACGCCAGTCAAATGCAGGTCGATCGATGGCTCGGGCAGGTCATGACCCTCGAGACGAAGCACAGGCGTTTCACGGGAAGTTCGGTCAGGCTGCGCGCCCGCCTACGTCGAAGCGGAAAGGCCACCGGCGTGACGCGGCTTCGACCACGCCGCACGCTGCCTGTGCGTTCACTTCACTTCGCGGTTCCAACGAATTTTCCAGGAGCATTTCCGATGACCACATCCGCCAACGATCGATCCAGGGCAGCCGCCGATGCCGCGCCCCCACCCGCCACGGGAAGTTCCGATGCATCCGGCACCGAATATGGTGGTCACGAGGCCCGGGTGGGCGATCGTGGCGAGGCATCCGGACGCACGCTCGAGCAAAGCCGAGCCATCGGTCAGGAGGATCCGATCGAGACCGGCAGCCGCATGGGTCGGGAAAGCGACAAGAGTTCCGGCTTTCCAGGTACACCCGACATCGGCACAGATGCCGTGCAGACCGAGGAAGCCGAAGCCATGAAGCGAGCGAAAGATCGATGAATTAATGCTAAAGCTTTCTGTGCTTCACCGATTCCTGCAGGTTGAGATCAAGCAATTTATGATTTTCGGATCTTGCCGTCTTGTCGCATCCTGTGTTGTCTGATGTTGTTTTGGGGAGCTGTGCCTGCCCAGGCCAGCTGGTTCACGGTCGCGGGCATTGCCAGCGACGACCGCGCTGACTATGTGCAGGTCGACCCCGCCACCCTGCGCTCCGATGGCGATCGTCGCTGGCTGGCGGTTCGCGTGAGCCGGGTGTCGGAACGCACCAGTACCGAAGGCATCAGATTTCGTTCGTTCGAAAGCATGGCCGAGGTGGATTGTTCGGCCTCCACCGCGCGCTATGTATCGGCGACCTTCCATGCCGAACCGCACTTCGCCGGACCACCCATCGCCCGACTCGACTATCCGCCCGAGCACCTGCGGCCGATGGTCTTCCGCCAGATAGCAGGCGATTTCTCCACTCGCATCATCAGGGCGGCCTGCGTGGTCGGGCATGGGGACCGCATGCCGCAAGAGACCGACAAGCCGATCGAGGCGACACCCTAGAGGACGAGGATCCGCGCGATATGACGCGGATCGATGTGAACAATATTTTCAACATCAGGCACAGACCTTGAATGTGGTCGTGTCCAGCTTGAAATTGCGCCTTGGCGCGGCATCGACGACGCCCGCTGGTCCCCTGTCCCACTGCCCGCCACACTCCAAATCCCCATGCCGTTTCGATCACTCGTCGTCCTGACTGCCCTGCTGCATGTCTATCTCGGTTTGCGCCTGCTGCCGTCGCTCCATGCCGTCAGCCATCTCGCGTCCGCGGCCCTGTTCCTGGCCTTGCTGCTCTCGGTGGTGTCGATGCCGCTGCCATTCATGGCATTCCGAGGCCATGGGCGGGCGATCGGGCGGGGCTGGCAATGGCTGGGCCTGGTGGCGATGGGCTGGTTCTCGTCCATGGCCGTCACGACGTTGCTGCGCGATGTCGCGCTGCTCGTCGTCTGGCTGCTCCGGATGTCGGGACACGTGACGCCGGAACTGATGTCGGATCTGACGCGCTGGAGCGCCATTGCCGTTCCATTGATGGCGACGGCGAGCTCGCTGATCGGATTCTTCAATGCGCGTCGCACGGCGCGCGTGGTCCGCATCGACGTGCCGATCACCGACCTGCCCAAGGCGCTGCGCGGCTTCACCATCGCGCAGTTGAGCGATCTGCACGTGGGCCCGACGATCCGGCATGGCTACATCCAGCGCATCGTCGACCGGGTGAACCGCCTCGAGGCCGATGCGGTCGCCATCACCGGTGATCTGGTGGATGGCGACGTGCCGACCCTGCAACGTCACATCGCGCCACTGACGGGATTGAAGGCGCGCCATGGCACCTTCGTGGTGACCGGCAACCATGAGTACTATGCCGGCGCGACGGCCTGGGTGGCTGAACTGCGCCGGATGGGCCTGCGGGTCCTGCAGAACGAACACGTGCTGCTGGCCGCCCGAGGCAGCCATGGCGACCTGACGGCCCAAGGCGCCCAGACCGACGACGAGGCCGATGCCGCCACGCTGCTGCTCGCTGGCGTGAACGACTTCAACGCCGCCCATTTCGACCAGGCGCAGGCGAGCGATCCGCTGACCGCGCTGTCGGGTGCCCCGCCCGGAGTCACCACCCGCATCCTGCTGGCGCATCAGCCGCGCAGCGCCGCCGCGGCGTCGGCGGCGGGCTTCCAGCTGCAGCTCTCCGGGCACACGCACGGCGGACAGTTCTTCCCCTGGAATTTCTTCGTTCCGCTGCAGCAACCCTATGTCTCGGGCCTGCATCGCCTGGATGCGATGTGGATCTACATCAGCCGGGGTACCGGCTACTGGGGTCCGCCCAAGCGCATCGGCGCGCCATCGGAGATCACATTGGTGCGACTCGTCTCAGCCTGAAGAGCGGGGTGCCGATGCGCGTGCCCCGGCGACCAATGTGAAAGAACGAATTCAGACGTTGACCGACTGCGCCAGACGCCGCGCGTTGGCCGTGGCCTTGGCATGGATCGGCTTCAGGCCCCGCTGCGTCACGCGTGCCGGGACGCTGGTCATCTGGGACACCGTGGCCGCCACCTGCGTTCCCACCTCCAACAGTCGGTCGCCCTGGAGCAGGGCCTGGGCCGGTGTCGCGCTGGCGAGCAGGCCGGTGAGGGCAGCCGCACCACCGAACCACTGGCGGATGGCCCGGTTCAGCAGACCGAGACCGCTGGTCTGGAGCTGGCGGACGATCGCCGCGCTGGACTCTCCCACGGCACTCAGCTTCTCGTTGGCCATCAACTGGAATTCGGCCAGATCGGCCGGACTGGGCGACAGTCCCGCGAGCGCCATGCGCTCGGTGCGCGCCTGAACGACCGAGGCCGACGAGACCCACATCTCCTGCGTCGTCACTGCAACATCCGCCCACAGCATGAGGGGATTGAAAAATCTCGAAGAGGAGGCTTGGGTCATGGAGACACCTGATGAATGACGATGACGCACTATAGGACAAACCACGCTTTTTTGCTGCAGTGCAACAAATCGCCGATTCGACAGGTCGACGCTGATCAGGCCTCCGATCGCATGAAGGCGCTGGCGAGCGACAGATCTTCCAGCCAGCGTGCGTAGGCCTCCTCGTGCTGCGCCGGATCGCCACGCAACAGCGCCGACGGATGCAGGGTCACCAGCACCTGTTCACCATGCGGCCCGGTATGCCACTGGCCACGCTCCTTCATGACGGCCACCGGCCGGCGAAGGAGCGCCCGGGCCGCCGTGGCACCCAGCGCGACGAGGGCCTGCGGCCGCACCTGCCGCATCTCGCTTTCCAGCCAATGCAGGCAGGTCGCGGCCTCCTGCTGGCTGGGCGTCTTGTGGATGCGTCGCTTGCCGCGCAGCTCGAACTTGAAATGCTTGACCGCATTGGTGACATAGATGGCGTCGCGCGTCCAACCCAGATCGGCGACGGCACGGTCGAAGAGCTGGCCCGATGGCCCGACGAAAGGCCGCCCCCGCAGGTCCTCCTGGTCCCCCGGCTGCTCGCCGACGACCATCAGCGCCGAACGCAGCGGGCCCTCGCCGAACACCGCCTGCGTCGCATGCGCCCCGATCGGGCATTCGCGGCAGCGCTGGGTCGCCTCCTTGAGCTGCCTCAGTGCCTGGGCAGGATCGTCGGACAGCGTCAATGCCATCCCTGCGTCATCGAGTGGAGAGGCCAGACCGGGAAGCGAGAGGTCCTGCAGGTCCTGCAGGTCCTGGCCGGCAGTCGATGGGCGTTTGCGCAGATGGGACACCGGCGCGATGCGGCGTGCCGGCGTGCTGGCCGGGGCTTCGATCATCCGGCCGCTGCGCGCCATCGCCTCCACCGACAGGGGCGTGATCAATTCGGCTTCGGGCAGGTTGCGCCAGTAACGGCGCGGCATCTCCTTCTGCATCATCGCCAGCTTGAGCCGCGCGGGATTGAAGATGTGGCGGTAGTAGGTGAGCCACAGCGCTTCGCCGGCATCCGCGGTGGGTGCGTCCTCGCGTCGGGCGCCGGGACCGAAAGTCAGGGTGCCTTCGGCCGCAGCCGCTGCGGGCTCCCAGCGCAGCGACCGCTCGGGCGTCAGGATGGCCCAGCGCATCTGCGTGAAGCGGCGCACGAAGAAGGGCGCCACCGCCTCCACGATGTGATGGAAGGGTTCGAACCACGCCACGTGCAGCGTCGCTGCACCATCGGCCTGCTCGATGCTGCGGAAGCGCACGAAGGCCTTCATCTTGTGCATGTCGCGCCGTACCGCCTGGGCCATGTGCTGCGCCCGCACGCGGTCGGCGTCGATCGGATCGTCGCGCAGGCCCGGCTCGTGCACCAGGCGCCACAACAGCCGATAGAGCAGGCCGAAGCGTGCCGGATCCTCGTGCAGCACCACGGTCTCGCACAGGCGCACGAACGCCGGCGGGACCACGGCCGAGGCGGAACCGAGATGCGGGAGCACCTGCTGCGAGCCGATACTCGATGGA